>Ga0194110_10003009_pt1 | contig 21101 bp, 19 predicted proteins | sample TA2Kig1200mmetaG_FD_146192 | JGI IMG/M metagenome (GOLD analysis project Ga0194110, IMG submission 146192) | Freshwater microbial communities from Lake Tanganyika, Tanzania - TA2015032 Kigoma Deep Cast 1200m | ecosystem: Environmental > Aquatic > Freshwater > Lake | place: Tanzania: Lake...
TTGCAGCATCACTCCGGGAATGACCGCGACGCCCACGAGCGCCAGGCCACTTCCGAGCAGCAACATCTTCAACAACACGAACAGCATTTGCCGGCCGGCGTTCTGAAAGTCTCCGGGAGTTCCCTTCGCCATGCGTGTCGGATACCAGTAGAAAATCAATTTGTCGATTCCGAATAGCAGAAAGTTCAGTGGCAGCGATAGCACCGCCGCGCAGACCAGCCAGCCGGCGACCGATGGCAACAGGCCACACAGCGCCAGAAAGAACGAGCCTTGAACGACCGACAACAGTACGACGAAGCCCAGTAGCTCCCCCATGACGATGGCGACCGAACTGATCGGCAGTGATTTCAAGTAGCCGACTCGTTCGATTTCGTTTTGCAGCGACATGCAGATCAGGAAGCTGACGTAGACCATCACTCCGATGCCTGCCGCCGCGGCTGCGAAGGGTTGTTCCGGAGTCTTGTGGTGCACGCCGAACGCGAGACCTCCCGCCAGCAGTGCCGCACCGCCGAGCAATGCGAACAGCTTGGCCGAAGTGCGAATGTTGGTGGTCACTCGTTGCCAGACGATGGGGCCAATGCCGTTCCAGAAGGGCAATCGAGGCACCCGACGTTTCGCCATTTGAGACGTTGGCGACCCCAAAACGTGCCACGCCCCCTTGGTTTGAGCCAATTTAATTCGTGCGGTCAATTTCTCGCTGATCGCCAAGGCGGCCTCCAACGAGAGACCATCCAGTCGATACGCCGCCGCCAGCAGCATCGTGTCGAGCAGCAACACGCATCCAGTCGAGACACTGAAGCTGGTCAAATCGTTGGCGAAGATCATTCGTGCAAACACGTCAAACGGCGCGAGTAACCAACGTCCTGCCGTCGAGTTGCGAAACGAGATAGCCAGCGCGGCGAAGTCGCCGCTCGGTGCATTCAGAACCATCTGCGTGACTGCAATCAAAACCCAGACGCTGACGCTGTAACCGAGTACTCGGCGCAGCAGCACGTTCGATTTAGCTTCCAGCATCTGCCGCACGAACGCGGCATTCATCGTCAGGAGTTGCACGAAAGAAAGCGTCAGGACAGTGCCGGTAAATCCTCCCAGCCACAACCACGCACCGCGGGCGAAAAACAGAGACAACAGCAAACTGGCGAAGATTAATCCACCAAGACTCTGCAGCAATTTGTACGTCAACAATTGCCGCCGCAGAAATGGGGCGGGAAACAAAAACGCGACTTCGCTGGAAGTAAAAAAAACGGTCGCGTCGCCGGTGGAAAACAGTATTGCCCAAGTCGTAAATGCGAAGAGTCCGAACGCAGCGACATCGCGCAGTCGGCCGGTCATCATCGCGGCAGCCTCCGGAGCTGCGGACGACATCCTCCCGACGAAAAATATCGAACCGATGCCGTAGGCCACCATCAAAAACATGAAAATGGCCTGCACGCATCCGCGGGGCGTCTTTAAGCTCCGCCAGAGTTGACGAAACCCGCCACGCCATTTCAGGCGAATCAATTTCCACAGTGCGGAGTGAAACATAGTTGGCCTTTGCGAAGGACGGGCGCTTGGGCCCATCTTTGGTCCGACAAGAGTGACCAACCTACTTTGACTGTTCTGTGAGTTGAAAAAAGAAATGCTCCAGTGAGACATCCGCACCAAGTTCCGCCAACCGATTTTTGGCTTCGGTGATCGTCCCTTGAAACAGACATTGGCCACGGTGCATCAGCAACAGATGGCTGCACAAGTCTTCGATCAAATCGAGCAGGTGTGAGCTGATCATGACGGCTGCGCCTGCCGCCGCCCGTTCGCGGATCGACTCTTTCAAGGTCCGAATGCCGCGCGGGTCGAGCCCCGTGAGCGGCTCATCAAACAAGATCGCCTCCGGCTGATGCAGATACGCGCAACAGATCGCCACCTTCTGTCGCATTCCGCGCGACAGTTCTTGAGCGATCGTATTGCGTTTTTCGGTCAGCTCAAACTGCGTGAGCAATCGTTCGGCCTCGGCTTCAAAGGCCGGCACGCGATAAACCGACGCCGTGAATTCCAGGTGCTCCCAAACTGTCAGGACGTCGAAGAGTTGCGGCTCATCCGGAATGAACGCCAGCCGACTTTTGGCGGCGATCGGGTCGAGTACGATGTCGTGTCCGGCAACCGTTAATTTTCCACGAGTTGGCGGAATCATTCCCGCAAGTGCTCGCAGAGTCGTCGTTTTTCCGGCTCCATTCGGCCCGACCAGACCGACGATCGAACCGCCCGGAACTTCAAAGCTCAGTCCCCGTACCGCGACCGTCTCGCGATAAGTTTTTTCGTAGCTTTCAACTCGAATCATCCGTGGCTCCCGGAACTCAATTCCCACTTGTTCGGCCATTCAATTCAAATTGAGAGTTTCATGCAAAGCAGCTCTCTGGAGTTCGTTGACTCCACGTTGCCGACGGCTAGCCTACGCATCGACGTTTGCCGATTCTCTAGTTTCCCTGAATTCACACCGAGGAACAACGATGTCGAAGGCCCCCAGTAACGAACGAATGGACGACGCCGACCTGCGCGCCGCCGAGGAATTGACTGCGGCGTATCACAAAATGTCTCGGGAATTGGAGCGGGTCATTATTGGCCAAGGAGATGTACTCAAGCAGATTCTGATCGCGTTGTTTTCGCGCGGGCACTGCTTACTGGAAGGAGTGCCGGGGCTCGCAAAGACGCTGATGGTATCGACTGTCGCCGACTTGCTGTCGCTGAAGTTCAGCCGTATCCAGTTCACGCCAGACCTGATGCCCTCGGACATTACTGGCACTGAAATCCTGGAAACCGAAGAAGGGACCGGCCATCGCCGCATGAAGTTCGTGAAGGGGCCGATCTTCGGCAACATCCTGCTCGGCGACGAAATCAACCGCACGCCGCCGAAGACTCAGGCCGCATTGCTGCAAGCGATGCAGGAATACAAGGTCACGATCGCCGGCCAAGACTTTCCGCTTGAACGTCCGTTCCTGGTGCTAGGGACGCAGAATCCGATTGAGCAGGAAGGCACGTATCCGCTGCCCGAAGCGCAACTCGACCGCTTCATGTTCCGCATTCTGGTCGACTACCCGTCCTACGAAGACGAACTGAAGGTCGCCGAAACCACGACCTCCGGCGAACTCCCCAAGCTGCAACCGCTCCTCGACCGAGCGGAAATCGTGCGATTACAGCAAGTCGTTTTGAAGGTACTCGTCGGCAAGTCGGTCTCTGCCTACGCCGTGCAGTTGGTGCGAGCGACCCGACCGAAAACCGACGAAGCTCCCGACTTCGTGAAAAAATATCTCACCTGGGGAGCCGGCACCCGTGCCTGCATGGCGCTGTTGCTGGCTGCAAAGTCTCACGCGCTGCTTGACGGCCGCGTCCACGTTTCCGGCGACGACATCCGCGCGATCGCGAAACCAGTCCTTCGACACCGTCTCGTCACCAGCTTTGCCGCCGAAAGCGACGGCATTACGACCGACCACATCGTCGAAAAGCTGTTCGAGGTTATTCGCGAACCGGAGTAATTTCCAATGTCGTACCTCGATCCCGCTGGCCTCGCTCGCATTGGCAATCTGGAACTGATTGCCAAGCAGGTCGTCGAAGGGTTTCTGACTGGCAAGCATCGCAGTCCGTATCACGGATTCTCGGTTGAGTACCTCGATCACCGGTCCTACACGCCCGGAGACGACCTGCGGATGCTCGACTGGAAGGTCGTCGCACGCTCCGACAAGTACTCGGTGAAGTTGTTCGAGGACGAAACGAATCTGCGTGCGACGATCCTGCTGGATTGCTCGAAGTCGATGGACTTCGGCAAGGGAGGCGAGTCCAGCGATCAAGCTCTGAGCAAGCTGCAATGGGGCAGCTATCTGGCGGCCGCACTGACGTACTTGCTGATCCGTCAGAACGACGCGGTTGGTCTGATGCTGTTCGACACGAAGGTCCGCACCTACATCCCGCCCAAGGCACACCCGACGCAGTACCGCCGCATCCTTGATGCGCTCGACAACGTCGAATGCGGCGGCGAGACCGATTGCGGCTCCGTCCTGCACGAAGCGGCCGAACGTCTAAAACGGCGCGGGCTGGTAATCGTCATCAGCGACTTGATTGACAACGAAGACAGTGTCGTCAGCGGCCTGCAACACTTCCGGCACAACAACCACGAAGTAATCGCCTTCCACACGCTCGACGACGCAGAGTTGAACTTCCCGTTCGAGCGGATTACGCGTTTCCAGGACATGGAAGGTTCCGGCCGAGTCGTCGTCAATCCCAACACTTTGCGGAAGAAATATCTCGAACGGATCAACGCCTTCACGCAGCGACTGGAAGACGACTGCCACGAGCGGAAGATCAGCTACAACTTGGCCAACACGAAAGAAGGCTATTCGAAGTACCTCGCGGCGTACCTCGACAAGCGACATCGGCTGGGATGAGTTTGGGACGGCCGCGAGTCACGACTGCCAGCGAACGTACTTCAGTAAGTCCAGGCTGGCGAGTTCTTCTTCCAATTCTTCCGGTGTCGCTGCTCGCAGCGTGCGGGCGACTTCGTCGATCAGCAGTTCGCCGAATTTCCATCGGGCACGACTGAGCTGTTTACGAAATGCCTCGGCCGAAAGTTCATGTCCCGCCATGCTGGAAACTCGCACGGCGAGCATCGTCGAGTCCTCGTCGCTGTGTTTGATCGACGTGCGCAGAACGGTGTGAAACAAGTTGCCGGCGTTGCGTTGCTCGTGATTCCGCAATGCGAGCCAGGCATTCTTCATCACACACTCGCGCCACGATCGATCCCAAGCGCGGTCGGCGATCTGCCCGGCTGGGATCGACGACAGGTCCGCAACTGTCACCGGCCGGCGGCTTCGCTTGCGGAAGTACGCCAGCGCCGCGTTGCGAACGACAGTCATCAGGTAGTACCGAAACTTGCCACGTCGACCCATGCCGTCGGGAAAGCCACGTTCGACCACTTGCAGCAGCAGGTCCTGCTCGACCTCGTCCGCGTCATGCTCGTCGGAAATCAGAGCCTGCAGGTAGGCTCGAATCGCCGCACCGTAACGTTTCACGAACCGCGACGGATCGGCCAGGATCGACGTGTTGGTCGTAATCGCGTGGAAATTCCGCTGTAAACCGGTGCTGCAGACCGCCGTCATGTTCCGCTCTCAACTGGCCGGACGAAAGTGCTCCGACTGAGAAAGTCGACGGCCTCCGATTTGTGACTCACGGCAGTGGTTTGAAGGCGGATTAGGCCGCTTCCGAGGCCGTTGATGCGCAGGTTGCGGAGTACGCGAGTTCGATTTCGGCTGGTCCATCGGTCGCTTCCCGCTTCAAATCGACTCGCATTCCGTAGGCGTAAACGACCGACAGCTTCCAGCGAGCCGGTTCCTCGCCGACTGTTTCGCATTCCACCTGCGGCACGGCCACGAACGGCGGACTGAACGGGACGTGGACCGCAGCCGTCCGCTGTCCCGCCGCGAACGAGACACGAATCGAACCCTCGATTTGCTCGACTCCATCAGGAAGCGATTGCCGAGTCATCCATTGTGTGGTCGATTCGTCGGAGCGTTCATCAGGAACCGGTTCGAATACAGACAAGTCCGAAGGTGCCACCGGCATCGCCGGGATGCCTACTTCGGGAAGATCGGAAGCGTGACGAACCTCACTAGCCCGAAACCCGATCGAGTGGTCACCCGCCACGCCCCCTCGCAGGCGCGTCGGGCTGGTCGAAACACTCAATGCCAAGCCCGTGGCTGACAATGCGGCGATCCCAAACAGCCAGCCGCGTGCGAGCGGAGAATCCGACGGCAACAGTGCGACGCCGCTCAACCAAGTTGGCAGCCAAGCGACAACCGCCGCGATGTATTCGATGCGAAACGGCCGACCAGCAGTTCGCTGCTGAAACAACACCCACCCGCAACCGCTTAATAGCACAGCCAGCGAACTGACGAGCACACACGGCCGCGCCGACACGATGCCCTCGATTCCGCCGGCCAGGCGACGCGACAGCAGCAGAACCGTGACGACGATCAGGCTGCTCCAAATCACGATAGCGGCTTGGCGATTCCGTTCAGCACTCGTCATGACAGCGATCCTTCGCTGGAAGAGGGGATATCAAGTTACAAGATGAAAATTGCAAATCTCAATTTGCAACACAGGCACAGCCGGCATGCGTTGATCGCCTCCGTCATTTTGCAATTTGCAATCTGCCTTTTCTAAATGCCCGCGGCGCGTTTCAACATTTCAGCTTTATCGGTCTTTTCCCAAGTGAAGTCCGCATCGGTATTGCCGAAGTGGCCGCCGTGCGCGGTCTTGCGGAAGATTGGGCGGCGGAGTTGCAGAGTCTCGATGATCGACTTCGGCGTCATCGAGAAGTTTTCACGGACGATCGCAGAAATCCTCTCCTCGGCAATCTTGTTCGTGCCGTTCGTATCAACAAAGACGCTGACTGGTTCAGCGACTCCAATCGCGTAGGCGAGTTGCACTTCGCATTCGGAGGCGAGACCAGCAGCGACGATATTCTTCGCGACGTAGCGAGCCATATAGGCGGCCGAGCGATCGACCTTCGTCGGGTCTTTGCCGCTGAAGGCTCCACCACCGTGTCGGCCCCAGCCGCCGTAGGTATCGACGATGATCTTGCGACCGGTCAGACCTGTATCGCCGTGAGGTCCGCCGACCACGAAGTTGCCGGTCGGGTTGATGTGATACTTTGTCGCGCTGGTCAGCCATTCGGCTGGCACGCTGGGTGCGATAACCTGAGATTTCACGAAGTCGGCGATCTGAGCTTGCGAGACATTCGCGGCGTGCTGTGTCGAGACAACGACGGCGGTGACTCCGACCGCTTTGCCGTCACGAAATTCGACGCTGACCTGGCTCTTGCTGTCCGGGCGGAGCCAATCGACGATTCGCTTCTTGCGAACTTCGGTCAGCTTGTTAATGATCCGGTGAGCCAACGCGATCGGGACCGGCATGAACTCGGGGGTGTGATTGCAGGCGTAGCCGAACATTAAGCCCTGGTCGCCGGCGCCGTCGCGATCGACCCCCATCGCGATGTCCGGGCTTTGCGAGTGCAACGCGACGATACAACGAAACGTGTCGGCATCGAAACCGACATCAACGTTGGTGTAACCGATGTCGCGCACGACATCACGAGCCACTTTGACGTAATCAATTTTAGCCTCTGAGGTGATCTCGCCGGCGAGCACCACCGTGTCGGTCGTGCAGAGCGTCTCGCAGGCGACTCGTGAGCGAGCGTCCTGAGCCAGCAGCGCGTCGAGCACTCCATCCGAAATTTGATCCGCGACCTTGTCGGGATGCCCCATGCTGACCGATTCGCTGGTGAAGATGAAACTCGCCATTTCGCTGTGATTCCACTGTTTGTCAGAAAAAAACTGGCCGGTCATTACGCGAGGCTTCCGAAGCTCGGCCGGCCAAAGTCAGGAGGTATTGTAGGTCGCTGAGCACGATGCCTCAACGCCGGTCGAGAAGCCTGGCAGGAGACGGCACACTCGACTGATGCGCCATCCGTGGCGGATGCTGCAACGAGCCGTAAATTCCAAGTCTACTGCAGCGCTCGCCCTCGCTAGTGCTTCGGGTTAGTGTGTTGCCTCTGAGCGAAATTGAGATGGTCCACGAAATCCGTTCGCAACGATTCGGAGTCTTCGCGATGCCCCTGTCACTCCTGCCAAAACTCGAGAACACCCTTCGCGGCCAATCGCTGGCGATCCAAAACCGTCAAACGACTTGCCGCGAGGTGTTTGCACGCTGTCGCTCGGTCACTGCGGAACTCGATCCGACCATCAAAGCCTGGGTCAACTTTGGCGGAGACTCCGTCGAGCAAGTCGTTGCGGAACGCGACGCTGAACTCCGACGAGGCGTCTGGCGCGGGCCGCTGCATGGCATTCCGGTCGGCGTAAAGGACATCTACGACGTTGCCGGTTGGCCGACGATAGCCGGGATCCCGAATCGTTCGTCGGCTCCGGCCGATGCCGACTCGACGATGGTTCACCGACTGCGCGAAGCGGGAGCAGTGATCGTTGGCAAGACGGTAACGACGCCTTATGCTTTTTTCGATCCACCGCCGACTCGTAATCCGTGGAACCTCGATCGGACGCCGGGTGGATCATCGAGCGGTTCGGCAGCTGCAGTCGCCAGTGGCATGTGTCTTGGAGCGCTTGGCTCGCAGACGGGCGGCTCGATCACACGTCCGGCTGCGTTCTGCGGAGTGGCGGGGTACAAGCCGTCGTTCGGTTTGCTGAGCCGGCGCGGGATGTTTCCGTTCGCGCCAAGCCTCGATCACCCCGGCCCGATGGCGCGAACGGTGGACGACCTGCTGGCGATGACGACCGCGATGGCACCGAAGGCTCTACGGTTGGACCTGCTGCAACTGCTCAGCGAGCCATTGCTGTTCAACATCGAAGAGCTGCCGTGGTTCGAGAGATTGCGCGGCGAGTTCACCGAGAAGACGGAACCAGCCATGCGCGACGCCTTCGACGCTGCCACCCAACGCTTGACCTTGGCCGGTGCGATGATGTCCGACTCGGAGGCTGCGGAGCTGGAACTGCCGACGCTATGGACTCGGCATCGCTGCGTCATGTCGGTCGAGATCGCGGCGTCTCAAGCCGATCAGTTGCGACAACATCCAGAAAAGTTCACTCCCGCCGTGCGAGGCTTGATCGAGGAAGGCTTGTCCGCGCGATCCGTCGATTACGCAATCGCGTTACAGTTTCAGCGAGCCCTGCGACGAAGAGCAGCCAACGCGATCGGCGACTCAATCTGGCTGATGCCCGCCTCTCGCGGGGCTGCGCCGAGGCCGGAGACAACCGGTGATCCCTGCATGAATTCGCCGTGGAGCTTCCTGGGCTTTCCGACGATCACGATTCCGATGTCGCTCTCGTCGGAGGGGCTTCCGCTTGGATTACAGTTGATCGCTGGACCGGGGCAGGATCTCGAACTATTCCGAGCCGCTCGGTGGTGCGAAGCGGCGCTGGCTCAGAAGTGACGCCGAAGGATGGCCGCCCTCGGCCGTCCTGAGTTTTCGATCGAACGCGGGACGGTCGAGGGCGGCCATCCTACGGAAGGTCTCTCATGCGACGATCAGACATTCTCACAACCGCGATGCTACTAATCGGTACCCTCCAGCCAACGGGACTGGCGGCGGATGAACTGCTCGACCGGATCGACGCTCAACGGCCGAAGTACGTCGAGATTGCGTCGAAGATCTGGCGCTGGGCCGAGGTGGGCTACAAAGAGGTTCAAAGCTCGTCGTTGTTGGCGGACGAACTCGAAGCCGCGGGCTTCGACGTCCAACGGGGAGTCGCCGAAATCCCGACCGCGTTCGTGGCCGAGTTCGGCAGCGGCAAGCCGGTCATCGGCATCCTCGCGGAATACGACGCACTTCCTGGCATGGAACAAGAAGCCGCGCCGAGCAAGCAGCCGCTCAAGTCGAATAAGGCGGGGCACGCGTGCGGGCATCACTTGTTCGGGACTGCCTCGACGTGGTCAGCCATCGCGGTCAAAGAGGAACTTGTCTCCAAGAAGCTTCAGGGGACGCTGCGGCTGTACGGCTGCCCGGCCGAAGAGGGAGGAAGCGGCAAAGTCTTCATGGTCCGGGCCGGCTTGTTTAAGGACTGCGACGTCGTGCTGCACTGGCATCCGGGATCGGAAAATCGAGCGGGCCTCGAAACGAACCTCGCGAATATCAGCGGCAAGTTTCGTTTCCGAGGCAAGGCGGCACACGCAGCGGGGGCTCCGCATCAAGCACGGTCAGCACTGGATGCCGTGATGCTGTTCGCTCACGCGGTCGATCTGCTGCGCGAGCATGTGCCGCAGGAAAGTCGGCTGCACTACGTCATCACCAATGGCGGCAATGCACCAAACATCGTGCCGGACTTTGCCGAGGTTTACATGTACGCTCGGCATCCCGACCCGAAAACGCTCGACGGCATTTGGGCTCGCATCGAAAAGTGTGCCGAGGGGGCTGCGATCGCGACCGAGACGACACGCTCACTGGAACTCGTCGGCAATACGGCGAACCTGCTACCGAATGATGCGCTCGCCAAGTTGCTCGACGGACACCTGCGAGCGATCGGCGGAGTGACGTACTCAGCAGAAGAGATCGCCTTCGCCGAAACGCTGCGTCCGAGTTTGTTGCGTTCCGAACTGCCGCCGTTGACCGAAGCTGCAAAAGTGAAATCGATTAGCGAAGACCAACGCTACGGTTCGACCGACGTCGGCGACGTGAGCTGGGCGGTCCCGACTGGCGGCTTTTCGACTGCGTGCGTGTTTCCCGGAGTGCCGATGCACTCGTGGCAAGCGGTCGCCTGCGGCGGGACAACGGTCGGACACAAAGGGATGGTGATCGCCACCAAGACGCTGACGCTCGCCACGCTCGAACTGTTCAACGATCCCAAGCAAGTCGCCGCCGCTCGCGAGAGTTTTGACAAGCGCCGCGCGGGCAAGAGCTATCAAACTCGATTTCCGAAGGATCAAAAGCCGGCGTTGAATTACCGCGACAACTCCGCCGCGGCACCCACAGAATGACGTCACCATCGCCCCATGAACTACTTCGCTCACGCCCTGCAATTCCTTGATCGGCCGTACTTCGTCGCCGGAACAGCGGTGCCGGATTGGTTGTCGGTCGTCGATCGGCAAGTGCGAGTGCGAGCGAAATTGATCGAACCACATTTGCGGAACGATGGCTCACAGCAGTCCGAAGTCGCAGCCGGAGCTTGGCAACATCTGCACGACGATGGCTGGTTCCATTCCACACGGGCCTTTTTCGAGGTGAGCACGACATTGGCCGTGAACTTTCGGGAAGTGCTCGGCCCAGACGACAGCCTTCGCACGAGCTTTCTGGGCCACATTGTCACCGAATTGCTGATCGACGCCGAATTGATCGGACGACATCCTGGCCAGGTCGAGCGGTACTACGACGTGCTCGGATCGGTCGAACCACTCGCGGTACAACAGGCGGTCAACCTGATGGCGAAGACGCCAACGGAATGTCTCGCCCAGCTGATTCCACGATTCCTCGACGAACGCTTCCTTCCTGACTATCTCAGCGACGAGCGATTGTTGCATCGCTTGAACCAAGTCATGCACCGGGTCAAACTGCCGCCTCTGCCGGTGGAGGCCGAAGTGGTCCTCTGCCTCGCTCGTCCGCTCATCCGTGACCGTCTGAGTGAACTGCTGCCCGAAGAACATTTTCACTTGTAGTTCCGCCTTCAGGCGGATTGTTTTTTCAAATGTGCCGCCTGAAGGCGGAACGACGAACCTCAACCAGGAGCCATCACCATGAAGTACGGAATGAACATGCTGCTGTGGACAACCGACTTGAACGAGTCGCACTACGGCCTTCTCGATTCGCTGAAAAAGATCGGCTATGACGGCGTCGAGCTGCCGATCTTCGAGATGAACACAGCCCACTTCGCGACACTCGGCCGCAAGCTCAATGACACGGGCCTGCAACGCACGGCTGTCACGATCTGCACCGACTCCGAGAACCCGATCTCCCCGGATACGGCGATTCGGCAGGCGGGACTCGACCGGCTCAAGAAGGCGATTGACTGTTGCCAAGCCGTGGGAGCGACTCACTTGTGCGGCCCGATCCACTCGGCGATCGGCAGCTTCTCCGGCCAAGGCCCGACGACCGACGAATGGAACCGCGGCAAAGAGATTCTGACCAAAGCCGCCGACTACGCGAAGCAGGCAAACGTCACGCTGGTCGTCGAATACCTCAACCGCTTCGAGTGCTACTTCCTGACCTGCGCCGCCGACGTCGGCCGCTTCTGCCGCGAGATCAATCACTCGCACTGCAAGACGATGTACGACACGTTCCACGCCAACATCGAAGAAAAGTCGATTCGCGGCGCGATCCAGAGCTACGCCGATCAGTTCGTCCACGTCCACATCAGCGAGAACGACCGTTCAACGCCAGGCGAAGGGGACGTCAAATGGGACGAAACCTTCGCGGCCTTGAAGGAGGTCAACTACGACGGCTGGTTCGTCGTCGAAGCCTTCGGCCTGTCGCTCCCCGCTCTCGCCGCTGCCACCAAAATTTGGCGGCGAATGTTCACCGACGAACTGACGCTCGCAACCAACGCGCTGAAGTTCATGAAGACACGCTGGCAAGGGTAAGCAGCCGCAACGACCGCCCGGATTACCGAGGTAAATGCTGTGTCAAGATGTTCGGAAGCGTCGCGGAGAACTGACTGCGCGGCATGACCTCGGCACCTGCCGCGCGAGCGGATTCCAGCAGTTCGACATTTACATGCGAGCCAAAGGCGATGATCGGTACTCGTGCCGATTCAGGCATCGCGGCGACAAGCTCGACGATCGAAACTCGCGGAGCGGCGAGATCGAGCAGGACGCAGCCGATGCCTCCCGCCTCCAGTCGTAATCTCGCGCTGACGATGTCATCGACCGCGTCCACTCGCAGACCCAAAGCTTGAGCAGTGCCGGTGACTTTGCTCGTGAAGAACAAGTCGGAACAGATCAGCAGGCCGACGCGTAATACCGGTTTGTCAGTCGTCATGGCAGCGATCTAGGCCGGGATCGAGCGGTGGAAATGGACGTGTTTCCAGACACCGTTCTGCTTTTGCCAGACGCGAGTCTCTTCGCTGGCGAAAGTGGCTGGGTCACCGGTGGCTTCGACTCGTTGCGTCAGGCGGATGTACGAGACGATGGCGGTGTCGCCGATGATGCGGACGTGGGGGGAGGCCATGATCGACTGCTTCGGACGGCCAGAGGCTTCCAGCTTGAAATAGAAATGGTGGAAGTCCATGCCTTGCACGACGTGCCCCAGGGCTTCCGGCTCGAAGCAGGTCAGACTGGGGTCGCACAACTCGGCGTAGGCGTTCCAGTTTTGCGAGTTGATCGAATCGAGCAGTTTTTTGTTGGCTTGCAAGACTTCGGCAGTGGCATCGGCCATGAGGATGTTCCTTCGGCGTCGTTCGAGATTCGCGGCCCGGTGCCGCGCGGGGCGGGATGATAGACGGAAATAACCCGAAGCGTCAGCGAGGGCGAGCGCTCCGAGCGACGATGTTGGACGGTGTGTGAAGCGTTGGCCCTCGCTGACGCTTCGGGTTACTTTTTCGCTTTCACGCAGCGCAGGCCGATCGCGTCGTCGGCATCGGTAACTGCGACCGCGCGGCGAGCGGAACTGGTCAATTTCGAGTGGTTGTCTTTCCACGAACCGCTGCGAACGACAACCTTCTTGGGAGCCGCCTCGGACCACGCGCGGCCGTCAGTCGGAGCACCTTCGTAGCTGTCGTGCCAACTGTCTTCGACGAATTCCCAGAGGTAGCCGTGAACGTCGTACAGGCCCCAGGCGTTGGGCTTCTTGGCTCCGACGGGGGGGTCATTGCCAGCGGCGTTGCCAGTGTGCCAACCGTATTCGTCGAGGACGGAAGCCTTGTTGCCAGCATCCCCTTCTTTCGTAGCTTTGTCGCCGAAGCTGTAAACGGTCGTCGTGCCCGCGCGACAGCAGTATTCCCATTCGGCTTCGGTTGGCAGACGGATGACTTCGTCGTCGCCCAGCAGTTTTTCAGCTCGCAGCAACTCCGTCAGCTTGGCGCAGAAGTCGCGGGCCTCTTGCCACGAGAACATCTCGACCGAGTTGCGTGGGCCTTTCCACTTGCTGGGATTGGCACCTGTCACCGCCTCCCACAGATTCTGCGGCACTTCGTACTTGGCGATCGCGAATTTCTTCGTCAGCGTGACTTCGTGGATCGGCTTTTCGGAGCCGGTCTGGTCGCTGCCCATGCGGAACGATTTTGGAAACGTGATCGAGCCATCGCGAGATTTCTCGCCGGGAGCGATCTCGAGGAACTCGTCGCTGAAACGTTTGAGGAGTTCGACCTTGGTCGGCTTCGTCGTCGTTTTCACGGCTTTGTCCTCCGAACGTACGGCGATGGCACAACACAGCAACAAACCGAGACCGGAAAGAGCGAGTCGAAGCATGATGTCCTTTCAAATTTTAGACTTGGCTGCGCGTCTGCTTGACGAGGGCGACGTACTGGGCAGCGAGTTCGCGGATGCGAGTCATGTTACCGGACTCGACGGCCGACTTCTCGACCAATTGACCGCCGAGTCCGACGGCACAGGCCCCGGCTTTCAAGAAGTCGGGGAGCGTTTTCAAATCAACTCCCCCTGTCGGCAGGATGCGGACTTGCGGGAGCGGACCGCGCAGAGCCTTCAAATAGTTCGGTCCGACGCAATCGGCTGGAAAGAGCTTGACGATGTCAGCCCCGGCTTCCCAGGCCGTGACGATTTCGGTCGGCGTGAATGCTCCGGGCATGACCAGTTTGCCGTAGCGTTTGCAGAGCTTGATGACGTCCAGGTTCAACGACGGCGAGACGATGAATTCGGCTCCGGCCAGAAGTGCCGCACGGCAGGTCTCGGGATCGAGCACCGTGCCGGCTCCCAGCAGAATCTTTTTGCCGAGGTCTTTGCGAACGGCGGCGAGGATTTCCAAGACGTTCGGAACGGTAAAGGTGACTTCGATGACGTCGATGCCCCCTTCGTGCAGGGCGCGAGCGACGTTCACCAGTTGCTCTCCGGAGGTGGCGCGGATGATGGCGACGATGCCGCCGTCGAGGACTCGTTGCAGGTCGGACATGGTAACTCCTGGTTTGGAACCGGAATGTTAGCCACGTCGTCGGAAAAATCCGACCTTTGCGATTCGAGGTTTGGCATTCCTGCGGATTTCGAGTTTCGGAATTCGGAGCTTCAATCGCGGTCTTGTCGCAGTTTCAGCCGATGCCAATAATCCGCCACAGGAAGAATCAGTCGGGTGAATTCGCATCACGAGGAACCGTCGCGTGCTTCTGGCTCAGATGAAACGAGTGAATCCTCAGGCGAATTGGGACAAATTCACTAAAGATGGGGGCTGGATTTATTTCGTCATCGCGACGGCAGTGCTGGTGACGCTGGTCGCGATTCTCGTGAAAATCCGCGAATGGTTGCGGCCATCGGGACTGACCGAAAACTCATCCGAAGATATGCTTTTGCAGTTTCGAGACATTCATCGGCAAGGGGATTTGTCCGCCGACGAATACCAACGTATCCGTGAGCAGTTGACGAAAAAGTCCGGTGAGTCGGGTCGTGCGGGGGATGCCTCAAGCGGGCTCTCTGCCGATGATTCAGCCGGAACCTCATCCAAGATTCCACAGTGATGACCCCCAACAAGGGGTGCCGATACCGGTGGGGACTCGCCGCCCAGCGAGCCACCAGAGTCAGAGAGCGTCGCCACACTTCGCAGTGAGGCGAACACTGATCCGGGAGACCATGGACGCTGTCTCCTCTTCAGGCGAATGATCGTTTCGCCGTCCCAAGGTGTTGAGGTTGACCGACAGCGTTGAAGGAACCCACATGGCCTCGTCTGGAAAAGATTTTACGTCCGGCAAACGCACTCCGACCGGCAAAAAAAACGCGAGCTGTAGTTTCTGCCGCAAGAGCTATCGAGAAGTCGGACCGCTGGTCGAAGGACCAGACGACGTCTACGTCTGCGGCGAATGCGTTGAACTGTGTCAGTCGATCCTTGACCAGGAGCGACGCCGCCGAGGCACCCCGCACAAGCTCTTCACGAAAGTCCCCTCGCCGCGCGACATCGTGACCCACCTCGACAAGTACGTTGTGGGGCAATCGCAGACGAAGAAGATGCTCTCCGTCGCCGTCCATAATCACTACAAGCGACTGATGCTCAACACCGACGCCGACAACGACGTCGAGATTGAAAAATCAAACGTCCTGATGATCGGACCGACGGGTTCCGGCAAGACGCTGGTCGCCAAAACGCTGGCGAAATTCCTGCAAGTTCCGTTCGCGATCGGCGACGCGACCACGCTGACCGAAGCCGGCTACGTCGGCGAGGACGTCGAGAACCTCCTGCTGAAACTGTTGCACGCCTGCGACTTCGACGTCGAAGCGGCTCAACGGGGCATCGTCTTCATCGACGAGATCGACAAGATCGGCAAGACCTCGAACAATGTCTCCATCACCCGCGATGTCAGCGGCGAGGGTGTCCAGCAGGCGTTGCTCAAGATGCTGGAAGGAACCGTCGCCAACGTCCCGCCACAAGGGGGCCGCAAGCATCCCGAGCAGCAATACATTCAGCTCGACACGACCAACATTCTCTTCATCTGCGGCGGCACGTTCGTCGGCCTAGAAGACATCGTCGGCCGCCGCATGGGTCGCAAGATGATCGGCTTCGGCCAGGACAACTCCTCGCACGAGGACAAGCAACGCCGCTACGAGATGATCCATGAGGCGACCGTCGAGGACATTCTCGAATTCGGTCTGATCCCGGAACTCGTCGGCCGCCTGCCGGTCCTGACGACCCTCAGCAAGCTCGGCGAATCAGACCTCGTCCGCGTGCTGACCGAACCGAAGAACGCACTCGTTCGCCAGTACCAGAAGTTCTTCGAGATGGAAGAGTCGAGCCTCGAAGTCACTCCGGAAGCAATTCGCGAGATCGCCAAAATCGCGATTCAGAAGGACACCGGCGCGCGTGGTCTCCGCAGTGTGATCGAAAACGCGATGTTCGACATTCTCTACGAGTTGCCCGACCAAGAGCCGGGCAAGAAGTACGTCTTGACTCCGGAGGTCATCCGCGGCGAGTCGCACCTGTTCCCGCAAGACGGGTCAGCCGCAGCGTAGCTCACGCCCAGCGCAGCAAGTCTGCGGTGCAAACATCCTCGCCCGTGAATTCGTGCGCAATTCGGCCTCGCTGAAAGACCAGAATTCGATCCGCGTGAGCCAGCACCAACTCCGGCTCGGTCGAGGCGAGCACGACTGCCGCTCCCGAGTTCTTCAACTCAGCGACCAGGCGCATGACTTCGTCTTTCGCGCCGACATCCATGCCGCGAGTCGGCTCTTCCAAGACCAGCACGCGCACTGGGCCCAGCAGCCACTTTGCCAGCACGACCTTTTGCTGATTCCCGCCCGACAGATTCCCAGCCAACAACTCCGGCCGAGCAGGCCGGCAACCGACTTGTTCCAGAATCGGCCGCACGACAGCGTGTTCCCGTCGTCGCAGCAGCCACTCCCCCATCGAGCGCCGCAGATGAGCCAGCGTCGTGTTGCGAGCAATCGAACTTCGCCGCACCAACGTCTTCGCACGATCGGCTGCCACCATGACGACCCCGCGACGCACGGACTCCGGAACATCGCCGTTAGGGAGCGTGGATTGATCCGACTGCACCGAGCCGGCATCGACCGACGCCGCTCCTGCCACCGCGTGAGCCAACTCCTGATGACCCGCGCCGACGAAGCCGTATAGCCCGACGCACTCGCCGGGTGCGACGTCAAAGCTCACATCGCGGAACTCGCCGACGCGCGACAAACCAGCGACTCGAAGAATCGGAGCCAACGTTGACCGAGCGGGCAGCGTGACCGATTCCTCCAAATCGGCTCCGGTCGCACCCGCCTCACGGCCAAGCATTCGCGAGATGACCTCCGGCTTCGTCAACTCGCTCGCGCGTGAGGTCCAAACTTTGCGACCATCTTTTAGCACCGTCACTCGATCGCAAATCTCCAGCACATCTTCCAGAAAATGGCTGATGAAAATGACCGCCACGCCATTCCGTTTGAGCTGCCGAATCAACTCGAACAGTCGCCGCGTCTCTGGCGGACTGAGCGCGCTGGTCGGCTCATCGAGGATCAGCACTCGAGCCCCGCTATGCAGGCCGCGAGCGATCTCCACCATCTGCCGAATCACCAACGGAAAGCGATCGAGTCGCCGCCGCACATCGACGTCGATCTGCATCTCGCTCAAGTAAGCCTGAGCCTGAAGGTGAATCGTTCCCCAGTCGATGCGTCCCATCCGCGTCGGCTGCCGGCCGAGAAACAGGTTCTCGGCAACCGATAATGCTCCAATCCCCGACAGCTCCTGGTAAACCATCGCGATTCCGCACGCCTGAGCTTCGCGCGGCGACGACAGGGAAACTTCACGGCCGTCGATTAGCACTGAACCATCGTGGTCTGGATGTGCACCAGCCAGGATCTTCATCAACGTACTTTTGCCCGCTCCGTTGCAACCAACAACGCCATGCACCTCGCCTGGGCGCAGATCGAAGTCGACCCCCTCCAATGCAGCGACTCCACCAAAGTTCTTGCCGATCGCACGGCACTCCAGCAAAGCTTGTTGTTTAACGGCAACCACAGACATTCGATGATCCCTCTCCGGTTCGACAGAGAACTCTATCCGTGCGTCTGCCCGCCGCAACTGACCTCACTTTGAGTCTTTGTGTCCTGGCGGTTCGATTTTTGACCACCAAGGCACAAAGACACGAAGAACGCAAAACGATCTTGGTTGTCATTTTTAGCTGGGCTATAAATTACCCCACTGTTGATGGCATCAAGAATTCAAGGATGATTGGCGTGAAACTTCGCAGCGTGTGGCTCACAAGACTTGTGGCGAGATCTGTTGTCGCGGCGTTGAAGCTGCTGTTCGCAACGTGTCGTAAAGAGTCGGTCATTTTCCCCGGTACGAATGGCTGGAACCCCGATTTGCCGGATCGGTTTCTGTTCTCGGTCTGGCACGACGTGCTGTTCTTTCCGTTGCTCGTCGCGAAGCCGCACAACATGTCGGCGTTGGCCAGTCGGCATCAGGACGGCGCGTATGTCGCTGAGATCCTGCGACTGCTGAACGTCGAGCCGTACCGTGGCTCGACCACTCGCGGCGGTGCGCAGGCGGTGAAGCAGCTTCTCAACGTGGCTAGCCAATTGCACATCACCCTCACCCCCGATGGCCCGCGCGGCCCTCGTCGCGAAATGAAAGACGGCCTCGTTTTTTTGGCCTCACGCACCGGCTTGCCGATAGTTCCGGCCGCGTTCAGTTGTCGTCGCGGATTGCGAATCAAGGGAACCTGGACTGACATGCTAGTCCCCCTGCCCTTCACGACGACCTACTGCATCCTCGGCGAACCAATCCACGTCCCGGCCGATATGACCCGCGACGAGATCGACCGCAATAAGCAGCGCGTTCAAGAAGCAATGGACCGACTGTATGCTCGCGTCGATGACTGGGCCGCCGGCCGCATTAAGCGGGCCGATCTGGACGAGGTGATGCCCGTTCGCGACGCGGCGTGAGGAGCGCAAAATGCAACGTGCAGAGTGCCAATTAAAAAATAAAACGACAGTTCACTTCTCCGTTCGATGGCCCCTGACCTTTGCGCTTTTCACGCTGCACTTTGCTCTTTGCTCTGCATTCGCCGCCGATCCCATCGAGGCTGACATTCTTCTCAAAGGTGGAATTCTCTTCGACGGTGCTGGTTCGGATGGCAAAATCGGAGACGTCGCCATCAAAGGAGACCGCATCGTTGGCGTCGGCAAGTTCGAGGTGAAATCCGCCAAATGGGAGATCGACTGTACCAATCTCGTCATCTGCCCCGGCTTCATTGATTTGCACAATCACAGCGACTCGCAGATCGTGTCGCCGAAGACGCGAGCCAACATCAACTTTGTGATGCAGGGTTGCACCACAATCGTCACTGGCAACTGCGGGTCAGGGCCAGTCGATTGTGTTGAGTACCTCGCGAAGATTGACTCGGCCGGGGCGGGGACGAATGTGGCTCACCTGCTGCCGCAAGGATCGCTGCGAGGCAAAGTGCTCGGCAGCGCGCAGCGAAAGGGGACGGAGGATGAGATCAAGCAGATGCGTGATCTCGCCGACAAAGCGATGCGAGACGGTGCGTTCGGAATGTCCACCGGCTTGATTTACGTCCCCAGCAGCTACGCCGACACCGCCGAGCTAATCGAGATCGCGAAGGTCGTCGGTAAGTACGGCGGCATCTACGCCAGCCATATTCGAGGCGAAGGGAAGAATCTGCTCGATTCAGTGAGCGAGGCGATTCAAATTGGTCGTGACGGCGGCTGCCCGATTCATGTCTCGCACTTCAAAGCCAGTGGTCAGGAGTCGTGGGGACTGATTCGCCCGGCGGCAAAGCTCATCGAAGAGGCTCGCAAGTCGGGTCTGAAAGTCACGGCCGACCAATACCCGTATATCGCATCGAGCACTTCACTGGACGCAACCGTGTTGCCGACATGGTCGCTTGCCGGCGGCCGCGAGAAACTGCTTGAACGACTGAAAGACAAAGAACAGTCTGCCCGCATCATCACGTTCGTCGGCGACCGAATCGAGAAAGCGGATGACGGCGAACGCATTCGCATCACCTCCTGCGCAAAGCACCCGAAGTACGTCGGCCGCAGCCTGGCCGACATCGCGAATTCCGAGAAATCAACGCCGCTCGAGGTGGCGTTAAAAATCACTCGCGACGGCGGAGCCGGCATCGTGAACTTCGGCATGAGCGAAGAGGACGTCCGCTACGCGATGACGCTGCCGTGGGTGGCCACCGCCTCTGACGGCCGAGCCTACCTTCCTTCTGCTGACAAACCACACCCGCGCAGCTACGGGACCTTCCCGCGCAAGATCGGCGAGTACTCCGTGAAGGAAAACATCCTGCCGCTCGCCGCCGTGATCCGCTCCTGCACGTCGCTTCCCGCCGACATCCTCGGCCTCCCCGACCGCGGACGGCTCGCCGTCGATCACTTCGCCGACGTCGTCATCTTCGACCCGAAAACATTTCGTGATCGAGCCACCTTCGACAATCCCCACCAATACGCTACCGGCCTTCGTTACCTCTTCGTCAACGGCGAACTCGCCGTGAAGGAGGGCGAAGCAACTGGAGCGTTGGCGGGACGAGCGTTGAAGCGACCGAACGGAAAATGAGAGTATCCGTTTCGTAAGATGGTCCCCCTCGGCCGTCCGCATTTGAGTGACGTTGCAATTCAGGACGCCCGAGGGCGGCCAATCCGCAACCAAGGTGAACCGATCGATTCGAACCTAGTCGCCTTTGATGAGCCTGCTGAGTTGCTTGAACTCGGATGATCCGGCCGTGGCGCACCATTCGAACATCAGGGATTCCGTGGTGGCGATGATTGCTCCGCTGGCGGCCATGCGGCGGAGAGCGATTTTCCAATCGAGTTTGGATCGGCTGGCGAGAGCATCGGCGGGGACGAAAACTTGATAGCCGCTCGATAGCAGGTCGAGCACCGTTTGCAGCACGCAGACGTGAGCCTCGATACCCGCCACGACGATTTGAAAGGGGCCATCGGGATGCTCAGCCGCTGTT
>Ga0194110_10003022_pt1 | contig 21046 bp, 21 predicted proteins | sample TA2Kig1200mmetaG_FD_146192 | JGI IMG/M metagenome (GOLD analysis project Ga0194110, IMG submission 146192) | Freshwater microbial communities from Lake Tanganyika, Tanzania - TA2015032 Kigoma Deep Cast 1200m | ecosystem: Environmental > Aquatic > Freshwater > Lake | place: Tanzania: Lake...
GGCGATGTCCAGATATTTTGGCTTTGGACCACGTTTTTTCTTCGCTCTCTTGGCCATCCTCTTCTCCTTTCCGAATAGAGGATAGCATAAATAAGAATAATTATCAATATATTAAAGGGTCACGACCAAAAGTTCAAATGTCAAATCAAGTCTAAAGCTAAAATGTCAAAAACTTTTTACCTGCCTACTGCAGTCGGGGATTTTGAACTTTGGATTTAAAATAATGCTTCCATCGCCTCCTGAATCGTCCTGACGCCGATCAATTCGATGCCCCTTACTCCCTTTATCTTCTCTCGATTCTGTTTCGGGAGGAGACAGCGCTTAAATCCTAACCTTTCGGCCTCCTTCACCCTAACCTCCGATTGGCTGATTCCCCTTACCTCCCCTCCCAATCCCACCTCCCCAAAAACTACTATGTCAGACCCAATCAATTGGTTCTTGAAACTCGAGGCAATCGAAGCGATCACTCCTAAGTCAGATCCAGGTTCCTCCACCCTGATCCCACCAGCAATGTTTAGAAAGATGTCCTGATTGAGTAAATGGATTCCTAACCTCTTCTCCATCACTGCGACCAGAAGCGATACACGATTCGCATCGATCCCTTGTGCAGTTCTTCTTGGAACACTGTAGTGTGTGGGGATTACCAGAGCCTGGAGTTCCACTAAGATAGGCCTTGATCCTTCCAGGCTGGCCATGACAACTGAACCGGAAGTGGTCTGGGTTCGTTCAGAAAGGAAGAACTCAGAAGGGCTCAACACCTCCTCCAACCCGGAATCTTTCATTTCAAAGACTCCGATTTCATTGGTAGAGCCAAATCGGTTCTTAACCGCCCTCAATATGCGGAAAGGAAGGTTGGCTTCTCCTTCGATATAAAGGACAGTATCCACCATGTGTTCTAAGACTTTTGGGCCTGCGATGAAACCCTCCTTGGTCACGTGACCAACAAGAAAGATAGGAATGGAGAGATGCTTTGCAAAATAGAGCAGTCGACTGGATGCCTCCCTTACTTGAGTGATCGATCCTGGCATTGAAGGAAGGTCAGAAGAATAGATGGTCTGAATTGAATCGACTACTGCAGTAGAAGGTCTGAGGGCCTGGATATCTTGAAGGATCTTCTCTAAGGATGTCTCTGAGACGACAAAGAGCTGATCGGAGAAAATTCCAAGTCGTTCTGCCCTCATCTTTGTCTGTTGAAGAGATTCTTCTCCGGAGACATAAAGAACTTTACTCCCTTTTGAGGCCAAACAGTTCATCATCTGGAGGAGAAGGGTTGATTTACCGATGCCCGGATCACCTCCGACTAAGATCACCGACCCAAAGACAATCCCTCCACCCAATACCCGATCGAACTCTCCAATCCCGGTTCGGAGCCTACCTCTCTGTTCAGGAACGATCTCTGGGATGGGAACGGGAACTGCCTCTGATTCAAAGCTGAGGAAGTCTCGCTCAGGAATTTTTTCTTCAACCACTCGCTCTTCAATAAAGACGTTCCACTCCTGACACCCCGGACACCTTCCCAACCACTTGGGTGCTTGATATCCACAAGATTGACAGACAAAATGGGTCTTTACCTTGACCATAAGATCAACGGAATGACTGAAATGGAATTGAGGAAATTTTAACAGAAAGGACTTTTGAGGTCAAAAGGATTATTAAAAAAGGGGAGATTATATTTTTATTGGAAAATTAATAAATTTTTGATAATATTTTAACAATACTTTTTGAGGGAGAAAAAAATGATAAAAAGATTGCAAGTAAAAAATTATAAGAGCTTAAAGAATTTAGATCTTGAGCTCGGAAAAAGGAATTTATTGGTCGGACCTAATATGTCTGGCAAAAGCAATTTAATTGATTGCCTCAAGTTCTTAACTAACATGTGTGTATCCGGTGTGACTCAAGCCTTCGTAAATCGGGGGCAATTTCCTGAAGTCCTTTGGAAAGGTGAAGACGAAGGGCCAATTTCTTTCCGGCTTTTTATTGAACAAGAACTTGATGAAAATAGATCAGAAAAAAGCTTTGAATATGAAATCTCAATTGTCGGAAGTCAAGCTGGTATAATATCAATTGAAAAAGAACATTTAATAGTTAAGAAAGGAACTCAGATATCAACATTGATTGACCTCAGAAATGGTAAAGGCAAAATCACACATGCAGATGATAGAATTGCATTTACTACTGAAGATCCGAATCGATCGGCCTTAGAATTTTCAGTCCCTGGCTGGGCAGGAATGGAAGTTAAGAATTATATTGGTGGATGGCGTTATTATCATTTATCGCCAGCGATTATGAAACAAGTAAATGCTGCTGTTTCCCAACAGTATCTTATGGAAAACGGCCAAAATTTTTCAAGCTGGTTTATGACTTTACAAACTGGTCATCCACATGAATTTAATCTAATAAAGCAAGTAGCAAAAGATAGTTTACCGGGATTAGAGGAAATCTTAATTCCACCGACTCAATTCGCTACAACATATATGACTACTCAAGAGAAATATCTCAAACAGCCAGTTAATATCTGGCATATGTCAGATGGTGAAATTTTATTCTTAGGTTGGTTATCTTTGATTTTTGCACCGACTCAATTTGGAGCACCATTATTTTGTGTCGAAGAATTAGAAAATCATCTACATCCAAGATTGTTAGAAACATTAGTTGAGGTACTTAATCAAAGACAAAAGGAATTAGGAACCAGAGCGGCACAAATTATAGTAACTACCCACTCGCCCCATTTGGTTGATAAAGTAAACTTTGATGATCTTATTGTTTTTGAAAAAAGTGAAGGTGCTACAAAATGCACAAGACCTGCGTCCAAATCCCACCTAAGGGAACTTTTAGAACGCGAAGAACTTGGACTCGGAGATCTCTGGTATTCAGGTGCACTTGGGGGATAATTTGTGACTACATATGGAATAGTGATAGAGGGTAAGTATGATCAAGCAGCACTTACGCAATTAATTTTAAAATGTATTTCAGATAAAATGGAAATAATATCACGTCAATGTTACGATAAGGACCGCTTGATCATGCAGTTCCCAAGTTTCCTTGAATCATTTCGTTACGAAAAGCAAGGATCCCATGTTGACAAAGCTCTTGTTATACGAGATGCGCATGGTAAAGATTCAGAGAAATTAAAGGAGAGAATGAAAATCAAAATTGCAAACCGAAACTATCCTTTTAAAGTAAAATTCATTATTATTGTTCAAGAACTTGAAGCATGGCTTCTTGCAGATGAGGAAGCAATTTCCAGAGTTACTCAATCTCGTACAGGGAGGCGTGTATCTCGGATAAACGAGCCCCTTGAATCTATCAGTCAGCCAAAGAAATTTTTATATAAGGTTCTTTCGGAAGCGCGTGTGCCTTATACAGACGTGGTAGCCCAAGAAATCGCAAGAGAATCAGATTTAGATAGAATTGAATATCGTTGCCCAAGTTTTAGAGAATTTCGTGAGGCAGTCATTGATTGTTAAGATGTATTGTATCTAAACAAATATAATCATTTATCCCTTTTTCACTCTCTCCTCTAATATAGGGATGATTTCAGGCTGAAGCAAGAAACGCTCAATCTTTACCCCGATATTAATAGGTGGCTTTTCGGGTAAAAGTTGGGCTTTAATATTTTCTGCAATCTTCTCTTTTTTGATTGCGAAATCTACATCTGACATCACACGAACATCCTCCATGGTCTTTAAAAGTTGATCCTTCAATTTTCCTTCATCAATAATATACCCAGGTGGGACTTTCGTTTTCACCTTATCAATAGCGTCTTGAGCAATTTTATCTCTTCTTAAACGATATTGATCTGGCGGCATATGGTGGATATGATCCAAGACCCTAACAAAACCATCTGCGTCCGAGGCTTGACCAATCTTTCCTTTCTTTAACGGAGGGATGATGCAAGGCTTATAATCATCCAAGATATAAAGTTGATGAGGACTTAAGTTATTTTTTATTCTCACGGCAAGAGCAGCCATCTTCTCCATTCCACCCTTCTTTGTCCTTTCGACTTCAAGGTTCACCCTATGAACCCTCGCCGCAATACCCTGTGGGATCATTAACGAACCCGTTTTGGCTACTCTTAAGACCTCCTGATAGGCTTGGAACATCTCCTCTTTTTGTACGATGGCCTCCCGAGTTTTATTGCGAGCCTCCTGTGCCTCTTTGGCTGTATCTAAGATTAATTTCATCTGCTGTTTACTCAACTCCAAACCGTTTAATAAATTTAAAACATGGATCTGAGTGATGATGTCCTTCAATCGACTGTCAATATCTTGGGCATGAGAATAAGATAATAGGATGAAGAATAGAAACAGAATGACCATCAACTCCGATAGGAATTTTTTGTTTTTATCTCTCCGATTTATCTCGGATGATGCGAATCGGTCTTCTTTTTTCATAGGCCCTCCCTCCAAAAGAGTACTGGCAAAATATTAAACAAACGGACTTTCCTTAAGAATTTTCCTTGCCTTTTTCTCACCCAGTCTAACCCACTTTCTCATTTCATCAGGGTCAAATTTCAATGAATCTTCTGTTAAAGGCTTATCTGGCCTCAGACCTGTAATTATCTTTATCAACCGTTTTCCAGGCCCCAAGAGAGGGACAAACTCATCTTTCATGAATACCATATTGAGTTTCTCAATGGCAATTGGATCATCCTTGAAGGCGCTGAGGATCTCCTCTTTTGCCTGGATACCGATGTTTATGAGTTGAGCCATCTCATAGTCATTTCTCAAGGTCTCATCCTTCATAATATCTAATGTTCTGAGTAAAATTTTATCCATCCTTTTGAGGGCCTTTTTGGCTGTCGGAAATTTTTCTGGGTCTAAGAAAATGGGTACAATGGTTTCAGCACCGAGTTCGATGGCTTTACCAAAGGGAAGGAGGTCGCGGACACCACCGTCGTAGCAAACGTCCTTATTAATGGAGGTAGCTTCCATGACCACTGGCACGCTGGCAGAAGCTAACATTGCCTTAATGAAGCGTTTCCTGATCATGCCTTTATCCTTAGGCGAAGCCGCCACTTTCTGCCCGGTTTTGTAATTGGTATATACAACATAGCATTCTGGGGCCTCGGGTTTTTGCAGCCACTCAAACCATTTCGGAGAGAGATGATGATGGATCAGGTCATTCAAAGGATCTGATTCGTAAAAACAGTCCGGGTGCTTTAGGACCTCGAAAATTTTCTTCTTTTTCAAGATGTCAGAAGTAGAAACCGTGGTATACATCTTTACCAGGGTTTCTAAGGCTTGAGTTCCTATGGCTTCTGGTGCGGCCATCAAAGCTGCCATTGGAGCGATCAGGGCTCCGGTTGAGGTACCACCTGTAATGGCGAACCAACCTGTAGAGCGGTATTTTGAATAGATATATTTCAACACACCCACTGCAAAGGCTCCTTTAGCACCGCCTCCTGAGATCACCAGTGCCGTTCTTTGCTTTCCTGCCATGATCCATGATCCCCTTTTATTTAATCTTTAACCATTTTATCAAATCTATTCTTTTTGTAAATTGTTTTTTATTCACTCGAACCTTTGAACCTTTTAAAAAGGGTGGTTTTATGATATGAGTTTCTCACATGGAGATAGAAAATAAAAGACTTCTCGTCGAGGGGGCAAAAGCCTTTGGAATCCACTTAGATGAAAAGGCTGTGGAAGGTTTTGACCTCTATCTCCGAGAACTCCTTAAATGGAATAGGAAGATCAACCTTACCGCTATCCGGTCAGAGAAGGGGATCGTTCTGAAACATTTTCTCGACTCCCTCTCTGTCTATCCCTATCTTCCCGAAACCTGTTCACTCTTAGACATTGGATCAGGTGCAGGTTTCCCTGGAGTTCCAATAAAATTAGTTCGACCCTCTCTGGAGGTTACCCTCATCGATTCGGTTCGTAAAAAGGTTGACTTTCAAAGACACATCATCAGAACGTTGGATTTAAAAGGAATTGGCACGATTCATGGCCGCGTTCAGGATAAAGAAATTATCAAAAGTCTGGAAGGCCAATTCGATGCAGTGATCTCAAGGGCCTTCTCCAATCTTCAAACCCTCCTCACCCTGGGCTCTCCTTTTTTGAAAAAGGGAGGGGTCCTATTAGTAATGAAAGGTGAAATGAGTAGTGAGGAAATTCGACTCCTCTCTCATATAGAAAGAACCCAATACAGGTTTAGAAAGATGGTTTCATTTGTTCTACCCTTTAGTTCTTTCAAGAGATCGATCATTCTATTTGGAAAAAGGTAAATTTTATCTTTCCATTCTCTTCCTTTTTGTGGTATATAGAACATAATCTGTTCATCATTGGAATAATGGAATACTGGAATATTGGGTTTATATCCTTTTTAAATACCACTATTCCATCATTCCACAATTCCATAGACTTTTAGGAATTTCCGTTGTGGCAAGAATAATCTGTATTGCTAACCAGAAAGGAGGGGTGGGAAAGACGACCACGGCAGTCAATCTTTCTGCCTCTATTGCTGTAGCAGAGAAGAAGGTTCTGCTTATCGACATCGATCCACAAGGAAATTCAACGAGCGGTGTAGGTCTCAGCAAAGAGCAATCTAATGGGACCATTTACCATGCCTTGCTTCGGGGTTCAGGGCTCAGGGAGATGATACAGAAGACCTCTCTTGCCTACTTGGATGTCGTCGTCTCTAATACCGACCTGATCGGTGCTGAAGTAGAACTGATTCAGGAAAAGGATCGTGAGAGGAGACTGGATCGTCTGATCAAAGAAGTGGAGGCCGACTACGACTATATATTCATCGACTGCCCTCCCTCTCTTGGACTACTGACTATCAACTCATTGACGGCATCCAACTCTGTCATCATCCCTCTTCAATGCGAATACTATGCCTTGGAAGGCCTGGGACAGCTTCTGAAAACGGTCCGACTGATCAAGCAGGTCCTTAATCCTAAACTTGAGATCGAAGGGATCCTTCTCACCATGTTCGATATTCGGAACAACCTCTCACATCAGGTGGCTCATGAGGTGAGAAGTCACTTCAAAGACAAGGTATTCAAGACGATCATACCTCGAAACATTCGACTGAGCGAAGCCCCGAGCCACGGGAAGCCTATCCTCCTATACGATATTCATTCAAAAGGGGCAGAGAGTTATTTGAATTTAGCCAGAGAAATCATGGGGAATGGAAAGATCGATGGCAACTAAGAGAATGGCATTGGGAAAAGGTCTGGGAGCACTCATCCCCGAATTTGAACAAGCAGAAGGGAGGGCACTCTTCTACTGTGGGATTGAAGAGATTCGTCCCAATCGATCTCAGCCCAGAAAACATTTTGATGAACCGAAGCTTCAGGAATTAGCGGAATCCATTAAAGAGAAGGGGATATTAGAACCCTTGATCGTGAGAAAAGTAGCCGATGGTTACGAACTGGTCGTTGGAGAACGTCGCTGGCGAGCAGCACAAAAGGCAGGGCTTAAGGAAGTCCCTATATTGGTAAAAGAAGTAAAAGGTGAGGAGGCTCTGGAACTCTCTCTCATCGAGAACCTACAGAGGGAGGATCTCAATCCTATTGAGGAGGCAGAGGCCTATAAACATTTGATTGATGGATTCAATATCAGCCATGAAGATTTGAGCATACGGATTGGAAAGGATCGGACGACCATCACTAATACCCTTCGCCTTCTAAAACTTCCTTCTGAGATAAAAAACCACGTTCTTCAAAACCAAATCACTTCCGGGCATGCCAGAGCGATTCTTAGCCTTGAGAATAAAGAGAAGCAAAAAGAACTCTGTGCCATGATCATCCAGAAAGACCTTTCAGTGAGAGGGGCAGAAGCTCTGGCGAAACGATGGTCAGAGAGGCCAAAGAGAAAAGTTATTTCTGAAAAGAAAAAAGGAGAGGAAGAAAGTCAACTTCGAAGCCTTCAGGACTCTCTCAGGCGGCACCTGGGAACAAAAGTGATCATCCATCAGAGGGGGAAAAGAGGAAAGATTGAAATCGAATACTACTCCCCTGAAGATTTGGAAAGGATTATAGAAGCAATCCTCGCAAAATAGATTAAAAAGGTATACCCCTCACCCCATCCCTCTCCCCCCCAGGGGAGAGGGATGGGGTGAGGGGGTGAAAGGAGTAACTCATGTCAACAGCAAAATCCTTATTCACCAAAAGTGTTCCAAAACCCTCTCCGGAATCGGAGGAGATCAGTGCCTTTTTAGGAAAGGAAACCTTATTTAAGGGGAAAATGACCTTCCAAGGCGTATTTCGTTTGGATGGGAAATTTGAAGGGGAGATATTCGAAAGTGGAACACTCATCATTGGAGAATCAGCGGTCTTCAAGGGAAAGATCGGAGTCAATACGATCATCATTAATGGCCTTGTGGAGGGGGAGATTTATGCAAAGGAACGGGTGGAGATCCATTCACATGGCAAGTTCTATGGAAACTTGAACACCGCGATCATTACGATCAATGAAGGGGGAATCTTTGAGGGCCACTGTAAAATGGAAGGTCCACTTAAAAAGGGAGATGATCTTCCCCTCATCTCCAAGGAGAAAGATCATTCTCCATCTACTTAATATCAGAAAAAAATTCCCTTAAACCATGCCCTGATAAGACTGAGCCCCTTTAATATTCCCTTTATAATTAGGGGATTATAAACCGAATGGAAAAATGAATGGAAAAATGATTGACAACTTTTTGGATGTATGTTAATTAATTCACATTTTATTCTCCTTTTCTAACAGTACAAGGAGATTTATCTGAAAGAGTGGGTAAGACCACTTCAATTCTTACTTACAGTAGGTTGGTATGTGGCTTTGAGCTTAATTATCCCAGTGGGAATCGGTTATTGGCTCGATCGCCCGGGAATGTTCAATAAGAGTCCATTATTTACATTTATCGGTCTGGGGGTTGGAACAGTGATTGCATTCGGCGGTTTGATTCGGATGCTCCTCAGATTTCAGGCAGAGCAAGAAGAACTAAGAAAAAATAAGAAGAACAAAGAATAATGAGTCCTGGTCGTCTTAAAATAGTTTTCTTTTTCTTTATACCTGTCTTAATCCTCTTTATCATTGGTTTGGTGTTTGGTCCTCTTGGATCAAGTTTTTTCGGTAAAGAGCCACCCGGCATCTTCAAAGTTCCCAGACCACATGTAGCCCTTCCCTCGGAGACCATCTTATATGCCGGGGGTTTCTCCATCACGAACACCCTCATCGCCTCCTGGTTTACCATCATCGTGCTGGTGGTCCTATCCCTTCTCCTTACTCGTAAAATGAAATTGATTCCTAACAGACGTCAAGCCATGGGAGAGGTGATCGTAGAGGGATTGTTGAACTTTGTTGAAAGTGTGGTCGGGAAAAAACAAGCAAGGATGCTCTTCCCTGGGGTTGCCACCATCTTCATCTACGTCATATTTAATGCCTACCTGGCTCTCCTACCCTTTTTCGGAACGATCGGTATTCATCATGGCTCCCACGGGCATGAAGAATTTATAGCGATCTTCCGAGCGGCAAATACAGATGTCAACGTCCCTCTTTCCATCGCCATTATGTCTTTCATCTTCGTTGAAACCTGGGGAATGAGGGCAATAGGAGTTACTCACTATCTCAGCGAGTTCATCAATGTCCGTCAATTTCTTCAAGGCCTGAAAGAACTTTTTACCTTAAAGTTAAAGACAGGCCCGATGAATATGGTCTTCGGTTTTATTAGTCTATTCGTTGGTTTCTTAGAGATATTCAGCCATTTGACCCGCATGCTCAGTTTCACCTTCCGTCTCTTCGGCAATATGACGGCTGGCGAGATATTGATCTTAGTCTCCTGTTTTCTTATACCTCTTGTGTTCACTATCCCCTTTTACGGGTTGGAATTACTGATTGGTTTGATCCAGGCTCTTATCTTTTCCGGGTTAACCTTAGTATTTGGTACGGTCGCCACAACTCCCATGCATGAGGAGGCAGAATAAAGAAAGGAAAGGAGAAAGATAAATGACACCAGAAGTAATGAAAATGTTAACAATCGGATTGATAGCTGCGGTAGGGTTCTTCGGTCCAGCACTTGCTTTAGGACTTATTGGTTTTTCGGCCATGCAATCCCTGGGACGTAACCCCGAAGCAAGAGGGGCAATTCTCACCAACATGATTTTGATTGGTGCTCTTGCTGAGGCGATAGGGATTTATGTCCTGATCGTATGTATCATCTTAGCTATGGTAGTCAGATAAGGAGGGATCGCCATGGGAGAGGGGTTACCTACGAATCTATTAGTAATTATTATAGCGGTAATGTTATTTGTATTTGGCGTGGCCGGGATAATTATAGCCAGGGTACTTCTTGCCGCCTTTTAGTTTCGGAATATTGAGAGAGGACAAAATGGGAGGCTTTGCCAGTTTTGGTATTAATTTACCTCTGTTGGTAGTCTTTGTCATCAATTTCATTGTCCTATTTTTTCTTTTACGCATCTTTTTGTACAAACCGGTTCTGAAGATCCTTGACGAGAGGTCGAGAAGGACAAAAGAGGCAATGGAACTGGCTGAGGCGACAAAGCAAGAATATGCGGAGGCTAAGTCAGAGGTGCAAAAACAGATTGAGAAGGGACGGCAAGAGGCGCAGGCCATTATCGCCCAAGCGATGCAAGTTGGGGAAAGACTAAAAGAAGAATCGAGACAGGAGGCAACGAAACAGGCACAGACGATCGTTGACCGGACTCGAGCTGAGTTAGAGGCAGAGCGCGATAAAATCGTTGAGGATTTGCGCAAAGAATTTGTGGATATTTCTATATCGGCCGCTGAAAAAGTGATCAAAGAGACTCTTGATAAAGAGAAACACCGTAAGCTGATTGAGGAGACACTTCAGGAAAGTGTCGTTCTTAAGAAAAATTAAAAGAAGAGATGCCTAAGATAACTTCTGGTAAACGTTATGCTCAGGCTGCTTTCGAGCTTGCTCTGGAAAAAAATGAGCTGGAGAGCTGGCAAGAAGGTTTACGGAAAATAGCCGACTTAACTGAAGATGAAGAACTCATGGCTTTGCTCGAAAACCCTCGAATTCCCTTCGATGCCAAGAAAAGTCTTTTGCAGAAGCGATTGAGCGAGATTAACCCTTTTGCCTTAAACTTGGCTTTTCTTCTGGTCAGTAAAGGAATATTAGGTCGTGCCAGCGGTATCTTCCAACAGTATAATAACTTGCTGGATGTTCATCGCGGTATTGAACGTGCTAAGGTGACTACTGCATTGCTTTTGGGTGACGAAGATCGGGAGGCAATTTCCAGCCGCCTTGAAAAAATCGTTGAGCGTAAAGTCGCCATTGATGCTCAAGTAGACCCCACGATCATCGGAGGATTCATAGTTAGGGTAGGTGATACACTTATCGATGGAAGCATACATCAGAAATTAGAAACCTTGAAAAAAAGTTTGGTCGAAGCTGGGAGATAAAGACTAATAGGCTGTCATTCTTACACAGGTGTGAATCTAGACTTGTCCCTGCGAAAGCAGGGAACCATATAAGGAATATTGGATTCCCCGCATCAAGTGCGGGGCAAGCCCTGCTTTCGCAGGAATGGCAAAAGGACGGACACGATTCACGGATCACGGACACGTTATTTTCCAGTTTAAAAGAGAGAGGTTAAGATGGCAACCCGAGAACAGGATATTGTTGCTGTAATCAAAGAGCAAATTGAGCGTTTTGGTGCCGCTGTGACTATAACGAATGTGGGTACAGTGATCGAAGTGGGCGATGGCATCGCCCGTATTCATGGGTTAGGACAAGCGGCCTACAATGAATTGCTCCAATTCCCACATGATATTACTGGTCTGGCTTTGAACTTAGAAGAGGATAATATTGGTGCTGTTGTCCTCGGCGATTGTAGCAAGATCAAAGAGGGGGAAGAGGTAAAAGCAACAGGGAGAGTCATAGAGGTCCCTGTAGGAGATGTCCTCATCGGCAGGGTGGTTGATCCTCTGGGACGTCCCCTCGATGGTAAGGGACCCATTAAGGCAGATAAGACTCGTCCCATTGAGAGAGTGGCGCCAGACGTAACAAAGAGAAGGCCAGTGGATACACCTGTGATGACCGGCATTAAAGCAATTGATAGTATGATCCCTATTGGCCGGGGCCAGCGTGAACTGATTATCGGTGACCGTTTCACCGGCAAGTCAGCGATTGTCCTTGATACGATCATCGCCCAGAAGGGCCAAAATATGATTTGCCTTTATATCGCCATTGGACAAAAAACATCCAAAGTCGCTCAGGCCATAGCCACTCTCGAAAAGTATGGAGCTATGGAATACACCATTGTGGTAGAGGCGGATGCCTCTGACCCGGCCCCACTCCAATATATCGCTCCCTACGCTGGCTGTGCCATGGGTGAGGAGTTCATGGAGCAGGGAAAAGATGCTTTAATTCTCTATGACGACCTTTATAAGCATGCTTGGGCTTACCGACAGCTTTCCTTGTTGTTACGCCGTCCGCCAGGAAGGGAGGCTTACCCTGGAGACATTTTTTATCTCCATAGCCGGCTCTTAGAGAGGGCTGCCAGACTCGATGCAAAATATGGAGGCGGTTCGCTAACGGCTCTGCCTATCATCGAGACTCAGCTTGGAGATATTTCAGCTTATATCCCTACCAATGTCATTTCCATCACGGACGGGCAGATCTATCTTGAGCCAGATTTATTCAATGCTGGGATTCGTCCGGCGATCAATGTGGGACTGTCCGTATCTCGGGTAGGTGGTTCAGCTCAAAGGAAGGCGATGAGACAGGTGGCAGGCAGGCTAAGGTTGGAGCTTGCCCAGTTTCGTGAGTTAGAGGCCTTCGCGAAGTTTGGGAGTGAGGAATTAGATAAGGCAACCAGGGATCAGCTTGAACGAGGTCGTCGAATTACCGAGATATTGAAGCAACCCACAAATACCCCCATGTCGCTCGGGAAGCAGGCAAGCATTCTTTATGCCGTCACGAATGGTTATCTTGATGACGTTCAAGTGGAAAAGGTGATCGCTTGGGAAGAGAACTTCCACCGGTTTATGGAGACGAATCATCCTGAGATAGAGAGAAAAATCAATACGGAGAATGAGATAAAAGCCGATACCGAAAATCTTCTAAAAGCAGCCATTACCCAGTTTAAGCAAGGAAGCACTTTGTAGAATGGCAAGCATTCAAGTATTACGCCGCCGTATACGGAGCATCCAGGGAACCACCAAGATCGTCCGTGCCATGGAAATGGTGGCTACCGCTAAAATGCGAAGGACACAGCAACGGGCACTGGCCGGTCGGCCCTATACTGAAAAAATACGCCAGGTGATTGCTGATCTGGCCATTGAACCCCGCATCAAGGGGAAAGTCCTTCCATTACTTCAGAAACGTGAAGTGAAAAAAGTTGCCATTGTTCATATCGGAACGGACCGAGGATTATGCGGTGGATTGAATACAAATTTGAATCGACTGGTAGGTGAGTTCGTGCTGGAACAGAAGGTTCCTGTAGGCGTAATTACAGTGGGTCGTAAGGCGAGAGCCTTCGCCCGAATTGCCAAGCTGGATGTACGAGCGGAATTCTCGGGAATCAGCGATCGGGCTACCATGCAGGAGACCATGCCCATTTCAAGAGTTGTGATCGATGACTATAGCAAGGGAGAGGTGGATCTTGTCTATCTTGCATATCCTGATTTTATCAGCACTATGGTTCAGAAACCTACGATCCAAACACTGCTTCCGATTGAGCCAACAAAACTTCCTCCAGGACAGGTGGCAGAATATATTTATGAGCCTGATCCCTTTACGGTTTTAAATGAATTGCTACCCCGATTTGTAGAGATGGAGATTTATCATGCTATTCTTGAGCTCATTGCCAGTGAACAATCCGCACGGATGGTAGCCATGCGTAACGCTGGCGACAATGCGGAAGGGTTGATCAAAGATTTAACCCTATCTTTAAATAAAGCAAGACAGGAGATGATCACTAAGGAGATCTGTGATATCAGTGGAGGGGCTGAAGCGTTAACCACATAAGTAATCTCAATGGATGAAAATAGTCTTTGGGTTAGGTAGGGCTACGAGGCTATTAAGGATGAAAATGTTCCAGGGTTATGGTTAGGGCTATGAAACCCATTTTAAACAATGAACGATGGACAATGAACTATGAACAAAAAAAGAATATTACTGTTCATCGTTTATCGTTTAACGTTTATCGTAGTAGCGATACGAGCATCGTTACCGTTGCCGGTAGACGAAACTTTATTTCTAGGCAAGGAGCTAAACATGGCAAAAGGTAAAGTTGCACAAGTCATAGGAACCGTGGTGGATATGGAATTTCCTCAGGATGAGCTTCCGGCTATCTATAATGGCATCGTCATCCCCATGAACGGTACGAAAGTGATCGTAGAGGCACAAGCTCATATTGGTAACAATTGGGTACGGGGTGTCGCTTTAACCTCCACCGATGGTTTGGCGAGGGGAGTTGAGGCCATTGATATTGGGACTCCCATTTCAGTACCTGTAGGACGAGCCACGTTAGGTAGACTATTCAATGTATTTGGCGAAGCGATTGATGGGCTGGGTGAGGTAAAAACGGATGAAAAATGGCCTATTCACCGTCCGCCTCCTCCACTTACAGAGCAGGAGACGGTTCCTCAAATGCTCGAGACAGGATTGAAAGTGATGGATCTCGTCACTCCATTTACAAGAGGTGGAAAGATCGGTGCCTATGGTGGGGCTGGAGTCGGTAAAACCGTGATCATTATGGAGCTCATTCGCAATATTGCCGCAGAGCATGGAGGTTTTTCCGTCTTTGCGGGTGTGGGTGAAAGATCGCGCGAAGGCAATGACCTCTGGCTCGAGATGCAAAGATCCGGCGTTATGGATAAGACCGTGATGGTCTTCGGCCAGATGAATGAAAGCCCGGGTGTCCGATCCCGTGTAGCTCTTACTGGAGTCACCGTAGCAGAATATTTCCGTGATATTGAAGGCCAGGATGTTCTCCTGTTCATTGATAATATCTATCGCTATGTTCTGGCGAATATGGAGCTGTCCGCCCTTCTGGGACGCATGCCGTCGGCAGTAGGTTATCAGCCCACATTGGGGACAGACGTCGGTGAGTTAGAAGAAAGGATTACTACGACAAAGAAAGGCTCCATCACATCTTTTCAGGCGATCTATGTTCCTGCCGATGATTACAGCGATCCAGGCATCGTAGCTACTTATGGTCATCTTGATGCCGTTGTGGCTTTAGAGCGCTCTATCGCTGAGTTAGGCATTTACCCCGCGGTCGATCCCTTGGCATCCACCTCTCGAATCCTTGATCCTAAAATTGTAGGTGAGGAGCATTATCGAGTCGCTCGAGGGGTCCAAGCGACCCTCCAGAGATATAAAGAATTGCAGGATATCATCGCTATCTTAGGTATAGAGGAATTGAGCCAGGAAGATAAGCTTACAGTAGCCAGGGCCAGGAAGATTCAGAGGTTCTGCTCCCAGCCATTTCATGTTGCTGAACAATTTACCGGGACCCCGGGCCGATACGTCCCCATCAAGGAGACCGTTCGAGGGTTTAAAGAAATCTTGGAGGGGAAACACGACGATCTCCCTGAAGGTGCTTTTTACTTGGTTGGCACCATTGATGAGGCAGTGGAGAAGGCCAAAACGATGAGAGGGTAATCCGAAATAGATAAAATAATTTCAAATGTCAAAGTTCAAATGAAATCTAAAGCTCAGATGACAAAATTAAAAAAAGGAAGAATTTTTTGACATTGAGTTATTTTGACATTCATTTGGCATTTGGATTTTGACATTTGAACTTTTCCTTTCCTTGAAGAACCGAAATTATGGCAACCTTCCGATTAGAGATTGTCACTGCAGAGAGAATGATATTTTCTGATGATGTCAGCGCAGTCATTGCTTGGGGCGTAGAGGGGCAATTGGGCATCCTTCCCCACCATGCCCCTTTGATGACCATGCTTCAGCCTGGGGATTTACTGATAAGAAAGGATAAGGAAGAAGAATATCTCGCGATCAGTGGCGGCTTTCTTGAAGTACGTCCTGACAAAGTGATCATCTTGGCCGATGCCTGCGAACGGGTTGATGAAATTGATATCGCTCGCGCTGAGGAAGCAAAGAGGCGTGCTCGGGAGACGATGAAGACCGCTCCTCTTAGCGTGGAAGCCGCTACGGCTGAGGCAGCCCTTCGCCGCTCTTTAGCCCGATTGAAAGTAGCTGAAAAGAGACGCCGTAAACCCCTCGGGCCCACCTAATCAGGTATCTCCTACCTAACAAAGTTCAATTATTACTGAATCATCGGAGTTTTGGGTCATCCGTCAGTATTTTATTTTTTATGGTTTTTTATATTCGATCTTCCCTGTCAGTTTACCTATCCAATCTTTAAGACTATCTATGAGTGTCGGATCGTTAATAGTGAGCTTCGTTTCTGCCGTAAGGTTTGATAACATGCTGGTGACCTTAGCCGTATAAACCCCCTTTGGAATGGGTGGCTGTTTGATCACAACAACACTTTGAAACTTTTCATTAAACACAATATCCGCTCTCATAATCTCCATGAACTTGGTTAAATCAGTTACTTTGGCCTTAAAAGTACCATCCGGTTTAATTGGTCCCTCTGCCACAACCACTTTGGTCTCGCCTGGTCCGGATAATGTAATGAATATGGAATCGCCGGGTTTAAATCCCGACCCCTCGAAAACGATATCCGTACTCTTCAGTTTAGAAACCGCGAGACGAATGGTCTCGGGATTCACAATCAGTTGTGGTTTGGAGACAGACCGGTCAAGGGTTTTGGGGGGATTCGAACATCCCAAACCGATGATGAGACAGGCCATTACCAATAATTTCAAGAAATTAAACTTTTTTCGAGTAAACATCTTCAATTCCTCCCTTTTATTTCTATAGAGTATTGGAAAAAAATCAATGAAATTATAGCTAAAAATTCATCCAATTTACAACAATAACATTTTCCCCATAATCCGTAATCAAAAATGGAACTATCAGTATTCATTAGACCCTGAAATCGAAGATCCTGAACTTGATTCAGGACATGGTTCAGGGTGACGATGAATTCGCCTCTATTGTCATGCTGAACTTGGTTCAGCATCTAATGATTACGGATTATGGTTTCCTCGCTTGACAAAATGTAATGAAAAAGTGTATTGAAACTTTCTTAGAGAGAAACTCCTAATTCAGATAAAATGAAAGAGGATTCAAATGGAAGGAAACATTTTCAGGACAATCTGGGGTTTCTGTCATACCAGTTAAAAAAGCAAACGTGAATGTCCTGGTGAATGACGAAGTTTGGGATCCCATATCAGGTGGATATCCCACCCGGTTGTTCGTGTGCGAGATAAGAAGCCTATTGGGCGAGAAAATCTAAAAAGAACTACCTTTTTAGAAATTCATAAAATTACCTCAACCAATCTCTTCACTAATGAAGCCGCCTCTTCCATAGATAGGCAGTATTTCATCTCTGTAAATCTTTTTCTGAATCGAGAAACCTCTTCAGCCATGGGTCGATTATGAAGAATGATCTCGTTCATATATTCAGCTAATTGCAAAAAGTCCCCTTCCTTCATCCCGAATCGGGTCATCTCTTGAACTCCCATTCGCAAACAACTGGCTGCAGTGAACGCCTCATCGTCTGGTGCGGACTGATAGTTGACAATGATGTTATTCTCCTCCAATCGATTGGCCATCAAAGGCCCCTTCCGATAACCAACTCTAAGTATCACCTGGTGGGTCTCTGTATAGCCAAGTTCTGGATTTCCCTCAACCATCAATCCTTGATCCTTAAGAGCATGGGCGAAGGCCTTTGCATTGGAGATCACAGCTTTCTGGTAATCCGATTTAAAAGCATTCATTTCATAGGCAGCCATGAGAAGCCCTACCAGAGTTCCCAGGTGATGATTACTCACACTTCCGGGAAAGGCCCGGCGGACAATCGCTTCCCAAAGATCCTCATATTCTGTGCCTTCTCCCATATTGCTTCCGATAATCCCTCTCTGAGGACCAAAAAAGGTTTTATGAGTTGAACCGGTGACAATATCTGCCCCTTCCTCGAAAGGCTCTTGGAAATAGGGCCCGATCAATCCGAGGACATGGGCCATGTCATAAAGGATGATCGGCCTTAGCTTCATCTCAGAGACCATTTGGGCAATCTCTCTCACAGGCTCTTTATAGATGACCATGCTCTTGCCCAAAACAATCAACTCAGGGCTTTGCAATTCTAATAACTCTCTTGTTTTTAAAAGGTCAATTTGATAGAGGTCTTCTTTCAATACAGGAAAAGGAAAGGCAGCCGGTCTCTCTGTTATGGGATCAATAGCCACAAAATCTTTCAAGGCACCCATGGGTTGGGCACTGAGATGTCCTCCCCTTCCAAGATGATGGTTCATCACCTTTAAAATTCGGCGGGGCTCACTCTTCCGATCCAATCGATTAAGGTAATCCATCAATCCACTGAATACAACTGTATTGGCCATCTGACCACTGATCACCCGTGCCTCCACTTCAGTACATCCTAAAAAGCTTCGCATTTCATCTGCGAGTAGGGACTCTGTCTCTTCGATCAACTTAGTTCCCTGGTAATAGAAGATTTCCCTCTCACCAAGGGCTTTCACCAAACGATGTTCAGCATATCTACCAGATGGATCAGTGATGGTGAGGAGTCTGACCAGAGGGGAGGGAGTGGTCTCGGATGGGATAAGGTTGATGGCTTCCTTCTGTCTCCAATATGTATTTTTAATCGCTTGATAAATCAATCCTTCGGCTGAATCTTTTAAGCTTTTAACAGGTTCATATTTTCTGCGTTTGATTTCCTGGACGAGGATAGGATGGACATAGGGAGGGGCTTCCCCCGATAAATGTCTTTCAACGATGAGCCCCTCTATGGTTTTTCCCCTTTGTTTAATCTCTATCTTCTGTCCCTGTTCCAATTCCGAATCTATATAAGCCAATGCAATGGCTCTCATCTTTTTCTCATCTGTAGGTTCTGAAAGGATTCCTTCATCTGTAAAGACCCAATAGGGAACCATAGTTCCGCTTGTCACATGACCTACTCGTTCTCCATTCACAAAGACCTCATCCCCTTGCCTGGCAATGCCTTGACTCACGATAGCAATGGGCAGTACTCTTCTGGGAACGAACTGCTTCTCCTTAGGTGGAAGAAAATTCCCACCTGCTCGCAATTTCATTTCCTCGAATTGATGTCTCAATGCCTCTCTTCCGATGAAGTCCCCTTTTAAATGGGAGAAACTGATTCCCAAGGCAGCGGATGGGGAGGCATAGATCGGTATCTCCTTTCCCTCTTTATCGAATCCCAATTCATGGCCATAAAGGGGAAGCCCCGCCTCAAGTCTTAAAGTGTCTCTCGCTCCCAATCCTACCGAAACAATCCCTTCTTTATCTCCAACGGAGAGAATCTTTTCCCACACCATTTTCATATGCTCCCTTTTCAGAAAGAGCTCAAAACAGATGGGCTCACCCGTATAGCCTGTTCGTGAGATCGTGACAGTGACCATAACCCCTTCGATTTCACAAACCCTTAATCGATTTCTCCATGGATCCGGAAGCTTGGAGTGGCTTTCGATAACAATCTTTTCTAAAATCTGCTTAGTCACAGGACCCTGAAGGGCGATCATACTCATCTCCTCAGTCTTATCTTCGATGATAAGCCCCTTGTACCGTTTCTTATGGTCCATAAACCAATTCCAGTCTTTTTCCTTATTGGCGGCATTGACCACAAGAAGATACCTCGATTCCGAAGGAAGATTTCCTTCATCCAATCGATAGAGATAAGTATCATCAATTGCTCCACCCCAATCATTCGGGATAAGTGTATATTGAGCCATACCGTGTTCAAGGGCTAAAACATTGTTCGTCAAGACATGCTGTAAAAATGGAATGGCTTCCTCCCCGTAAATTAAAAAACGGCCCATATGTGAGATGTCGAAGAGACCTCCGTATTTCCTTGTGGCGAGGTGTTCTTCGAGTATACCCCGTTCATAAGCAATGGGCATCTCCCAGCCTGCAAACTCAACCATCTGGCCACCATGTTCCTTATGCCATGAATAGAGTTCAGTTCGTTTCAGATCTTTTGGCATCTTCCATCTCCTCTTATTAATGCAAAGGTTATCTATTCTATTAACACATTTTACGTGTCTCATCACTCTCCGATGATCTTGACGAGGATCCTTTTCCTACACCTCTCATCGAACTCTCCGTAAAAGATCCGCTCCCTCCCATTAACTACAACGGTACAAGATCATTGGATGCACCTTAACACTATTTATCTAAAGGACTCGGTGCTCCAAGGATATTTTTAGATGCCACATGTGTGTAGATCATGGTTGTTTGGAGATTTCTTTGACCTAACAACTCCTGAATCGTCAGGAGTCATAACCCCTCTTCAAATGTTCAATTCACAGGCTGGACAGGGGCTATTTCAGAAAGACATAACAATCAGAGGCCCACTTTAGATAGAAGGGAACATATTGGATTCCTACATGGCTAAATTTGAGAATTTTCTTCTAACATTTTGTGTGCCCCTCACCCTTCCCCTCTCCCCTTGGGGGAGAGGGGAAGGGTGAGGGGAAATTTCAAATATTTTTGGCTGGGATTTTATCGTGCTGGGGCCATTGGGCCATTGCCATTGGGGTCAAAGCTAAAAAATACACTTCATAGAATTAGTGCAAAAGGAACAGCCTAACGAATCACTGAAGCCGACCGGAATAGCCTCGGCATCTTTTCAATGCTCCCTGGCCGGGCGGCTTACCTCAATCGTTGGACGAAAATGGAAAAAAAGAAATAATAAAAATAACTTGCATCTGTGTTGCAAATGTGACACAATAAACTCATGAAAACTGCAATCGTTCATGCGCGCATTGAACCGAAAACAAAGCAAAAGGCAGAAGAGGTCCTTCGGAAACTTGGCCTTACTCCAACGGAGGCCATCCGTATTTTCTACAGACAAATATCTCTTCGTGGTGGGTTGCCTTTCTCGTTCGCGATTCCGAACAAACTTACGACCTCCACCTTGGAGAAGAGCCGTCGGGGCGAAGACATTCAGGAATTCGAGTCCTTAGAGGCAATGTTCAAGGATTGGGAGAAATGAAGAGGG
>Ga0194110_10003023_pt1 | contig 21040 bp, 14 predicted proteins | sample TA2Kig1200mmetaG_FD_146192 | JGI IMG/M metagenome (GOLD analysis project Ga0194110, IMG submission 146192) | Freshwater microbial communities from Lake Tanganyika, Tanzania - TA2015032 Kigoma Deep Cast 1200m | ecosystem: Environmental > Aquatic > Freshwater > Lake | place: Tanzania: Lake...
CTGTCGCGACCCGGGGCCACCCGACACAGCCCCTCGGCCAACCCGCAACCCGAGCGCGGCCCCCGCCCCTCCCCAACACCATCGGCCCGTCATCGCCCTGAGCTCAGATGACTTGGGGGACGGGCTGGAGGGCGTCCGCGCTCCCACGGCACGGCATTACGGCGGTACTTGAGCGAGGATGCGTGAAACACCTGCGTAGGAGACGGCAATGTGAAGGGGGAAACGGCGGGGTCGAAGCTTGCGCTTCGACCTACGAGATGCGAGGGCTGCAATGCCGATCACCCGACGCGAGGCGCTCAAGACCGTTGGCGCGGGGCTGGTCAGCGCCGCCCTGGGCTCACGTGAACACGCGCGACCGGAGCAATCGATGCCACCGAACATCCTGTGGATCTCGTGCGAGGACATCAGCCCGCACCTCGGGTGCTATGGCGACCCGCACGCGAAGACGCCGGTGCTGGATGGGCTGGCCGCGCGGGGCGTGCGGTACACGCACGCGTTCACGGTGAGCGGCGTGTGCGCGCCAAGCCGGTCGGGGATCATCACCGGCATGTACCCGAGCTCGTTGGGCACGGACTACATGCGCTGCGTGGCGCAGCTTCCCGCGCACGTGAAGTGCTTCACCGAATACCTCCGCGCGGCGGGCTACTACTGCTCGAACAACGCGAAGACCGACTACCAGTTCAAGCACCCGCCTGGCGCGTGGGATGACTGCAGCCGACAGGGGCACTGGCGCAACCGCGCGCCCGGACAGCCGTTCTTCTCCGTGTTCAACCTGGAGATCACCCACGAGAGCCAGTATCGCACGCGGGGCGAGGACTACGCGAAGAAGAGCGCGCGCCTGAAGCCCGAGGATCGCCAGGACCCGGACGCGCTCAGCGCCTTGCCGCCCTACTACGCCGACACGCCCGAAACGCGCCGCGACTGGGCGCAGTACTACGAGCTGATCACCGTGATGGACTATCAGGCCGGCGATCTGCTGAAGCAGCTTGAGGAGGACAGCCTCGCGGACGACACGATCGTGTTCTGGTGGTCGGACAACGGCATGGGCTTCCCGCGAGCAAAGCGCTGGCTCTATGACTCGGGCTGCCGGATGCCGATGATCGTGCACCTCCCGGAGCGCTTCCGGATCGAGGGGCAGGCCGCACCGGGCTCGATGGATGATCGGATGATCAGCTTCCTGGACCTGGGGCCGACGGTGCTCAACCTCGCGGGCGTGCCGGTACCTGAGCACATGGATGGGCAGCCCTTCCTCGGGCCGAACCTGCCGAAGCCGAGGGAGTTCATCTTCGGCGCGCGCGACCGCATGGATGAGCGCTACGACATCATCCGCACGGTGAGGGATTCGCGCTACCGGTACATCCACCACTACGAGCCCTTCTTCCCGTACTACCAGCGCCTGCAGTACCGCGAGATCACGCCGACGATGATCGAACTACGCCGGGCCCACGCGGAGGGGAAGCTGCCGCCCGTCGCCGAGCAGTTCTTCGCCGACCGCAAGCCCATCGAGGAGCTGTACGACTCGGAGAATGACCCGCACGAGATCCGCAATCTGGCTGGCTCGCCCGAGCACCGAGGGGAGCTGCGGCGCCTGCGGAGGGTACTGCGGGAGTGGATGGTGGAAACGAAGGACCTTGGGCTGATCCCGGAGGCGGAGGTGGTGGAGCTTGAGAAGCGCTACGGCAACCGGTACGACATCCTACGGCGTCCGGAGAACCGTGGGTTGCAGGAGCGGCTGTTCGCGGTCGTCGAGGCGGGAGAGGCCGGGCGGATCGCGGCGTTGCGCGAAGCCCTCTCGGACCCACAGCCCTCGGTGCGCTACTGGGCGGCGATCTGGCTCGGCGAGCATCGCCCCGAGGCGGCCCTGGATGACCTCACGCACGCCCTCTCGGACGACTCGGCCATCGTCCGCGTGGCCGTCGCGAGGGCCTTGTGCAAGATGGGCCTCGCGGAGCGAGGGTTGCCCGTCCTCATGGCGGCACTGGAGGACGGGAACGAGTACGTGCGCTTGCGCGCCGCGACGGAGCTGGATTACCTGGACGAGATCGCCCGCCCGGCTCTCGAAGCGCTCCGCAAGGCGCGAGACGAAGACGAAAGCAACTACGTCAGACGACTCACCGAGCAGGCTGTGCGGGAGCTTGGGGGATAGGGGCAGGCTCCCAAAGGTCCTCCCGCGCGAGGACGCGAAGCAACGCGCGTTCGCTGCATCCTGCGAGGCGCTCGCGTGTCCGACCTGCCGCTCGATCTGCCGCCACCCAAGAAGCGCACGCGCCGTCGTCGTTTGCGACAGGCGGTGCGGGCGCACAAACGCGAGCCTACGCAGCTCGCGTTGTTCCGCGCGCCGGACGTGCAGAAGTGCGGGTTCTGCGGGGCGACCGTCACCGTGCTCGGAGATGCGGCGGCGTGCTCGGAGTGCGGAGGGATTGTCTCGCGGGACGAATGAACGGCGGGACGGAAGCGGGAAGATCAGAAGAACGCCGAAGAACGGCGAAGGACGGCAACGGAGGGTGAGCCATGACGAAGAAGCAGGCGTTCATCGCGGCGGTCCGCGGGGAGGAGCCGGATGTCGTGCCGGTCGCTCCGCTGATTCACTGTCGCTACGCGAACGAGGTGCTCGGCCGCAGTGATTGGCGGGCGGTGTTCGAGGTGCACCAGCTGATCGGCTCGTGTCACCATCGCGGGCCGATCGGCGTGGGCTGTCACGGCACGCTACCCGAGGGCTGGGGACGCGAGACGGTTGCGAGTCACACGGGCCCCGACGGCCGCACGGAGACCGCGTGGATCATCCGCACTCCCGACCGCGTGATGACCGGCCGGGATGTCGTCGGGATGATCCCCCACGATCCGCTCGTCGGCAAGACCGTCGAGTACCCCATCAAGGGCGTCGAGGACTGGCGCGCGTACCTCAAGCTGCTCGAGCTGCAGCTCGCCGGCATGGGCGAGCCCGCGACGGGCATGGTCGCCGAGGCGGTCGAGGTGATGGGGGAAGATGGAATGCCCAGCGTCAGCCTCGGCCCGGCCTACACGCACCTCGGCAGCGTGCGGGGGATGCAGGAGCTGGTGGTGGACCTCATCGACTACCCGGACCTCATGCGCGAGCTGTTCGCCGTGGCGCGCGAGATCGAGAAGCGGCATGTTGAGGCGTTCATCGCGGCGCCGACGGAGGTCGCCTGGCTGGACATCTGCTGGGCGACGGGATCGGACCTCGGCCCCGAGCGCTTCGAGGAATGGGCTTTGCCCGATGTCGTGGCCGCGATGGAGATCGTCAAACAGCACCCGGACAAGTGCATGGGCCTGTACACCCTCGGCCGCATCGGCAAGCTCTGCCCGATGCTCGTCGATGCGGGCGTGCACTTCATCGAGACCTTCGAGCCGAACCAGGGCGACATCACGCTCGCGGAGGCCAAGCGGCTCTACGGCAAGCGGACCTGCCTGATGGGCAACTTCGACTGCCTCGTCCTCGCCTACGGCACGGTGGACGACGCCCGCGAGGAAGCGCGCCGCTGCCTGCGGGAGGGGATGGAGGGCGGCGGCTACGTGATGGTCACCGGCGATGAGGTCCCCGCCGATACGAAGCTCGACAACCTGAAGGCGATGGTCGAAGTCGTTCAGGAAGAGGGGAGATACTGAACATGCCTCACTGCTCGTTCGGGGAACCGGAACTCGCGCTTCTGCGGGAGGTCATCGACTCGGGCGACCTCTGGCGGGGCACCGAAGGTCGCTTCGTCGGCGGATTCGAGGATCGCTTCGCGGAGCACACCGGCCGCAAGTACGTCCACGCCCTCTCGGCGGGCACTGCGGCGAACGAGGCGGCGCTGTTCGGCGTCGGCATCGGACCGGGTGACGAGGTCATCGTGCCTCCGTGCTCCTTCATCGCCACGTCGATGTCGGCGGTGGTCCTGGGGGCGGTGCCGGTGTTCGCCGATGTCGATCCGCGCACGATGGGAATCACCGCCGAGGCCATCGAGGCCGCCCTCACGCCGCGCGCGAAGGCTGTCGTCATCGTGCACCTGTGGGGCCAGCCGGCCGAGATGGACGCGATCCTACAGGTCGCGCGGAAGCACGACCTCAAGGTCGTCGAAGACTGCGCGCAGGCCTTCGATGCGTACTACCACGGCCGCATGGTCGGCACGTTGGGGGATGTCGCGTGCTATAGCCTGCAGCAGAGCAAGCACATCACCTCCGGCGAGGGCGGCATGATCACCACCGACGACCCGGAAGTCTACCGGCGCGCGGTGCTCTACGCGAATTGCGGCATGCCGTGGTATCGGTACGGACTGGAGAAGCCCTCCGCGCAACCGGTGGCGGGCATTCCGACGCGTGGGCACTTCGCGTGGGGGCACAACTACCGCATGAGCGAGCTGCAGGGCGCGGTCGCGTGTGCGCAGTTGGAGAAGATCGGCGAGTTCAACGCGCGGCGGCGGGAGATTGTCGCGGCCATCGAATCGCAGATCGCCGGGGTAAACGGCGTCGCCCCCGCGTGCGTCCATCCTGATACGCAGCCGAACTACTGGGTCTATCCGCTCTGGGCGGTCGGCTGGTCCGCCGCCGAGCTGGGCGATCGCGTCCGCGAGAAGACCGGCGTGGGCCTCGGCGGCTACGCGGAGATCAACTACCTGGAGAGCGTCTATCAGCAGATGCAGGCCGAGCGCCGCACCTCGCTGGGCACGCCCCTGCCCGACTATGTGCACTACACGCCGGGCGTGTGCCCGCAGGCGGAGAGCGCCGCGTTGCACTGCATCCCGATGGGCTGCCACCCCCAGGTTGACCTCGAAGCCGTCCGCGCGCAGGCCGCCGCCATCCGGGAGGCGCTGGGATGAGGCAAGGTGACAGGTTACAGGTAACAGGCGACAGGCACGGCAACCACCCGCGCTCGTGGCTGTGGCTTGCCGTTCTTGTCCTGCCCTTCCTGTCACCTGTTACCCGTTACCTGTCACCTGCCGTTGCCGCCGACCCCATCGAATGCGAGGGTGGCCGGCGTGAGCGGATGAACGGGTACCTCGTGCTGCACTTGCAGGGCACGCCCGAAGAGATGGGGCGCCAGCACGGGCTGCTGTGCAAGCGCGAAGTGCAGCGCATGGTGAAGGACCTGCTGCTGGAGGGCGAGTGCCCCTCTCGGGAGCAGCACACCCGCATGGTCCAGGGCGCGATGGTGATGGAGCGCTACCTGGAGCCCGAGTTCCGCCGCGAGCTGCGCGCGCTCGCCGAGGCGGCGGAAGTGGAGTACGGTGACATCGTCCTTGCCCAGCTCTTCGGCGACGTGCAACGCGCCCAGCGCTCCAGTAGCAGTGGCACGCGCGGCTCGCCCGCGGATGACGATGGTGGCATGCGCGGCCCGCGCATGGATGATCCCTGGCAGTGCACCTCCTTCGCCGTCTTCGGGCCGGCGACGCGCACGGGCGAGTGCATCGTCGGGCGCAACATGGATTTCTGGGACCACGGCGTCAGCTCGTGGGGCGGCGTGCTCATCCACTACCGGCCCGACCGTGGCCTGCCCTTCGTGACCACCTCCTGGGTCGGCATCATCAACGGCTGGACCGCGATGAACACGGCGGGGATCGTCTCCGCGAACAACAGCTCCTTCGACGGCAAGTCCGATTCGCTGGAGGCCCTCAGCACCTGCTTCATGGTCCGCAAGGTCGCGCAGTACGCGAAGACCGTGGACGAGGGCGTCGAGATCGTGAAGAACACCCCTCGCGCCTGCGGCACGAACCTGATCGTCGCCGGCGGCAGTCCCCCGAACGCCGCCATTGTGGAGTTCGACCACGAGGAGGCGGTCGCCCGCTACGCGCAGGACGGCTGGGTCGCAGCGGACAACAGCTTCCAGGCGCTGTACCAGAGGCCGTCGGCGTACAGCTACATCGGCTATCGTGCCGAGCGCCTGAAGGACCTGATCGAGGAGAACCACGGGAAGATCGACCGCAAGATGAACTTCGCCTCCGCCGAGGGTGTGCCGCTGAGGTCGATCAACCTGCACTCCGCGATGCTCTTCCCCCGCGATCTGCGGTTCAACGTGTCGATGACGCAGAAGCCCGCCGCCGACCACTGGTACCGCCCGTTCCGCTTGACGCCTGAGGGCCTGCAGGCGGTGCGGCTGGATGAGGCGTGGCGGGAGGTCTGGAACACGGAGACCGCGCAATGACCGACGCCGTCCCCCTCGCTTGCATCGTGGCCGGTCTCAGTCTGCTTGTCTTCGCCTCGACCCCGTCACTCGGGGCGGCTTCCCCCGAGGCGCGCCTCACGGTCACTCACGAGCGCCTGCGTGACGAGCCGATCTCGCCCTTCATCTACGGGAACTTCATCGAGTTCCTCGATCACCACGTCCAGGGCATGCGCGCGCAGATGCTGGACGACGTGAGCTTCGAGGGCCTCCTGCCGCCCGCCGAATGGTGCTACTGGCAGCGCGACAAGGACATGGATGATCACCCCTGGCTGCCGACCGGCGAGGGGGCCGTGGACATCGTCGCCGAGGGCGCCTTCAACGGAGCGAAGTGCTGCCGCCTGCAGGCGTCGAGCGGCATCCGCCAGGGCGGCCTCTCGCTCCATGCGGGGAGGAAGTACACGCTCTCTCTCTACCTCCACGGCGAGGGCCCTCTGACCGTCAGCCTCGGACGTGACCTCGGCCCCTTCGTCGCCTCCTACGCCGAGGCACAGATCACCGACATCGGCCCGGAGTGGTCCAAGCACACGGTCGTCCTCGCTCCCGACACGACCGACCCGAATGCCGAGCTGGCAATTCGGGGACACGATCCGAATTCGGTAAGGCGTGAATTCGGTCATGTCCCCCAATTGCCCGGCGCTCTCTACATCGACCAGGTCACCCTCCTCCCCGATGACCACGTGCAGGGGTGGCGGCGGGACGTCGTCGATGCGGTGCGCGCGCTGAAGCCCAACTGCCTGCGCTTCGGCGGGTCGGCGGTCATCTACTACGACTGGCGCCACGGCATCGGCGATCCCGATCACCGCGTGCCCTTCTCGAACCAGCCCTGGGGCCGCATGGAGCCCAATGACGTGGGGATGGACGAGTTCCTCCAGTTCTGCGCGCTCGTCGGCGCCGAGCCCCTCGTGTGTGCCAGCTACAACGTGGGCGGCCCGGAGGACGCCGCCGCGCAGGTCGAGTACTGCAACGGTGACACCTCTACCAAGTGGGGTCGTCTGCGCGCCGAGAACGGTCATCCCGAGCCCTACCACGTGCGCCTCTGGCAGGTCGGCAACGAGCAGGCGGGCGAGGAGTATGAGGCCCGGTTCGCGAGCTACTGCCGCGCGATGCGCGCCGCCGATCCGTCCATCGAGATCTGCTCCTCCTTCCCGACCGACGCCCTTCTCGAGCGCGCCGCCGATCTCATCGACTACCTCTCGCCGCATCACTACACGCCCTCGCTGCAGGCCTTCGAGAACGACCTCCAGGCCCAGCGCGACCGCATCGCCCGGCTCGGCCGGGGCCGACGCATTCGGCTGGCGATCACCGAGTGGAATCACACCGCGGGGGATTGGGGCGGGGCTCGCGCTCTCCTCGCCACGCAGTACAACGCGCTCTTCTGCGCCCGCGCCCTGCACCTCTACCAGCGCAACTCCGACCTCGTCGCCGTCGCCAACCGCTCGAACCTCACGAACAGCTGGTGGGCCGGCGTCGTGCAGACCACGCGCGATTCGCTCTTCGTGACCCCCGCCTACTACACGATGCAGCTCATGAGCACCCACTGCGGCGCGTGGCCGCTGAAGGTCAGCGGCGCTGACGGCGGCGCGCTGGATGTGATGGCGACGATCTCCGACGACGGCTCGCGCCTCACGATCACCGTGGTCAACGACGGCCCGGATGCCGTCACCGCCACGCTCGACCTGTCCGCGCACCTGAAGGCGTCCCGCCGCGCGCAGTGCTGGGTCCTTGCCGCAGACGGACCGAATGAGATGAATGATGCGCCGCGCCCGAATCACATCCGCCCGATCGCGAGCCGGCCGCGCGTCGGACCGACCTTCCGGCACGAGTACCCGGCGTGGTCGCTGATGGTGCTGGGGATCGGGCGAAATTAGGGACAGGCCCCAATTTCGGACGGACATCTTGTCCGAAATTGGGGCCTGTCCCTAATTTCGCCCGACGAACGGAGACCCTCCCATGACCCACCACGAGCGCCTCTTGCGCTCCGCCCGCGGGGAGCCCGTTGACCGCGTTCCGATCTCTCCCCCCATCGGCTTCGACCCGATCGCCTGGGACGAGCGCGGCGAAGAGACGCACCCCGATGATCCCCTCTGGACCGAGGTCGCTCGCCTCTGCGCCGAGCACTGCGATTGCCTCGTCCACCTGCCTGCTACGGGCCCGCTCTTCGACCGCCGGTTCCTCCTCACGCCGACGCGGCACATCGAGCGCCTCCCCGACGAGCAGGAAGTCGGTTGGGTCATCCAGCGGCATGTCGTGCATACGCCGAAGGGCGACCTCACCACCACCGACAAGCACCGGCCCGGGATCGCGACGAGCTGGTACACTGAGCCGCTGGTGAAGACCGTCGAGGATGCCGAGGCCTTGCTCTCCGTTCCGTACGAGTTCGTCCCGCCCGACCTCTCGCCCGCGCTGCAGTACATCGAGAAGGTCGGCGAGCGCGCCCTCGCCGAGGCCAACATCTCAACGCCGCTCGTCTCCGTCTCCCGCCTCATGCACTTCGATCAGTTCCTCCTCTGGTGCGCCGCCGAGCGCGACCTCATCCATCGGCTCATCTCCACGATGGCCGAGCGCGTCCGCCTCGGCCTCGAGTACGTGCTGGCCGCCGGCCTCGGCCCGTGCTTCTGGATGGGCGGTTCCGAGCAGGCCACGCCGCCGATGATGAGCCCCGCGATGTATGATGACTTCGTCGTCCGCTACGACGCGCCGCTGATGGACCTCATCCATCAGCACGGCGGCCTCGTCCACGTGCACTGCCACGGGAAGGTGCGGGGAATCCTGGACCGCCTCGTCGCGATGGGCGTGGACCTGCTCGATCCCATCGAGCCCCCGCCCGATGGCGACGTAACGATGGCCGAGGCCCGCGAGCTGACGAAGGGGAAGATCACGTTGTTGGGCAACATCGAGTTCCGCGAGCTGGAGTTCGCCTCACCCTCCCGCATCCGCGAACTCGTGCGCACCGCGATCCGCGAGGCCGGTGAGCGCATGGTTCTCTACCCCTCGGCGACGCCGATTGAGAGGCTGACGGTGAGGTACCGGGACAACGCCTTGGCCTACATCGACGCGGGGCGAAATTAGGGACAGGCCCCAATTTCCGACGGACCTCATGTCGGAAATTGGGGCCTGTCCCTAATTTCGCCCATCGGAGGCCCCTATGACTTCCCGCGAACGCGTCCTTGCCGCCCTCAACCACGAGGAACCCGACCGCGTGCCCCTCGACCTCGGCTCGACGGCGGTCACCGGGATCTCGGCGAGCGCGCTGTCGAAGCTCCGGCTCGCGTTGGGGCTCGACGGTCCGTGTGACCGCGTGAAGGTGGTCGAGCCCTACCAGATGCTTGGCGAGGTGACGGACGATCTGCGGGATGCGCTCGGGATCGACACGGTCGGGCTTGGCAGACGCGCGACGCTGTTCGGCTTCGAGAACAAGGACTGGAAGCCGTGGGAGCTGTTCGACGGCACGCCGGTCCTGGTGCCGGGCGCCTTCAACACGGAGCCCAACCCGGACGGCAGCCTCTACATGTACCCGCAGGGCGACCGGCACGCGCCGCCGAGCGGCAAGATGCCCGCCGGGGGCTACTACTTCGACTCGATCATCCGCCAGGAGCCCATCGACGAGCGCCACCTCGACCCGCAGGACAACCTCCAGGAGTTCGAGCCGATCTCGCGGCGCGACCTCGCCTCCTTTGAGGCCGAAGCGCAGCAGCTCTACGACACGACCGATCGCGCGATCGTCGCGAACTACGGCGGCACGGGCTTCGGAGACATCGCGCTCGTGCCCGCGCCCTGGCTGAAGCACCCGAAGGGGATCCGCGATGTCGAGGAGTGGTATGTCTCGACCGTCGCGCGGCGGGACTACGTGCTGAAGGTCTTCGAGGGCCAGCGCGACATCGCGCTCGCGAACCTCGCGAGGATCGCCGAGGTCGTCGGCAACCGCGTCGCCGTCGTCATGCTCACCGGCACGGACTTCGGCACGCAGCGTGGGCCGTTCATCTCACCACAGACGTACCGCGACCTCTACCAGCCCTTCCACAAGGCCCTCAACGACTGGGTGCACGCGAACACGGCCTGGAAGACGTTCATCCACACCTGCGGTGGCGTCGAGCCGCTCATCAACGACTTCATCGAAGCCGGCTTCGACATCATGAACCCCGTGCAGTGCTCCGCCGAGGGGATGGACCCGCGCCACCTGAAGAGGGAGTATGGCGGCCGCGTCACCTTCTGGGGCGCGGGCGTCGATACGCAGAGGACGCTCCCCTTCGGCACACCGGAGGAGGTGCGCCGCGAGGTCCTCGAACGCCTGGAGATCCTCTCCCCCGGCGGCGGCTTCGTCTTCAACCCGATCCACAATGTGCAGGCCAAGACGCCGGTCGAGAACCTGCTCGCGATGTTCGAGGCCCTGCGCGAATTCGGCCGTCCGTAGTACGGATGTGACCTCGATCATGGTCCGGCCCGAACCCTTCCGGCGCTTCAGAGCGTCTAATGGGCAGGGGCCAACCACAGCTACTCCGTCGCCTCGTCCCGTCTCGTGACTGTCGTCCACATCGTGGCTGTCCTTACCTGGGGAGGGATCGTGGATGAAGCACGTTGCGCTGCTGTGCCTCGTCGTTCTCCTCGCGCTGGTTGCGTCCGCCGCACAAGCCCTGACGATCACGGGCAAGGTCGTCGATCCCGCCGGCAAGCCCATCGGCGGCGCGACGGTCTGGCTGCACTTCAGGGGTCCCGGCGGGCCCTACCAATGGCAGCCCGTCGCCTCCATGCAGACCGCGGCGGATGGCTCGTTCTCGCTGACCGACCCCTCGCGCGAGAAGATCAGACCCACCGATGCCGAACGCTACGCCGTCACGGCGCACAAGGCCGGCCTGGCCCTCGACGGCGTGTCGGTTAGTGACCCCGCCACGCCGGTCACCCTCACCCTCGCCGAGCCGTCCACCATCACGGGTCGCGTCCTGGGCGCGGGGGGGAAGCCTGTCGAGGGCGCGCGTGTCGCTCTGACCGTTGGCAACCTGCGGCCCGACCCTCACTCCATCAGGCGCTACTTCATCGTCCCCGACGACGTGAGCGAGGGGCTGGCCGTGCGCACGGATGCGCAGGGCGCGTATGACTTGCGCCTATTGCCAGCGGGCTGGCAGGCGGGGCTGACGGTGACGGCGCTGGGTTACGGCCGCGTGCGAACGCAAGGCGACGTTCGCGACCGCGCGCTCTTCGTTCTTGAGCGGGCCGGAAGCCTTCGAGGGAAGCTCGTCTTTGCCCGCAAGCCCGACCGTCTGGCTGAGTGCGTCATCCGGGTCTATGCCCCGTTGCACGAAGGCTTCCTCGTCCAGGAGGAGGCGTCCCCGGACGACCAGGGCGCCTTCGCGTTCCCCGAGCTGCCTCCCGGAAGCTATCGGCTCTCCGTCGAGAAGCAGCCCTCGCAGGACGAGCACCTGGTTGGCGTGAGCCGCTTCACGGTCACCTCCGGCGAAGAGGCCATGCTGGAATGGGGCGCTCAGAAGACCTACCCTGTGCACGGGCGGGTCATCGCGTCCGATACGAAGAACGGTCTGCCCGGCGTCGCCGTCGCCTTCTACTTCCAGGGCAGCGACGGCTCCTACTCCCCCAAAGCAACCACCGGGCCCGACGGCGTCTACGACGCGCGCTGCATCCAGGGCACGTACATGGTGTCGGCCTGGGCGCCCAACTTCACCCGCGCGAAGGACCGCCCCTCCGTGACCGTCGAGGTCGGGCCGGGCCAGAGCGGCGCCGCCGCCGACCTCATCCTCGATCGCGCTCGCGACCTCACCATCCGTGTCGTGGACACCAGCGGCCGGCCCGTTGCCGAGGCAGCCGTTCGCAGGGGCGTCGACTTCGCCCCCGAGTACGTGGCCGGGAAGACCGACTCGAAGGGCCAGTTCGTCGCGAGCAAGGTGGGGCCGGGCCTCATCAAGTTCTGGGCCGACAAGGGCAGTCTGGCTACCGCCACGAGTCGCCAGGTCGATGGCGCGAAGGAGAAGGGACCGATCACACTGGTCCTCCAGCCGGGTGTCCTGTGCACCTTGCGCGCCAAGGTGATCGATCAGGACGGCAAGCCCGTCTCCGCGGCGGAAGTCTACGTGCACCAGACGCGCGGCGATGCCCGGTCCTCCGACCGAGCGGGGCTGACGGACGCCGCGGGAGCCTTCGTCAAGGCGAACGCGCGGCCGGGCGTCACCTACGCGTTGGAGTTTCGCGCCGCGCACTGCAGCCGTTACACGACCGGTCAGTGGACGGCCACTCCCGGCGCCGCACATGACTTCGGCGCCATCCGCCTACAGCGCCGGACCGGCTTCGTTGCCGGGACCGTGACCGACGAAGCCGGCACGCCGCTCCCCGGTGTCATCGTGCTGAATGCAGGCGGCGGCCCCGAGACTGTGAAGGTCACGACCGACGACCAGGGACGCTTCCGTCTCGAAGGTCTCGAATCCGGTTCCGCGTGGGTCGTCGCTCAGGCCGCTAACCGGCCCCTCGCCGGCGTGCGGGTGGAGGTCGGTGTGGGTGACGTGAAGCTCGTCCTGCGCCCGCGCGGCCCAGCCGCGATGGGGCCCCCGCCTGCGCCGCGGCCGAACCCCGTTCCTCCGGAGGAGGCCAAGCGCCTCGCGCGAGGGATGCTGGTCTGGCAGCTCAACGAGACGAATGGCCCCAAGAACTACGGCCGTGAGCTGTTGGTCCGCTGGCTCGCCCACATCGACTCACAGGCAGCCTTCGAGGCCGCCGCGGCGCACGGCGACGACGCCGGCCCCATCCGCCTCGAACTCGGCAAGCTACACCTCGCCGACGATCCCGATGAGAGCCTCGCTCTGATCACCCAGTGCGGCGATGCGCACTACGCGGCCCGCACGCTTTACGAGGCCGCCCGTGAGTACGCGACGACCAACCCGGACCTTGCTCGTCGTTGCGTGGAGGAGGGTCTGTCGATCGCCAGCGCCATCGAGGATGCCCGCTGGCGCCTAGCCACGCAGGCACAGCTGGCGAGCGAGCTGCTGAAGACCGACCCGGCCCGCGGCGCGCAGCTACTGGCTCAGGCCCAGACCGAAGCCTCGGCCCTCGGCGTGGCGGATAGCGACGCGTACGTACGGGGTGTGGTCGCGGAGTGTCTCTGCGAACGCGACCTCGACGCAGCGCTCACGCTGGTGGAGCCGATCGAAGACCAGAGCGCGCGCGACCGGCACTTCTCCAACCTCACGCGGCACGTCGCGCGCACCAACCCGGATCGAGCCCTCGAGCTGATGGGCCGTCTCAGCGGCACCTGGGCCCGCGATGGCGCCCTCGCGACCGCACTCCCCTTCTTCCCGCCCGACCAGATCGACCGGGCCATAGAGTTGGCTCGCGGCATCCAGGACCAGTACCAGCGATCCCGAGGCTTGACGCTCCTGGCCTCGGTGGCGCCCCAGGACCGCCAGGCCGCCTTGCTGGAGGAGGCTGCTGCAGGTCTGGTCGGGTCCGGGGATGGCTATCGCGGCACCGGCGGACGCGCCGGCGAAGCCGCTGCCAGGGTCGCGTGCGTTGCCCGGCGCCTGGGCTACACCGCCTGTGAGGACCTTGCCCTGGCCGCCATCGCGGCGGGCGCTCGGGACGGCGCGTACTACGGCGAGGGCTACGTGGACCTCGGCGACGAGATGAAGCGCGCCGGCCTCCTGGCCTTCGTCGCTCCCGATCTCGCACGGGGGATGGTGGAGTCTGCCCTCACCCGAGGGGGCGGCATCGCGAAGATCAGGGGCTACGAGGGCTCGCAGCTCCTCTCCGCCGCCTGCCACGTGGACCCGCTGTGGGGGGTCGAGCTGCTGAGGCAGATGCCCGCCGACAAGCCCGGCGACGACTACGGTCCGCGCGCGAGCGCCGCCGTCACCGTCGCTCGCAACCTGGTCGAGAGCCCGGACGACATCGAGTCCGAGATCCTGCGCAGCGACTACCAGTGGTCGTGGATCCCCACCGACGAGGACTGGTGAACCGAGGAGGGAGTGCCATGAGTAAGGCCGCGTGCATCCTGCTGCTCGCCGTATTGGCTGCCCCCATCACTTGGGCCGAGCCGTTCACGTGGGTCGATGAGTGGTCGCTCGGCGACCTGCCCACCTACGGGCAGGTCAGTGTCCCGCTGGTCAGCCTGAAGCCGCCCTCGCTCTCGGCCCTGCCGACCGCGTTCCGGGAGGTCCGCTGCAGCGCCTTCACCTTCTACGAGACCGCCGAGACCAAGACCACCCTCGCGGCGGTTCTCCATGAGCCGGGCGGCGCCGCTCCGGAACTCCATGTGGACGCCAACGCCGACGGCAAGCTCGCCGCCGATGAGCAGGCTCGCGTCGCCGCGCCGGACGAACGCCCAGCGGGGTTCGGCAAGCCGGGCGAGACGGTCTGGCTGATCCAGCTCACGAAGCCTCACCCGCGCCTCGTCGCCTTCCGCCTGAACCCCTTCGGCGGACTGCTGACCTGCGCGCTGCGCGGCTACATGCGCGGCTCGCTTCCGGTCGAGGGCGGCGCCGTGGACGCGCTGCTCGTGGAGGCCGATGCGAACATGCGCCTGGACCCGGGCCAGGACCGCCTCTACCTCGACGAAGACCGCAACGGGACCTTCGAACCGATCCGCGAGCGCCGCGCCTGTCCGCCGAGGCTCGGCCTCGCCGGGGCCGCCTTCACCTTCTCCGAGGGCCGCCTGTTCCACGAGGCGCAGTGGTACCTCGCCCCTACGGGCGACGTGCCTCTGCGCGGGGTCATCGCGGGCCTGAAGGCGGTTCCCGAGCGGATCATCGCTTGCCTCAGCCGCGCCGGGGGCGGGCTGTATCAGGTGGCGTCCACCGACGAGACGACCAAGCTGCCGGCCGGCTCGTACAGCGTCGAGAGCGTCTTCCTCAAGCTCCCCGCAAGCGATGGCGAGACGTGGACCTACACCTTCGACCGGCGGGAGGCCGCCCCACCCACCGAGGTCCAGGGGGCCGACCCGGTATCGCTGGAACTCCTCGGTAACCTCGCCCTCGGAGTCACCTACTCCGGCAAGCCCGCACCCGGCCAGACGCTGAGGGTGGAGGTGAACGTCCGCAGCGCAACGGGCCTCACCATGACCGGCTGCACCAAGGGCCAGCTCAACATCGGGGGGATGGGCACGATCCCCGCCAAGCTCGTGCTCCTCGGCCCCACCGGCGCGCGGCCGGTCTACGAGTCCTCGATGGGCTTTGGGTGAGGGAGCTTCTGCACGCAGTCCGTGCGACTGCCCGCCGACGTAGCGCCCGGCACGTACGCCCTGCGCGCCACCTATGACCTCGGCCCGCTCGGGCCCGACATCCAGGGCGAGAAGAGCGTCCCGGTGGCGAAGTAGCACCGCAGGTCCCGGCTACGGTCGTGCGGAACCCGCTCCGCGGGTGATGCACGATGCCATTTCGACTTCGGCCGGCAGTCCTCGTCGCCGCTCTCGCGCTGCTCGTCAGTAACGCTCTCTTCGCCGCTCCCCTCCCCTGGCGCTGGGTCTACGTCTCGCGCAACCTCACCCGCGACCAGGACGTGACCGACATCGAGGCGATCGTCAACACCGCCGCGGATCACGGTCTGAACGGCATGGTGCTGACGGGCGCCTTCGATTCGCTCGACCTGCGTGATGAGGCGTACTTCGCCCGCCTGGAGCGCGTGAAGGCCCTCTGCGCCAAGCGCAAGATCGAGATCATCCCGATCCTCTTCTCCGCCGGCTATGGCGGCGGCATCCTGTCGCACAACCGCAACCTCGCCGCGGGCCTCCCGGTCACCGACGCGCTGTTCGAGGTGCAGGGCGGGGAGGCCCACCTCGTCCCCGATCCGCCCGTCGCGATTGCGAACGGCGGCTTCGAGACGTTCGCCAACAACCGCATGGTGAGCTACCAGTTCCACGACGAGCCGGGCGTGCTGAGCTTCGCCGATACGCAGGTCTTCCACGGCGGCGCGGCCTCACTGCGCTTCGAGGACGTGGGCCGCAACCAGCACGGACACGGGCGCGTCATGCAGGAGGTCACGGTCGCGCCGCACCGGCAGTACCGCCTGCGGGTGTGGATGAAGACGGAGAGCCTCGACCCCGCCGGTTCGCTCAACATGCAGGTCTACGCCGGCGACCGCAACATCGCCCATCGCCGGCCCCCGATGAAGCCCACCCAGGACTGGACCGAGTGCGGGTTGCAGTTCAACAGCCTGGACGCCGAGAAGGTCCGCCTCTACCTCGGCATGTGGGGCGGCAAGACGGGGAAGCTCTGGGTGGACGACCTCAGCTTCGAGGAGATCGGCCCGCTCAACACCCTCCACCGGCCGGGCACGCCGGTGACCGTCACCCTTGCAGACACGGGTGCGGCCTGCGAGGCGGGCAAGGACTACGAGCCGCCCGTCGATCCGAAGCTCCTGAACTCCGACCTCTCCCGCGAGGCGCCCGCCATCAAGATCCCCGCCGGGAGCACGCTGAAGGACGGCGACCGAATCCGCGTCTCGTACTACCACGCGGTCGTCATCGGCGACGGCCAGGTCAGCGTCTGCATGTCCGAGCCCGAGGTGTACGACATCTGGGAGACCCAGTCCCGCCTGCTCCGCGAGCACCTCGCACCGACGAAGTTCCTGCTCAGCATGGACGAGATTCGCGCCGGCGGCTCGTGCGTCGCCTGCAAGGCCCGGAACATGACGATGGGCGAGATTCTCGGCGATTGCATCACGAAGCAGATGGCGCTCCTCCGCAAGCACAACCCCGATTGTCAGGTCCTCTGCTGGAGCGACATGCTCGACCCGAATCACAACGCCCACGGGGACTACTACATGGTGGACGGCGACTTCACCGGCTCCTGGGAGCACATCCCCCAGGACCTCATCCTCGCCTGCTGGTACTACGACAGGCGCGATCAGAGCCTGCCGTTCTTCTCGGGGCGCGGTCACCGCACGCTCGGCGCCGCCTACTACGACGGCGACGACCTCACCAACTGCCAGGGCTGGCTCGACTCCCTCAACCGCACCCCCAACGCCCTCGGCATCATGTACACCACCTGGCGCAACAAGTACGACCTCCTCGCCCCCTTCGGCGACCTCGTCTCCCACTAGCGGGGACTGTCCAAGTCGCGATCCCGCATTGCGGGATCGCGACGCAGGACTGTCCCTTGTTGCCGTGGCCGTCCTCCACCACAACCTCCTCCTCCTTCCGAGCGTATACCGTATGCGTGCCGGAGTGGCGGAACTGGTAGACGCAGCGGTCTCAGAAGCCGTGGGGTGACTCCGTGCAGGTTCGAGTCCTGCCTCCGGCACCATGCGCTCTTCGCGGCCCCGTAGCTCAACCGGAATTCGGGGACACGATCCCAATTCGATACGACCGAATTGGGTCATGTCCCCGAATTCCGGAGCCCCATCGGGGTCGCCAGCCTCGCGCGGCAGTAGGACACCCTCCCTCCCGCGACGAACCTCCTCGCACCTCCTTCCCTGATCGGAGTCCGCGATGCCCCTCCTCCCGATGCACATGCTGCTGCGTGAAGCCCGCGCCGAGGGCCGCTGCCTCGCCGCGCTGGAGTGCTGGGACAGCACCTCGGTGCGCGCGATCGCGGCCGCCGCCGTGCGCACGGGCGCTGCCGTGATCTTCCAGGCCTCGCCGGCGGAGTATGCGCTGCCCGGCGGGCCGGAAGCCTTACGCGCGCTGCTCGAGTGGCATGTGGAGCGCACGGGCATCTCGGCGGCGCTGCACCTCGATCATGGCATGAAGCTGACGGAGGTCGAGGAGTGCGTGCGGGCGGGCTTCACCTCGGTCATGCTCGATGGCTCACACTTCCCCTATGAGGAGAATGTGCGCCTGACTCGGGAGACCGTTGAGATCGCGCACGACTTCGACGCCAGCGTTGAAGGGGAGCTGGGGCACGTCGCGGGTCTGGAGGGAGACATCAGCGTCTCGGAGGAGGACGCGCTGCAGACCGATCCCGACCAGGCCGCCGACTTCGTCGCGCAGACGGGCCTGGACTGCCTCGCCGTTGCGATCGGGACGGTTCACGGCGTCTACCGGGGGGAGCCGAAGATCAACCTGGAGCGCCTGGAGCAGATCGCCGCGCGCGTGGACGCGCCGCTGGTGCTGCACGGCGGCTCGGGCACTCCCGACGATCTCGTCCGCGAGTGCATCCGCCGGGGCGTGGCGAAGATCAACATCTGCACAGAGCTGCAGCAGGCGTGGCTCGGCGGTATCGAGGACAGCCGGAAGACCAACTCCATCTCCGCCCCCGGCCGCTTCTACGCCCCCGCGTTCGAGGCCCTCGTGCAGCGCATCATCGAGAAGATCGAGTTGTTCCGCAGCGCCTAGCCCTGCCGTCTTCGCCGTTCCTCAAGTCTTCGAATCTCCCCCTTTCGTGGGCCGTGTCGTGATCCGTTCCTCCTCCACCCCCACGTACTCGTTCCCCTCCACAGTCAGCCCTCGCACGCCTTCCCCGACCCTCACCCCAATCCTGCGCCTCCCCTCCGTCGCCTCGCGCGTATCGACGATCCGGTTGTTCCGCAGGACCACGTCCTCGGCGGTGCCGAGCATCTCGATCGCGACGCAGTCGCCTTCCGTTCCGCTGTCTTCGATGAGGTTGTCCTCGAAGACGTTGCGGTGCGGATCGCGGAGGGCGACGGGATGCTCGCGGAAGAGGATGCCATGCTGGCCGCTGCGGCGGACGATGTTGCCGCGCACGAGGTTGTCCGTGTCCCGGTGGCCGATGGAGATGCCGTACTTGCCGCTGTCCTCGATCAGGTTGCCTTCGACCCGCCCGTGCTTCACGCCCCAGCAGAAGAAGAAGCCCTGGTCGCAGCCGCGGATCACGCAGTTCGCCACCACCGGCCGTTGCGACCCGCTGCCGGGATGCAAGCCCAGGTCGGCGTTGTTGAGCGCGCGACAGGAGTCGATGGTGACATCGTCGCACACCTGCCAGCTGATCCCGTCGCCGTTGTTGTCGCGGGTCGTCACGTCGCGGATGGAGATGCGGTCGCAGTCCTGCAGGAAGATGCCGCCGCCGTAGTTGCCGTTGAGGTTCTCGTTCTCCGCGCGGTTCCCGTCGACGGTCAGGCTCTCGATGACGATGTCGTTGACGTTGTCTCCGGTCACCACCGGGAAGAGCCTCGCCGCCTCCGCCTCCATGTCGATCCAGAAGTTCTCGCGCGGGTCGCGGTCGATGTGCAGCACATTCCCCTCGATGGCCACCACCGTTCGCTTCACGAACTGCTGCTTCGCGTAGTGTGGGCACTTGCCCCGCAACAGGACTCCGCCGCCCACGCGGAAGATCGACGCATCCTCTACCGTCACGCGCGTGTCGTACTAGTCCGTATCGTCGGTGAGCTTCGTCGCTGCGGAGGTGCACTTGCGCAGGATCGTCTCCTCACCCGACCCCACGATCCGCAGGCCGCTGCGCACGAACAGCGAGTTGCCCATCTCGAATCTGCCCGGCAGGACGCGGACCGTCCCGCCCCCCAGCCGCGTGATGTACTCGACCGCGGCCTGCAGTGCCAGGTGGTCGGAGCCCACGAAGTCCGCGTCGGCGTGCCCGACGGTGACGGTCAGTTGGCTGCTCAAGACAAGCCTCCGATCTACTGCTCGCGCTGCTCCGGCGCCGACCAGGAGAACGCCGGCGACAGGTCGGGGAAGGGGTTCACGTCGAAGCGGCAAGGGGCTGCGACTCCGCTGAACCGCCAGTCCGCGAAGTCCAGAAACGCCTTCCAGTCCTCGAGGCCGTGGTTGTGGTCCCCTTCCCGGTACCAGATCCCAATCCGCTCCTCCGCGCCGAGGAACCGGTAGACTTCCCTCGCTGCGGCGTAGGTCTGGTACGTGCCCGAGGGATTGGCCCACACATCCCCCAGTGCCTCGGTGGAGAGCAGTGCCCGCGGCGCAACGAGCGCCTTCACCGCGTGCTGATCGAGGGGCAGGTCCTGCTCCCGGCCGATGTACTCCGCCAGGCGGGGCGCATACCAGTACGGCACCATCCGCACGCCGTCTTCGAGCTTCTCGCAGCCCTCGCCCTGCCAACGGAAGCAGCCGGCGCCGCCGCTCCCCGAGTTGTTCGGCGCGGTGAGCGCGATCCGCTCGTCCATCGCTCCCGCGAGGAGCACCGTCTTCCCGCCGCGCGAATGCCCCACGACCGCGATGCGCTCTGGATCGACCGCCTCCTGGGTCAGCAGGAAGTCAGTGACTCGGTGATAGCCCCACGCCCACGCCGCGAGGGCGCCGAAATCGCCACCCGGGAATACGGTGTACAGGGCGCTATCCCGCTCGGACCGGTAGGCGTCAGGGGCGATCTCGGTGCGGTTGAATGTCGCGAGAGTGTAGCCTCGCCGCAGGACCTCGGCCCTGACCTCATCGGTGACGTACTGCCAGCAGCCGTCGCCGTTGATGACCACCGGCCGCTTCCCGCCCTCGCCCTTCGGCACGAACAGGTGCAGCATGAACCAGAAGGGCCGCTCGCCGCCCTCGATGTTCAGCCGGTACGTGAGGTGATCGACGCTGGCGGAGTCCGGCAGCGCGAACTGGTGGGGATGCAGCAGCTCACCGCGCACCGCCGCCGGCGGAGGGAGATGCCCGTACTCGACGGTCTGGATGAGTTCGCGCAGCTCCTCGCGGCGGTGCCCCCAATCCTCGACACACCGCACGCGGGTGCTATCGGTGAACCGGAACAGGTCGGGCAACTCGCCCTTCAGCACGTGCATGTCTCACCTCGGATGGCCGGATCACCCGCGTGCTTCCTCCCCGATCCGAACCTCCCTTCCCGCCCTTTCGGAGGACAGGCATTCTTGCCTGTCCTCCGTTCGCTAGAGCCGTTGGAGGACAGGCATTCCTGTTGATTGCCAGCATGCGTAACGCTCGTTACGATGGGTGGGAATGTGACAGAGGAACAGCCTCCGCTGCCCCAAACCACCCACTACATCCTAAATGAGCGCCTTTGGTGC
>Ga0194110_10003025_pt1 | contig 21033 bp, 17 predicted proteins | sample TA2Kig1200mmetaG_FD_146192 | JGI IMG/M metagenome (GOLD analysis project Ga0194110, IMG submission 146192) | Freshwater microbial communities from Lake Tanganyika, Tanzania - TA2015032 Kigoma Deep Cast 1200m | ecosystem: Environmental > Aquatic > Freshwater > Lake | place: Tanzania: Lake...
CGCGGCGCGCAAAGAAACTCAGCGAGTGTAGTACTCAGATAACCCACAGCATCTTCGACGCACTACACTAGCAAGCCCGCTACAGCGACTCCGGCCAGTTGCGGCCCGCGGGCTCGCCCGGGCGGGGATAGGCCGGCGGCAGATAGTCGTAAGTGTCGTGCATCCAGTTACTCAGCCGGCGCTTGAGATCCTCGAACACTTCCCGGTGCGCCGGGCTGGTGGCCAGGTTGTGGAACTCGTCCGGATCGTTCTGGAGATCGTACAGCTCGAGCACCGGCCGCGCCGGGTCGAGCAGCGGACGGTGGTGTGCCTCGAGCTTCCCCTGCCGCGCCGCAAGCTGGTAGGCCTTCCAGGTGGGCGAATCGGCCAGGTCCCAGGCCGGACGGTAAGGGAAGTGGGGAGCAGCGTTGAAAATCAGCTTGTAACGCTCCGTGCGCACGCTGCGGATGGGGTCGAAGTTGTCGTGCCAGTTGCGCTCGGAGCAGACCTCGGTGCGTGGCTGGTGAGGTTTGCCGAGCAGCAGGTCCAGGAAACCGCGGCCCTGCATCTTGCGGGGTTTCTCCAGGCCCGCGGCCTCCAGCCAGGTCACCGGCAGGTCCACGTGCGCGATCAGCTCGCGACGCACCGCGCCCGCGGCGATTCTCCCGCCCCACCAGGCCAGCAGCGGCACACGGATGCCCGGATCGTAGCAGGTTCCCTTGGCCCGCGGGAACGGCATGCCGTTATCGCCGGTGAAGATTACCAGCGTGTTCTCGGCCAGACCGCGCGCCCGCAGCAGCTCGAAAACCTGCCCGCACTCGCCGTCCATGCGCGCGATGGCGTCCAGGTAGTGCGCCAGGTCCTGACGCACCTCGGGCGTGTCCGGCAGGAAGCGCGGCACGCGGATTTTGGCCGGATCGTGCGGCGGCGAGAAGAAGCCCGGGCGGTAGGGCCGGTGCGGATCGGTGAATCCCACGTGGAGAAAGAAGGGCCGCCCGGCGGGCGCGGCGTCGAAGAACCGCTCGAAGGGAGTCTGGCGGTCGCCGTAGAAGTCCCAGCGGCGGTCGAACTCCTTGCCCTGATGCACCTTGCGGAAAGCGCCCACGAAGTAGCCGCGCTGCTTGAGCGGCTCCAGGAAGGTGGCTTCCCAGGGCGGCAGGGGCGTGTGCAGCCGCGAGGTGGCGGTGGTGTGCGGCGCACACCCGGTGAATATCGAGGAGCGGTTGGGGCTGCACTGCGGCGAGGTGACGAAGCAATTCTCGAAGCGCATGCCCTCGCGCGCCATGCGGTCCAGGTTCGGCGTGTGCACGACGGAGTTGCCGTAGCAGCCCAGATCGTGGTGGCTGTGGTCATCGGAGATCAGGAAGACCAGGTTGGGCGCGCGGGCCTGCGCCCGCGCCACCGCCGGCGCGGCTACGGCCAGGCCGGACTTCACCAGAGAACGGCGCGACAGGGGCATGTAGGCTTCCTCAGTTCATACCGCACACCCCGGCGTTGGGGCAGGCAGCGGCGCTGGGGCAGGCGGACGCCGCCGGGCGTGAGGCGGCGCTGTGCGCGGCGAACACGGACAGTTCCTGGGTCAGGCGCTTCCGCCCGCAGTTGGGGCAGGCCAACTCAGCCGCGTCCGCAGAGCGCAGCAGGAGCTTCTCGAACCGCGTCTGGCAGTCCTGGCAGCGGTATTCATAGATGGGCATGGTACATCCTACTCGGTCAGCAACAACACGATTTTATCAACCACCGGCCGGATCTCCGAGCTGGCGGCGTTGTAGTTGTTGACCATCAACGCGAAAGCCAGCGGGCCGCGGCGGCGTGATTCGATGTAGCCCGCCAGCGCGCTCACGTGGCTCAGTGTGCCGGTCTTGGCCCGCACGCGGCGGCCTTCGGGGTTGCCCATGAAGCGTTCGGCCAGCGTGCCGTCCTCGCCGCCGATGGGCAGCAGCGACACCCAGGCGTCCCGGTGCGGCGAGCGGTGCAGGTGGCGCAGCAGCTTCACCGTGGCCGCCGGCGCCACCAGGTTCTGCCGCGACAGCCCCGAGCCATCCTCGAACTTGTAGCTCCACTCCTCGAGGCCGGCCTCGGCCAGAAACCGGCGCATCTCCTCGATCCCGGCCGCGCGGCTTCCGATCTGGCGGCGCACCCGCGCCACTTCGCGCAGCACCAGCTCGGCGTGCAGGTTCTGGCTCACCTTGTCCACCACCCGCAACAGCTCGATGAGCGGCGGCGATTCGCGCCGCGCCAGCTCGACTCCTCCGGCTGGCGGCGCCGCGGCGCCGTTCTTCAGATCCGCCACTTCGTTGGCGAAGCGGTGCCGTGCCTTGGGGGAACCGCCGACGGCGATCCCGCGCCGCAACAGCGCCTCGTAGAACGCCGTGGCGGCGTAGAGCGCCGGATCGTCGATGGCCAGCAGCACGCGGCTCTCACCGTGGCCATCCGCCGAGATGGTTCCCCACAGGCGGAGCTGCCGCGAACCGGGCAACCGCTCCACGCGGATGCGGCGCTCTCCGCCCGGCAGCGCCTGTATGCGGTTGTCGATGACGAAGTAGTCGAAAGCAGGAGAGACGGTCAGCTCGGGCGGCAGGCCCGCCCGCGCGGGCGGCCGTATCCTCAGCGTGAGGGCGTTGTCGTTGAAGGTGAGCGCGCTGACCGGGGCGCCGTATTCCCACACCCCATCGTCCTGCGACCAGCCCTGCGGGTAAGGCTCCCACAGATAGGCCGTGTCGTCGCCCACGATGTCACCGTCGATGCGACGTATGCCCCGCTTGGCCACCTGCTCGGCTAGTTCTTCGATCCCGGCCAGCGGGTCGCCGGGCTTGGCGTCTTTCCGATACGGAATGACCCGGCCCGACAGGCTGGGGTCGCCCCCGCCGACCAAGAGCAAGTCACCCGCCAGGCGCCCGGAGGCGTCCGGCGCGCCCTCCGCCCGCACCACCGTCTGGAAGCGGTAATCCGGCCCCAGCCGCAGCAGGGCCAGCGCGGTGGTGTACAGCTTGGTGTTAGAGGCCGGCACGAACATCCGCTCCGCGTTGTAGCGCGCCAGCGGCTGGTCGTTCGCCAGATCCAGCACCTCGACGCCCCAGAAGCAGCGCCGCGCGGCGGGCGTGGAATTCAGCAGGCTCGAGATCCTCTGATCGAGACTCTGCGCCAGGGCAACCTGGCAGAGGAACAGAAGCAGCCAACGTCGCATGGAAATTGGATTATACCCGCCCGGAGCTATACTGAGGGCATGGGGAGCCTTCGCTGGCTGATAGCACTGCTGGCTGGCTGGCCGCTGGCCGGGCAAGGGCCGTACGGAACCACTGCCAAGCCCAAGGCTGCCGACTACCCCGTCCACGCCCAGGCCGGACCCGTCGCTGTCGGCGCCGAGTACCTGGTGCGCAGCATTCCGGTTCGCAATCAGACCCTGGTGGCGTCCCACTACCTCGTCGTCGAAGTGGCGCTCTACCCGCCGCCGGACCAGCCGCTGGCCGTTTCCAGTGGACAGTTCACCCTGCGCTTGAACGGCAAGAAGCAGCTCCTGCATGCGCAGGCGCCGGGCTTTGTGGCCGCGTCGCTCAAGTACGCGGACTGGGAGCGGCGGCCCACGCTGGTGGCCACCGGCGGCATGGGAGATGCCGGCGTCATCATCGGTCGGCCGGAACGGGTGGAGCGTTTCCCCGGTGATCGCCGTCCCGCCCAGGAGCGGCTGCCCGCTCCTCCCCGCGCGCCAGCCCCCGAGGACCCGAGCGGCCTGCCGAAGGAGGATGCGCTACGGCCCGAGGAGGCGGTCGTGGAAGCGGCGCTGCCCTCCGTGCAGGCCCGCGGGCCGATCAGCGGATACCTCTACTTCGCGCACCAGGGCAAGACCAAGTCCATCAAGACGCTTGATCTCCTGTATGAGAGTCCCGCCGGCAACGTTACCCTGCGTCTGGCGCCCTGACCCGCTCACTCTCCGTCCCGATCAGCTTCGTCTCCGCCCACAGCAGCAACAGCAGCAGCAGCACCATGAGCGTGCCCGCCAGCGGCAGCATCATTACCACCTTCACCCCCCACCGGGTGGCGAACCAGCCCAGCGACCAGGGCGCCAGCAGCCCGCCCGTCAGCGCGCAGGAGAACAGGCCGTTGAACAGTCCCGGATGGTAGTAGGGGAAGCGCCCGCCGATCTTCTCCACCACCAGCGGGTATATCGGTGCGAAGCCTCCGCCCACCAACAGGATTCCCGCCACCGCGCCGAATCGGTTGTCGGTGGATAGCAGCATGGCGCAACCCAGGATCGCCGCCAGAACACTGCCCATCAACAGCCGGGTGTGGCTCACGCGAGTCAGCACCAGCAGGGCTGAAATCCGTCCCACTAGCAGCGCCAGCCAGTAGACCGCCAGCAGCACCAGCGAGGTCTCCGGACTGATGCCCAGCCGCTGGATCAGAAACAGCGCCAGCCAGCCCGCGATCGACCACTCGTTGCCGAACTGGAAGAACAACAACAGGGTGAGCAGCACCGCCGCCGGGCTGCGAAAGTCCTTAAGCACCTGCCGGATCGAGGGGTGTCGTGCCCCGGCGCTCTGCGGCGAGGCCGCCCGGGCGTACACAACGACGAAGTAACCGGGAATCAGCGCCAGGAAGATCAGGATGCTCGGAACCGTGTACACGTAGAAGGTTCCGGCCACCAGCAGGGCGGTGACCATTGACCCCAGCCCGAAGAAGGTGCCTGCCAGCACAACGGTCGCGGCCGGGTCGTGGCGGTAGGCCGGGGAGACGGCGTGAAAGACACCCGTGTTCAGCAATCCGTTGCCGCAACCCAGCACGAACACCCCAGCCATCCGCCACCACGGACCGGCGGCCTGGGGCACCAGCGCCAACCACAGGAACGCCGCGCTGGCCACGCTCGCGGCCAACACTAGCAGCACAGTGATGCTCTTGGTCCGGGCCAGCCGCTCCGCCAGCCCCACCCCCGCAAGAATCCCCAGGTTGAGGCTCAGGAAGTAGTTCCCCACCACCAGGAAGTCTTCCGTGAGGTGGTGCCGCCACAGCGGCAGGATGGCCCCCAGGAAGGAGAACAGCACCCCGGAGAGGAAACACCCCGCCAGTGCCCGACGGAACTCTGGCGCGTGCAGCGCCTGGTGAGTCGCGGCAGGGTCGCGCCCTGCCTCCCACGCCTGGGCCATCCTGGTATTGTAGCGCGTCAGGAGCGCGCCTTCCTCCCGAAACGCGTAGCCCACGGAGGGGAGGTTCTTCCGAAAACGGAAACGTTGATCTGCTAGCCTGTTTGTTTTCAAATATTTACATTTGGAAGCTGGATTGCTCACTTGGGTGTGGGTCGTGGAGGTGTTGCGGGTGGGGGGTTGCCCCCAACTTCTGGGATTCCCTGCCCCGCCGCAGGCGGGGTTTTCTTTTTCTCACCCTGGCGGCGATTCTCTGCCACTCGACCCTCCCTGACAGCTCTTGGCTGCTGGGCTTTTGACCCCTCGCCAGGGCGCTGCTAGACTGATCCATTCGATCCCCATGCCCAGCCCTTACGCCCGCTGGATCAACCGCTGGGAGAACCGTCTGGCCCGGCGTGACGCCAATCGAGTAGTGCGCCCCTTCGAGTGGGGACTGGAATGGCTGGGCCTGGAGGCGGCGGACGGGGAGCCAGCAGCCCGCATCCGGCAGTGGGCCGATCAGGCGCTGGCGGACACTGACGCCTTCTTCGCCTACCGGCGCCCCGGGGACTGCCGGGTCGAGGATGACCGGCTCACCTTCACCAGCCCGCTGGCCAGCCCCTATGCGGAGAACAACCTGGTCCACGCGAGCTTCTTCCCGGCCCGCGAGCGCCGCCGGGCGGTCGTGGTGCTGCCCCAGTGGAACTCGAGCGCCAGCGGGCACGTTGGTCTGTGCCGCCTGCTGAACCGTTTCGGCATCTGCGCCCTGCGGCTGAGCCTGCCCTATCACGACCGACGGATGCCCGCGGAGCTGAAGCGCGCCGACTACCACGTCTCGGCCAACATCGGCCGCACGGTTCACGCCTGCCGCCAGGCCGTCATCGACACCCGGGCGTGCCTGGACTGGCTCGAGGCGCAAGGCTATCAGCGCCTGGGCCTGCTAGGCACCAGCCTGGGTTCCGCCGTGGCCTTCATCGCCGCCGCCCACGACCGCCGCCTCCGCGCCGGCGCCTACAACCTCTTTGGCGGCTACTTCGCCGACGTGGTCTGGACCGGCCTCCCGCTCCGCCACGTTCACCAAGGCCTGGAGGGGCACGTCCCCGTGGACGAGCTGCGCGAGTACTGGAAGGTCATCAGCCCGATCGTTTACGTGCCCCGCCTGGCGGGCCGCGTCACCCGCAACCTGTTTATCCGCGCCCGCTACGATACTACGTTCCTCCCCGAGTTCGCCCTCCAGTTCCTGGCCCTATGCCGTTCCCACCAGGTATCCCACCACGTCGTGGTGCTGCCCTGCGCGCACTACACCACCGGCGAGTTCCCCTTCAAGTGGCTGGACGGGCTGGCCATGTGCCGCTTCCTGGCGCGGCATCTGTAACCCGGCGACACCAGTAGGGACAGCCCGCATGTTTCCGGATTTGGGGAAACACGCGGGCTGTCCCCACCTTAGGCGCGCTGTTTCCAGAGGAGCTGGCGGAGCATGCCCAGCCAGATCTCGGCGTCGCGGGGCGAGAGGTCCAGGCGGCGGACCAGGCGGCGGAGCTTCTCCAGCGTCGAAACGGCGGTGCGGGGGTTGACGTAGCCGCTTTCCCGCAACAGCTCCGCCAGCAATTCCGTGATGCGCTCCAGCTCGGCGGCCGCGGCGTGCCGCTTGCGCTCGGGCCGAACGGCCCCCTCCGGCTCGCGCGCCAGCTCGTAGAGACAGACCGCCACCGCCTGGCCCAGGTTCATGGATTCGTGCTCGGTCCCCGTGGGTATTCTCATCAGCCAGTGGCAGTGGCCGAGGTCGTCGTTCGAGAGGCCGTACTTCTCGGAGCCGAATAGCAGCGCCACCGAACCCTGGGCTAGCCGCCGCCGGATCAACCGGGCGCCGTAGGGGAGCCGCCATAGACGGTGCTGCAACTCGCGATGGCCGAGCGCGGTTGTGCCCACCACGAGCGTGCAGTCCGCCACCGCCTCGGCGACGCTGCGGCAGTCGACGGCGGCTTCCATCACCGCCCCGGCGCCGATCGCCGAGCGGGCCTCGCGGAAGGCCACTTCGTACGGGTTCACCACGCGCAGTTGGGAGAACCCGAAGTTGCTCATGGCGCGGGCCGCGGCTCCGATGTTCAGCGGATTGCGCGGCGAGACCAGGACCACGCGGAGACGGTCAAGTTGGGGCGACGGAGACAAGCCTGGAGGCTTATCCTACCGCAATTCCTCCATGATCTGGTCAAGGGCCTGGCGCGACGGGCGGACGCGTGATTCGGGCAGGGTGGCCAGAGGCTCGTCCACCAGGTTCAGCAGCTCGGCGAAGTGCTTCCGCCCCGTGTCCAGGTAGAGGATGCCGGTGACCACCTCGCCGCGCCGGGCCGCCTCGTGAATGGCCGTAAGCGCGCGCAGCTTCTCGGACGGATCGTAGTCGCCGCCCAGCTTCTTGAGCCGGAGCCGCGAGCCGTCGTGCAGCGTAACCTCGCGCACGGCGCCATCCTCGATCTCCACCTCGATCTCTTCAAAAGATGGCACAAAGTCCACCTCGTGCAGCGGCTGGCCGTGCTCCTTCATGTAGGCGTAACTCTTGGTGGAGCCTTCGTGATCGTTGAAAGCAACGCAGGGCGAAATGACGTCGATTACCGCCAGTCCCTGATGCACAATGGCGGCCTTGAGGATAGCCTGCAACTGCCGCTTGTCGCCGGAGAAGGTGCGAGCCACCAGCGTGGCGCCCAACTGTATAGCCTCGACGCAGCAGTCGATGGGCGGCAGCTCGTTGACCGCGCCGCTGCGCAGCGTCGAGCCAGCGTCCGCGGTGGCCGAGAACTGGCCCTTAGTGAGGCCGTAGACGCCGTTGTTCTCGATGATGCAGATCTGCCGCACGTTGCGCCGCAGCATATGCATGAACTGGCCCAGGCCAATGGAGGCGGTGTCGCCGTCGCCGCTGAGGGTGACGCCGAGGATGTGCCGGTTGGCCAGCAGCGCCCCGGTGGCCACCGACGGCGCACGGCCGTGCACCGCGTTGAAGCCGTGGGACATGCCCAGGAAGTAAGCCGGGGACTTCGATGAGCAGCCTATGCCGGAGAACTTAGCCACCTGCCAGGGCGGGACACCCAGCTCGAAGAAACATTCGATAAGCCGTTCGGAAACCGAGTTATGGCCACAGCCGGCGCACAGCGTGGTGCGAGCGCCCTTGTAACTGATAACTTCCAGTCCGATGCGATTGGCTTTCTTGGGAGGCGTTGCCGCGGCGGCGCTCATCGACCCTCCTGACGGACGATCTCCTCGGTGACGGTGCGCGCGTCCAGCGGCGCGCCGCCGTAGTAGCGTATGCTGCGCAGCCTGGCGATGTCCTCGGGATCCAGCTCGAGGCGCATGAGCAGGAGCAGTTGCGCGTCGCGGTTCTGCTCGATGACGTAGACGCGCTCGTGGCGGCGGATGAAGTCGCGCAAGGCGGCGGTGAACGGATAGGCCCGCAGACGCAGGTAGCTGGTGGGGGTGGAGAACTCGCGGCGCAACTGGTCGCGGCTCTCCTCGACCGCGTAGCGGGAAGTGCCCACGCAGATGAGGCCGAGATGGGCGTCTGCGTCCTCATCCAGGTACGGCTCCGGCACATTCCCGCGCAGGGATTCGAACTTGCGGGACAGCCGGTCCATCTGGTTCATGAAGTCGTCTTCGCGCTCGCTGTAGCGGGCCCGCTCATCGTGTCCGGTGCCGCGGGTGAAGTAGCCGGCGGCCGGGTGGGGCGTGCCGGGCAGGGTGCGGTAGCCGACACCGTCGCCGTCCACGTCCTGGTAGCGCGCGAAGCCGCCCAGGCGTTTCAGATCTTCGGCCGAGAGCACCTTGCCGCGCTGGACAGGCTCCTCGGGGTAGGGGAAGGGGTCCGACATCCAGTTGTTCATGCCCAGGTCCAGGTCGGTCATCACGAAGACCGGAGTCTGGAAGCGCTCGGCCAGGTCGAAGGCCTCGCCCGTCAAGGTGAAGCACTCGCGCATGGAGGAGGGGAACAACATGGGATGCTTGGTGTCACCGTGAGAGAGCACGGCGGTGGAGAGCAGGTCGCCCTGCATGGTCCGGGTGGGCATTCCGGTCGAGGGTCCCACGCGCTGCACGTCAATGATCACCGCGGGCACTTCCGCCCAGTAGCCCAGCCCGGTGAACTCGGCCATCAGCGAGATGCCCGGCCCGGAGGTGGCCGTCATGGCGCGCGCTCCCGCCCAGCCCGCGCCGATCACCGTGCCCAGCGAGGCCAGCTCGTCCTCGCACTGGACCACGGCGAAAGTGGCGCGGCCGGTCTCCGGGTCCATGCGGAAGCGCTCCAGGTAGCTGGTAATCGCCTCGATGACCGACGAGGAGGGCGTGATAGGATACCAGGCCACTACCGTAACGCCGGCGAACACGGCCCCCAGGGCGCACGCCGCGTTGCCCTCGATGATGATCTTGCCGGCGTTGGCGCTCATGCGCTCGACACGGCAGGGATCGGTCTTGGGCAGGTTCTTGGCCGCGTAGTCGTGTCCGGCCTGGACCGCGCCCCAGTTCAGCTCGGCGGCTTTGACCTTGCGCTCCCCGAACTGCTTGAACAGCGCCTGGCGGACCTCTTCGAGGTCGATGTCCAGCAGGCGCGCCAGCGCGCCCACGTAGATCATATTGCGCACCAGCTTGCGCAGGCGGGCCTGCGGGCAGACCGGGACCACCAGCTCGTCAAAAGGCACCGGGTACCAATGCACGTCCGAGCGCACGGCCTCCAGCTTCAGCGGCTGGTCATAGATCACCGCCGCGCCGGGTTGCAGTTGGGCCACGTCCTCGCGCGCGGTCTCCGCGTTCATGGCCACCAGCAGGTCGATCTCTTTCTTGCGGGCGATCCAGCCGTGACGGTTGGCACGGATGGTGAACCAGGTGGGCAGCCCGGCGATGTTGGACGGGAAGAGGTTCTTGCCCGATACGGGAATGCCCATCTGAAAGATGGCGCGCATCAGGACGGCGTTGGCGGTCTGGCTGCCCGAGCCGTTTACCGTGGCCACCTGAATGGAGAAGTCGTTGACGATCTCGGACGTGGAATCCTGAGCTTCGAGCGGCTGCGAAGCAGCTTGGACAATTCCCATGTACCCCCCTCTCTCCGATTATAGGAGAGCCCCGCAGGCCGAGCTACAGCAGTCTCGTGAAGTCGTCCGGAGTGAGAGCCGCCGCTTTCAGGATGGCGCGGAGAGTGCCGCGGTCGAGTTCCCGGTGATCCGGCACAGATACCTGAGCGAAGGGCGCATCCCGGCGCAAAATCATGGGGCTGCCCTTCTGCCGACGGAAGATGAACCCAGCCTTGGCCAGAGCGGCGGCGCACTGACGCCCGGAGACCGAAGGGAGCCTGCTCACACCGCCAGCAAGAGAGCGTCGAAGCGCTCTTCCGGAATCGGGAGGCCATCCTCTTCCAAGGTCTCGATGTACCCGGCGATGGCTTCCTTGATATTGGCAACCGCCTCTTCCCTGGTCTGGCCCTGGCTCACGCACCCGGGAAGGCTGGGGCACTCGGCCACCCAGTAGCCGTCCTCACCGTGATATACAAGCACCTGCCTCATGTGTTACCGCGCGTGGCCCTCCTCAAGATAAGTGTAGCCGTGCAGGCCGTCTTCGTAGAAGCGGAGCAGGCGGCCGGATTCCTCATAGCCGATCTTGCCCTCGCGCAGGGCGGCTTCCACGTCCTTGCGGAACTGCGCCAGCAGGGTGTCGGCCTTGAACTCGACGTAGTTGAGCACCTCGCGCACGGTGTCGCCCTTGATGACCGTGTCGAGGATCACTTCGCTTGAGCCGTTGAGGCTGACGTGCACGGCGTTGGTGTCGCCGAACAGGTTGTGCAGGTCGCCCAGGATCTCCTGGTAGGCCCCCACCAGGAAGGCGCCCAGGTAGTAGTCCTCGCCGGTGAAGGGGTGCAGCGGCAGGGCGCGCTTGACGTCGCGGCGGTCGATGAACTGGTCGATCTTGCCGTCGGAGTCGCAGGAGACGTCGCCCAGGGTGGCGTGGCGCGTGGGAGGCTCCTCCAGCCGGTGGATGGGCATGATAGGGAAGAGCTGTTTTACCGCCCAGCTATCCGGCATGCTCTGGAAAAGCGAGAAGTTGCAGAAGTAGGTGTCCGAGAGCATGGCGTCCAGCCCTTCCAACTCCTCGGGGAAGTACTCCAGCTCCCTGGCCATGCGCTGTATGCGGCGGCAGATGGCCCAGTAGAGGTTCTCGGCCTGACAGCGTTGATCCAGGGGCAGGTAACCCAGGCTGAAGAGGTTTAGCGCCTGATCCAGCGCCTGCTGCGCGTCGTGGAAGGCCTCCAGCAGGTTCTTCGAGGACAGCGCGCGGTAGGTTTCCTGGAGATCCACCAGTGGCTGCTCGGAGTCAGGCAGCACCTCGTGGGAGAGGTCCTCCTCGCCCAGTCCGCTCACGCCGAGCACGTTGAACACGAGCATGCTGTGGTAGGCCGCCACAGCCCGCCCGCTCTCGGAGAGGATGGTAGGGTGCGGCACGCCCGCCTCGTCGCACACGTTCTGTATGTGGTAGACCACGTCGTTGGCGTATTCCTGTAAAGTGTAATTGACACTGGACTCGAAATCGGTCTGGGAACCGTCGTAGTCCACACCCAGGCCGCCTCCTACGTCCAGGTACTTCAGCCCCGCGCCGGTACGCGCCAATTCCAGGTAGATGCGCGCCGCTTCGATCACCGCCGCCTTGATCTGGCGGATGTTGGTGATCTGGCTGCCCAGGTGGAAGTGCAGCAGCTCGAGGCAGTCGGCCATGCCCAGACCCTTGAGCTGCTCGAAGGCCCGCAGCGCCTCGCTGGCGGTAAGCCCGAACTTGGAGCGGTAGCCCCCCGAGGATTTCCAGCGTCCCGAGCCCCGGCTGGCCAGCTTCAGCCGCAGCCCGATGACGGGCCGCACGCCCACGCGCTGGGCGTGCTCGACGATCATCTCCAACTCGGTGTACTTCTCGATGACGGGGATGATCTGCCGGCCGATCTTCTTGGCCAGCATCACCATCTCGATGTATTCGTCGTCCTTGAAGCCGTTGCAGATGATGGGGGTCTCGTTGTCGGCCACCGCCAGCACGGCCAGCAGCTCGGGCTTCGAGCCGGCCTCCAGGCCATCACCGTAAGGCCGGCCGTGGCGGAGAACTTCATCCACCACCTGACACTGCTGGTTGACCTTGATGGGATAGATGCAGCGGTACTCCCCTGCATAACCGTACTCGGCGATAGCGTTGCGGAAGGCCTGATGGATCTCCCCCAGCCGGTGCCGCAGGATTTCGCCAAAGCGGATCAGGATAGGCAAAGAGATGCCGCGCAGCACCAGCGTGTCCACCAGCTCTTTCAGGTCGATGCCGCGGGCCGGGTCCTTGGAGGGATGCACCCACAAGTGACCGTTCGCCCCAACCGAGAAATACCCTTTGCCCCAGCGAGCCACATCGTACAGTTCGCTAGCGTCGGCCGTGCGCCACCGCTCGGTCGGTTCCCGCACCGCGGACGCGTCCACCAGCTTCAACTCCGGAGTCCTCCTTGAAATCTAAGTGTGTATCCAAACCCGCCGCAGAGCAAGCGGAATTATGTGGCGCGCCGGGGACAGACGGAAGCGTCCCCGTGGGCCACCGCTCCCTGACGGTCGCGGCTCGGAAGGGGCCGCCAGTGGCTTCGGGAACTCGCCGACGCCCCTCCGCCGCATGGCGGCCCGCCACCGCGGTTAGCGGCTCGCAACGAGCCGTCAGTGGCTTCGGGAACTCGCCGACGCCCCTCCGCCGCATGGCGGCCCGCCACCGCGGTTAGCGGCTAGAAGGCGAGGCCGAAGCCCACGCTGGTTTCCAGCATGTGCATCCAGCCCTTCAGGTCCTGCTGCCAGAAGTTCGGCTTGGGCTGGAAGTAGTCCCGCACATCGAAGCGGAGCATCATGATCTCGCTGACGCGGATCTTGATCCCGCCGCCGTAGTTGATGCCGAACTTGGTGACGCCGTTGCCCGAGAACACTCCGGTGCCCGGCGGGTAGAAAGTGCTGAAGTGCACGCCGCCGGCCGCAAAGGGGCGCACTTTCGAGCCTTCCGGCGAGCCATAGGCCAGGAAGTTGTAGAAGCCCTGGTGCACCGGCATGCCCACCTCCTCGGGCGGCGTGCTGCTGATGGACAGCTTGCCGTGGTTGTAGGCGTAACCGAACTCCTGGCCAAAGAACGACTGGTTGTTGACAGTGAAACGCACGCCGATGCGCACGTCGGTCTTGGCCTCGGCCGTGACCGTAGTGGTGCTTCCGCCCGTGCCGGTGAGGGCGAAAGAGCCCAGTTCCGCATTGCGCAGCGTGGCCTTGCCGCCGCTGATCGAGAGCTCGCCCAGTTGCCCGAAAGCCGTGGCCGCGCTCACCAGCAGCAGCCCGGTCCATCTCCAGCGTGTCATGCCGTGTCCTCCGATCTAAACCACAATAACGTGAATCTCGCCCGGCCCGTGTACGCCACGGATGAGGATTTGTTCGATATCCGCGGTGCGGCTGGGACCGGTAATCAGCACCATCGAGCTGGTCTGGTCGGCGGGGCGTTCCAGCCGGCTGAAAAGCTCGTCCAGCCCGGTCAGAATCCTCCGCCGTGGGACCACCGCCAGGTGCGCCGCCGGCAGCAGAGAAATCGTGCGCGCCTCCTCGGGGGAGGACAGCAGGACCAGGGTCCCGGTATCAGCCAGCGCGTAGTCGGCGCTGGTGATGCCACAGGCGGCCGCGACGCAAGCGGCGCGCAGCTCCGCGGCCGCGGTGAAACCCGTCTGCACGGAAGCCAGGCCGGTAATGCCGCACTCCCGCAGAAACGGGGCGTTGGAGGCCACCGCGGGGCGGCCGTCCACCACGCGCTCGACGTACGCCCGGGCTTCCTCCGCCGCGGCGGCGTGGAAGGTCTTCCCCGCCAGGCTCTCAATGCGCCGGAAGAAGCTGGCCAGACGGGCCTCGGCATCGACTTCTGGAATGCGCAAGCGCGGCGCGGGCGCCGGCGCCGGCGCTTGCCCTACGCTGCGGCCCAGGGCCGTCCGCACCTTGTGCAGGATGTGCTCGCGCGGCATCAGCTCTTCCCCGCCCTCAACCGCTCCCGCCACACCCGCCGGAAACTGCGCTCCGGCAGCGGCGGCAGGTCCCGCTGGCTGATCCAAGCCCCCAGCGGCCCGCGGGCCGCCCAGCGCGGGAGACGTTCTCTCCAGTCGCCGGGCGACGCGCCCGGCAACACGGCGCCAGCCATCATTCCCAGCATTTCATAGATCCGCGGATGCCGCATCACCCAGGCCCAGGCCCGGAAGGCCAGCTTCTCCCAGCGGTTCTCGCTGTGCCGGGCGCGCGCCTTTTGAATCTCCGCGCGCAGCTCCAGCAGCAACTGGGGCAGCTCGATCTTCACCGGGCACACCTCGCCGCAGGCCCCGCACAGGCTCGAGGCGAAAGGCAGCCAGCCGGCCGCCTGAATGCCCTGGAACTGCGGCGTGATCACCGCCCCGATGGGTCCTGAGTACACCCAAGGGTAGCTGTGCCCGCCGATCTTGCGATACACCGGGCAGTGGCTCAGGCATGCGCCGCAGCGGATGCAGAACAGCGACTGGCGCTTTTCGGGGTCGGCCAGCAGCTTGCTCCGCCCGTTGTCCAGCAGGATGACGTAGAACTCCTCGGGGCCGTCGATTTCGGTCTCGCGGCGCGGGCCTGAAAGGAAAGAGGTGTAGACGGTGAGCGCCTGCCCGGTGGCGCTGCGTCCCAGCAGCTTCAGGAACACCGCCAGATCCTGCGCCCGGGGGATGAGCTTCTCGATGCCCGCCACGGCCACCAGGATGCGGGGAGCGGTGGTGCTCATCCGGGCGTTGCCTTCGTTTTCGACCAGCACCACGGCGCCGGAGTCGGCCACCAGGAAGTTGGCCCCGCTCATGCCGATGTCGGCCGCCAGGAATTTCTCTCGCAGCACGGCCCGCGCAATCTTGGTCTGTTTCTCCGGCTCGTTCTCGAGCGGTACGCCCAGGCGGCGGCTGAAGATCTCACCCACGTCCTCGCGGGTCTTGTGGAGGGCGGGCGCCACGATGTGATAGGGACGCTCGCCGGCCAACTGGAGGATGTACTCGCCCAGGTCGGTCTCGACCGTCTCCAGCCCCTGGGGTTCGAGGCGGTCGCGCAGGTCGATTTCCTCGGTGGTCATCGACTTGGACTTGACGATCAGGCGGGCCTGCTTGCGCCGGGCCAGCTCGAGCACGAAATCGGCCACCTGCTGGCCGTCGCTGGCCCACAGCACCTGGCCGCCGTGAGCCTCGACCTGGGCCTGGAACATCTCCAGGTAGTGGTCGAGGTTCTCGATAGTATGACGCTTGAGCAGGTTGGCCTGGGTGCGCAGTTCCTGAAAGTCGGGCAGCTCCTCGGGGTCGATGGCGTGGCGGCGGTGGTCCATCAGGCGGCCGGAGGCCTTGTAGATGGCCGCTTGCAGGCGGGGATCCTCCAGCGTGGCCTGAATGTGGGTGAGCGGCGTGCCGGTCATGCGTTCCGCCTACTGTTGGGCCAGCACCTCGGCCAGATGCAAAGTGCGAACGTCCAGCCCGGCCCGCGAGAGCATGCCCCCGATATGCAGCAGGCAACTCGAATCGATGCCCACCACGGCGCCGGCGCCGGTCGAGCGGATGGCTTCGATCTTGGCGCGCCCCATGCCGCCCGAGATTTCCGGGAACTTCACCGCGAAGGTCCCGCCGAAACCGCAGCACTCCTCGGCGGGCTCCATCTCGCGCAGGGTGAGACCGCGCACGTTTCCAAGCAAGCGCCGCGGGCCCTCCTTGATGCCCAGCTCCCGCAGGCCGTGGCAGGAGTCGTGAAAGGTCACCACGCCGTCGTAGCGCGCCCCCACGTCCTCGACCCGCGCCACCTCGAGCAGGAACTTGGAGAACTCCCACAAGCGGGGCGTCAGGCGCCCGGTTTCCTCCAGCCACCGCGGCTCGTTGGCGAACAACCCCGGGTAGTGGTGCACGATCATCGCGGTGCAGGAGCCCGACGGAACCACGATGTGCTCCGCATCCCGGAACACCTTGAGGAAGTGCCGCGCCACCTGGCGCGCCTCCTCCCGATAGCCGGTATTGAAGGCCGGCTGGCCGCAGCAGGTCTGGGCTTCGGGGAAATCCACGGTGTAGCCGATACGCTCCAGCACCTGGCACATGGCCAGCCCCACCTGGGGAAACACCTGGTCGATTATGCAGGTGACGAACAGCGAGACGCGGGGCATGAACCTGAACCTGCAATTGTAACAGGATCGGGGCAGCCACTTCCGCAAGGCCTGTCCCACGCCAATGGGTTGCGGTTCTTGGTGTATTCTGAAAGACGCGCTGGAAGAGCGGTGAAGCGGAATGAAAACGGGGAAGTGGACAACTATCGGAGCTTTCCTGGGCCTGGCCGGCGCAGCCCTGGGAGGTGATGCCATGGAGCAGGTCAAACTGGTCATTCTGGATCCCGGCCATTTTCACGCCGCGCTGATCCAGAAGGAGATGTATCCCTGGGTATCGAAGCGGGTGGCGGTGTACGCTCCGGTCGGCCCGGAGCTGGCGGACTACCTCAATCGCATCACATTGTTCAACACGCGGGCGGAGAATCCCACGAAGTGGGAGCTGGAGGCGCACGCCAGCCCGGACTTTCTGGCACGGATGCTGAAGGACCGCGCCGGCAACGTGGTGGTGATGTCAGGACGCAACCGGGGGAAGATCGACCGGATCCTGGCGTCGCTCGAGGCGGGCATGCACGTGCTCGCCGACAAGCCCTGGATCATCGCCTCGGCGGACTTGGGCAAGCTGGAAGCCGCGCTCGAGATGGCCGAGCGCAAGGGCCTGGTCGGATACGACATCATGACCGAGCGCTACGAGGTCACCTCCATCCTCCAGCGCATCCTGGTGAATGAACCCTCGGTATTCGGACGGCCGGAGCCTGGAACGGCAGAGGCGCCGGGCGTGACCGCCCGCAGCATTCACCACATCATGAAACTGGTGGCGGGCGTGCCCATCCGCCGGCCGGCGGCCTTCTTCGACGTGGCCGAGTACGGAGAAGGTCTGGCCGACGTGGGCACCCACGTGGTGGACCTGGTGCAGTGGACGCTGTTTCCGGATCAGCTTCTGGACTACCGCAAAGATATCCGGATGCTGGGCGCGCGGCGCTGGCCCACCCCGGTAAGCCAGGAAGGATTCCAGCGCGTCACCGGAGCGGACGGCTTCCCCGCCTCTGTGGCCGGGCAGGTCAACGGCAGCCGGCTCGACTATTACTGCAACAACCAGGTCCACTACACGCTGCGCGGCATCCACGTGAAGATGGACATCCTCTGGAACTGGGAGGCGCCCGAGGGCGCGGGCGATGTTTACGAGGCGGCGTTCCGCGGCTCGAAGGCCCGCATCGAGATCCGCCAGGGCCCGGCGGAGAAGCACCGGCCCGAGCTGTACGTCGTTCCGAGCGGCCCTGCCTTGCGCGCCGAGGTGCTGGCCGCGCTGAAGAAGAAAGTCCAGGCGCTCCAGACCGACTATCCCGGCCTGGGCGTGCGGGAAGCCGCGGGAGAGGCCCTCATTGTGATCCCCGAGCGCTTCCGCGTGGGACACGAGGCCCACTTCGCCCAGGTCACCAACCGCTTCTTCGACTATCTGAAAGCGCCGCGCTCACTGCCCGCGTGGGAAAAGGCCTACATGCTGGCCAAGTACTACGTCTCCACCCGCGGCGTGGAAATCAGCCACTGAGCGGAACGCCGGTCTCACCACTCCAGGCGCACGATCAACTGCAAGTAGCGGGGGATGGCCATGTCCATCTTGCTGTTGCGGTTGACCACGTTGTTGATGGTGCCCACGGTGGCCCGGTTGGAGATGTTGGTGTCCGGGTCCACGTAGTTGGGATGGTTCAGCGCGTTGGTGGCGTTGAACTCCAGGCGCAGCCGGGCGCGCTCGCCGAGGGGAATGTGCTTGGCGATGGTGGCGTGCATGACCTGGGTGCCGGGCCCCTTAATCACGCCCTTGGCCGAGGTTCCGAAACTGCCGGCGCTGGGCGGCTCGAAGGCCGAGGCGTCGAACCAGCGGGCCGGCGTGGGGCCGGCGAGATGCGGCTCGCGCAGGATGTTGGGACGGATGGTGGTGCTGGCCGGGGTCCGGCTGGCGGTGTAGCGCGTGCCGGTGGGATCGGGTCCGGTCCAGCCCGGGGTCAGGAAGAAGCCGTTCTCGGCGTTGACGATGACGCCCAACTGCCAGTCGCCGATGAGCGCGCGCGCCGCGCGCGGGGCGTCCGCGCCGAACTTCTTACCCTTGCCAAAGGGCAGATCGTAGATGGCGTTGGCGGAGAAGCGATGGGTGGGGATGTCCGACCACACCGCCCGCTCGCGCTTGCGGTCGTAGGCGTACTCGGGCATCTCGCCATCCTCGAGGTCGCCGATGTCGCGCGCCAGCGTGTAGTAGATCTGGTAATGCAGCCCGCCGCGGGTCGTGCGCTTGGCTTCCAGCGTCATCGAATTGTACTGGTGCCCCGCCCCGTTGGTGACGTAGCTGACGCCGGGATACCTGGGGAATAGCCGCGGCTTGTCCACGTAGGGGCGGCTGTCCGCCACCGGGGAGTTGATGTCGTAACTCCACACGCCCTTGCGCGTGTTGGTGCCCACGTAGGACAGCCGAAAACCGGTGTCCCAGCGCTGGTGCTCGACGGTGGCGGTGTACTGCATGCTATAGGGCACCCGGATGTCCGGGTTGATCGCTCCGGGGATGCTCACCGTGGAGGGGCCGCCCGTGCCGGTCGAGGGGAACACCACCGGCAGGATCACTGTGGGGTTGTCCGCCGGGTTGGTGAACGACGGCTCGGCGATGTTGTAGGGCTTCTCCTCGAAGACGTGCTTGGGAGTGAAGTTGCAGGGGTCGCACTGGGATGAACCGGACAGGCCCGCCAGCCCGATCCCGGAGAAGGACACATTGAACATGCCGGTCATGTCGGGCAGATTGGGGGCCAGCCCCTGCAACCCCAATTCCTGCACCAACTGGAGACCGCGCACCGGCCCCACCCTGGGCGAGTTATCCGAGGAGTAACCCCAGCGCGTCTCGCTCAACAGGGTGGGGCGGATGGTGTGGGCGTAAGTTATGGTCGAGGCCCGCGAGTAACGGTGTCCGTCGTTGCGCCCGATGGTGGGAAAAGCGCCCTGCCAGGGTTTTTGGATCCAGTCCACCTTGGTCACCCGGGCGTACACGAACGACTGCTCGCTGAAGCGGTGATCGAACCGCAGCGTCAGCGTGGGGTTGATCTCCTTTTCCACCAGCACGGTCTGGCGGTAGTTCTGCGCCGCCAGCACGCTGGCGTCGCCGTAGTTGGGCAGGGGGAAGAAACGGTCCTGGAGCTTGGTGGTCACGGGGTTGAGCCGCGTCGTGGGTATCAGGTTGCCGGCGAACGGAGCGTTCCTGGCCATGGGATCTCTGACCACGGTCCCCGGCAGCAGAGCGGAGAAATCGCCCTTGCGCCAGGCCGCCAGCGGCACGGTGGGATTGAAAAGCCCCACCGAGGGGCTGCCGAAGCGCTCGAACTCGATGGTGGCGTAGAAGAAGGTCCGGTTGCGCCCGTCGTAGATCTTGGGGATGTAGACCGGGCCGCCCAGCGAGCCGCCGGGCACGTGCTCGACGCTGCCCGTGGCCGCCGCCGAGAAGGGATTGCGCGCCAGCATCCCCGGCGAAGTGTAGTAGTTGAACGCCGAGCCGTGCAGCTCGTTGGTCCCCGCACGGGTCACAATCGAGATCTGCCCGATGCCGGCGAACTCCGCCGAGTTGCCGGCTGAATCCACGCGCATCTCCTGGTAGCCCTCGGTGCGGTCGGTGAGCACGCCGTTGATGGGCCCGCCCCAGATGGAGGCGATGCTGGCTCCGTCGAAGCTCACATCGCCCTGCCGGTTGCGGCTGCCCGCGAACCGGATGTACCAGCCGCCGCGCGGCTTCGAGATGGTGGGCGTCAACTGGAAGTAGTCCCAACTGCGCCGCAGGGTCAGGGGAAGCTGCGTCAGCACGGTGCGGTCCTTCACGTCCCCGATGCGCGCGCTCTCGGTCTCGATGAGCGTGGCGCCCGCCGTCACCTCGACGGTCTGCTGCACCTGGCCGATCAGCAGCTTCACGTCGATGCGCCGCACATCGCGCCCGGATAGCTCGATGTTGCGTACCACGAACTCCTGGAAGCCCGCGGCCGTGGCGCGCAGCGTGTACGTGCCGTCCAGCAGGTTGGCCAGCGTGTACTGTCCGGCGTCGTTGGACCTGGCGCTGTACTTGTAGTTGGTCCCGGCGTGGGTGGCCTCCAATGTGACCCCCGGCACCATGGCCCCGTTCGGGTCAGTAACGCTGCCCGTGATGGTGGCAAACGTGCTCTGGGCGCTGGCCACGCCGGCGGCCAGTGTCGTAACCAGGCAGACTGTCAGCACAGGATACCTCTTGGTGATTCTCATGACCTACCTCTCTTCAGCCTTCGCGTGCAAACCCCGCACTCCACTTCACATTCTGGTGGTACAGCCGTGACATGTCAAGCTGTTCTACAATGGCCTGGGATGATCACACGACGTACTGCGCTCCGGCAGGCCGTGGCCGCTCCCGCGCTGCTTCGCGCACGCATGGGAAGCGCCGCCGACCGGCCTAATATCCTTTGGATCCTCGGAGAAGATCTGGCGCCCTGGCTGGGCTGCTATGGCCATCCCCTGGTCCGCACGCCTCACCTCGACCGCCTCGCCGCCGAGGGCGTGCGCTTCACCTGCGCCCACACCACCGGGCCGGTCTGCTCCGCCAGCCGCTCGGCCTTCAACACCGGCCTGTATCAGACCAGCATCGGCGCGCACCACCATCGCAGCCACCGTAAGGACGGCTACCAGTTACCGGAGGGTGTGCGTCTCATCACCGACCGCTTCCGCGACGCCGGCTACTTCACCGCCAACGTGCTCGAGTTCGCCCCGGGCGTCGGCGGCACCGGCAAGACCGACTTCAACTTCACAGCCAAGAGAC
>Ga0194110_10003026_pt1 | contig 21031 bp, 16 predicted proteins | sample TA2Kig1200mmetaG_FD_146192 | JGI IMG/M metagenome (GOLD analysis project Ga0194110, IMG submission 146192) | Freshwater microbial communities from Lake Tanganyika, Tanzania - TA2015032 Kigoma Deep Cast 1200m | ecosystem: Environmental > Aquatic > Freshwater > Lake | place: Tanzania: Lake...
TGTGCCACCATTTCCCTCTTGTCTTGGTGGCACAGGCGTCCCGCCTGTGGCCCACCTCACACAGGCCAGAGGCCTGTGCCACCATCTTCCTTCTATCTTGGTGGCACAGGCGTCCCGCCTGTGGCCCCACCCCACACAGGCCAGAGGCCTGTGCCACCATTTCCCTCTTGTCTTGGTGGCACAGGCGTCCCGCCTGTGGCCCACCTCACACAGGCCAGAGGCCTGTGCCACCATCTTCCTTCTATCTTGGTGGCACAGGCGTCCCGCCTGTGGCCCGCCCCACACAGGCCAGAGGCCTGTGCCACCATCTTCCTTCTATCTTGGTGGCACAGGCGTCCCGCCTGTGGCCCGCCCCACACAGGCCAGAGGCCTGTGCCACCATCTTCCTTCCTCAATCCACGTTCAGGCGCCCGTGCTTCCTGATGTGCTCGACGAGTCCGCCGTCGGCGATGATGCGGCGCATCACGGGCGGCAGCGGGGGCGTGGTGCTCTCGACGCCGGTCGTGAGGTCCCTCACCTTGCCCGCCGCTAGATCCACCTCCAGCTCATCGCCGTCGTTGATCGAGTCGGTGTCCAGGATAAGGGCGGGGAGGCCAATGTTGACGCAGTTTCGGAAGAAGATGCGTGCGAAGCTCTTGGCGAGGACGGCGCCCACGCCGCAGAGCTTGATGACGACGGGTGCGTGCTCGCGGCTTGAGCCCTGGCCGAAGTTGCGGCCGCCCACGATGAAGTCGCCCGGCTGCACCTTGCCCGCGAACTCGGGCCGCGCGTCCTCCATGCAGTGCTTCGCCAGCTCGGGCAGATTGCTCCGCAGGTGGAACAGGCGGCCGGGGGCGATGTGGTCGGTGCTGATCCCGTCCCCGAACTTCCAGGCGCGACCCTTGATGGTCATGACTCACCCCTTGCTAGGTCGGTGGCGTCGTGAGAGGGGATGAATGGATGATTGGATGAATGGATGGAAGAAGAAAGACTTGGGCAAGGCAGGTCTTCTCTTCTTATTTCTCTGGCATTCATCCACCCATCCAATCATCCACCCATCCTCTCACAGATTCCCAGAAAACTCTCTCGGATCGGTCAGCCTTCCCGTCACCGCCGCCGCCGCGGCGGCGGCGGGCGACACGAGGTAGATGAAGGCGTTGGGGTTGCCCATCCGCCCCTTGAAGTTGCGGTTCTGGGTGGAGACGCAGACCTCGCCGTCGGCCAGCACGCCCTCGTGCACGCCCACGCATGCGCCGCAGCCCGGGCCTGTGACGACGCCGCCGGCCTCCATGAACGCCGCGAACGTGCCGTCGGCCAAGCCGTCGAGGTAGACCTTTCGCGAGCCTGGCGTGGCGATGAGACGGACGCCTGGGGCGAGGCTCCTGCCCTTGATGACCCGCGCGGCGATCTGGAAGTCCTCCAGCCGCCCGCACGTCGAGGTGCCGAGGAACACCTGGTCAACCTTCACCTCCTCCGTCACGTCCTCGATGGCGCAAACGTTGTCCACGAAGTGCGGCTTGGCGACCATCGGCCGCAGGGTGCTGACGTCGAAGGTCTCGACCCGTTCGTAGGCGGCATCGGGGTCGGCGCGGATTTCGCGGAACCGCTCGCCGCGGCCAGCGGCCTCGAGGTACTTCCGCACGGTGTCGTCGGGGGGCACGATTCCAACCTTGGCTCCGCACTCCACGGCCATATTGGCGAGGGTCTGGCGCCCGGCGATGGAGAGGCCCTCGATGGCGTCGCCGACGAACTCGAGGGCCTTGTAGGTCGCGCCGTCGGCCCGCAGGCGCCCGATGATGTCGAGCATCAAGTCCTTCGCGTAGACGCCCCGCTGGAAGCGGCCGGTGCAGACGAGCTTGAATGTCTCGGGCACGCGCATCCAGGTCTGGCCGAAGGCGAAGGCCACGGCCACGTCGGTGGAGCCCATGCCCGTTGCGAATGCGCCGAGGGCGCCCGTGGTGCAGGTGTGCGAGTCGGCGCCCACCACCACGTCGCCCGGATTGACGTAACTCTCGGAGGCGACGGTGTGCGAGATGCCGTTGCCGACCTCGGACAGGATGGCCCCCGTGCGGCGGCAGAAGTCGCGGAGAAACTTGTGGTCGTTCGAGAGCTCCAATCGAGGGCTGGGCGAGGCGTGGTCGAGGAAGACCGCGCACCTGGCGGGGTCGAAGAGCTTCGTCACGCCCATCGCCTCGAGTCGCCGCACCGTCAGCGGCCCAGTGCCGTCCTGAACGTAAGTGAAGTCCACGTTCACCACGGCGTACTGGCCGGCCGCCACGTCGTGGCCGGCGTGCTCGCTGAGGATTTTCTCGGCAATCGTCTTGCCCATAGCGACCTCCTCTATTCCGGCGCGATGCCGGCTTCTTTCGCCTCGCGTTGAAGGAACATAATGGCCCGCATGGGGCGGCAGTCCTTGGGGCACACTTTGACGCAGTTCGTGTGGCGGTCGCAATCGCCGATGCCGCCTGGCTGGCAGGCCTGCCGCAGCCGCTCAGCGGGGGCCGGCTCCTGGGGATGGTGGATGCGTTTGTAGGCGGCCAGACAGGTGGCCGGGCCGACGAAGCGCGGGTCCTCCAGCCGCTTCGGGCAGTCGGAGAAGCAGCACTGGCACATGATGCAGTCGGTGGCCCGCAGGAACTGGTCGCGCGTGCTGGGGCTCATCAGGCCCTCGATGGTGTAGTGCTCGTGGGGGTCGCGGCCGCCGGGGTCGAGCCAGGGCATGATGTTGCGCAGCGACGCAAAGAACGGTTCCTGGTCAACCACCAGGTCCTTGATGACCGGGCTGTTGAGGAGCGGCTCGAGGACGATGGGCTTCGCGGCGTCGAGGCTGGCTATCTGCGTCTTGCAGGCGAGCGCGGCGGTGCCGTTGATGCGCACGGCGCACGAGCCGCAGATGGCGCCGCGGCAACTGTAGCGGTAGGCCAGCGTGCCGTCCTGGCTCTCCTGGATGGCGTGGAGGGCCTCGAGGACAACGTCGCCCGGCCCCCAGGCGGCCTCGAACTCCTGCCAGTAGGGCTCGGGCGAGACATCGGGATTGAGCCTGCGGATGCGGAAGGTGGCCGTGGGCATCAGTATTTCACCTCCGCCTGGGGGATGATGTCCTCGATGGCAACGTCCTTGTAGCCCACCTGCATGCCGCCGTCGGAGGCGCGGCGGACGATGGTGTGCTTGAGGAAGCGGTCGTTGTCGAGCCGCTCGAAGTCGTTGCGGTAGTGGCAGCCGCGGCTCTCCTGGCGCGGGACGGCGCCCGCGGCGCACATCCAGGCCACGTCGAGCATCGCCTCGAGCTGAAGGAGGAGGAAGAGGTCGTGGTTGAAGGTGCGCCCCTTGTCCTGCACGGCGGCGCTCTTGGCCCGCTCGCGGAGGCGGAGGATGTCCCGGAGGCCCTGGCTCATCAGCTCCTGGTTTCTGAAGAGGCCGAATGAGCGGCGCATGACGGCCTCGAGGTCGTGGCGGAGCGTGGCGGGCCGCTCGCCGCCCTCGCGGGCGAGGAGGCCAGTGAGGCGGCGGTGCTCGTCAGTGGCCGCGTCGTCGGAGGGCGGGCCGCCGGCGCGGGGGGCGGCCGCGAGGTTGCGCCCGGCCCGGCGGCCATAGACCACGGCCTCGAGGAGCGAGTTGCCGCCCAGGCGGTTGGCGCCGTGGACGCTCACGCAGGCGGCCTCGCCCGCGGCGAAGACGCCGGGGCACTCCGTGCGCGTGTCGGTGTCCGTGGCGATGCCGCCCATCGTGTAGTGGACGGTTGGCCGCACGGGGATCGGCTCCTTCACGGGGTCAACGCCGCCGAAGGCGATTGCGATGTCGCGTATCTGCGGCAGGCGGGTGGCGATCTTCTCCTCGCCCAGGTGGCGGAGGTCGAGGTGGATGTAGCCGCCCGAGGTGGGGAAGCCGCGCCCCTCGTCAATCTCGGTCTGGATGGCGCGTGCCACCTGGTCGCGGGGGGCGAGCTCCATGAACTTGGGGGCGTAGCGCTCCATGAAGCGTTCGCTCCGGGCGTTCACGAGGTAGGCCCCTTCGCCACGTGCGCCCTCGGTTATCAGGATGCCGTTGAGGAGGCCCGTGGGGTGGATCTGGAAGAACTCCATGTCCTCCACGGGCAGGCCGGCCCGCCAGGCCAGCGCCACGCCGTCGCCCGTGTTGATGAGCGCGTTGGAGCTTTGGCCGAACACGCGTGCCGCGCCGCCCGTGGCGATGAGGATGGCCGGCGCGGCGAGCTGGCGCACCTCGCCGCGGCAGACGTCCCACGCCACAAGGCTCGGCCAGCTCCCGTCCCCCGGCACAAGCCGGGTGACAAAGTGCTCCTCGTAGACCGTGATGCCGCGCCGCTGGACCTGTTCGTAGAGGGTGTGGAGGAGGTCGTGGCCGGTCTTGTCGGCGGCGTAGCAGGTGCGGTTGCGGCGCTGGCCCCCGAAGGCACGCTGCGCGATGAGCCCCTCGGGCGTGCGGGTGAAGGGCACGCCGCAGGCGGCCAGCCACCAGATGGCGTCGGGCGCCTCGCGGCACAGCACCGTCACCGCGTCCTGGTCGGCGAGCCACGCCGAGCCTTTGACGGTGTCGAAGCGGTGGTCGCGCCAGTCGTCGTCGGGGCGGATGGCGGCGTTGATGCCGCCCTGTGCCGCCTGGGAGTGCGACCGGAGCGGGTGGACCTTCGAGAGGATGGCCGCGTCCGCCCCGGCGTCGCGGGCCTCGATTGCGGCGGCCATGCCGGCAAGGCCGCTGCCGATGATGAGCGCGTCGTGGGTCGTCACGCCTTCGCACAGCTTCACGGTCGGCGCCCCTTCAACATGTCTCGAACTGCCTCGCCGATGCGGGCAGGGTTGTCTGCCACGCGAACGCCGGCGTCGGCGAGCGCGCGGATTTTCTCGTCGGCCGTGCCCGCGGAGCCGGCCACGATAGCCCCCGCGTGGCCCATGCGCTTGCCGGGCGGGGCGGTGCGCCCCGCGATGAAGGCGGCGACGGGCTTGGTCATGCCCGAGCGGATGAAGTCCGCCGCCTCCTCCTCGGCGCTGCCGCCGATCTCGCCGATCAGCACCACCGCCGCCGTGTGCTCGTCGCGCTCGAAGAGCTCCAGAACATCCACAAACGAGCTTCCGACGATTGGGTCGCCGCCAATGCCCACGGCGGTGGACTGTCCGAGTCCCAGGCGCGTGAGCTGCCAGATGGCCTCATAGGTCAGCGTGCCGCTCCGCGACACCACCCCGACGGGGCCTGGGGCGAGTATCTCGCCGGGGATGATCCCCACCTTGCAGTCGGGCGGCGTGGCTACCCCGGGGCAATTCGGGCCGATCATCCGCGCGCCGCGCCCTCGCACGTAGGCCCTGGCCCTCGCCACCTCAAGGGCCGGGATGCCCTCCGTGATGCACACGACCAGCGCCACGCCAGAGTCCGCCGCCTCCATCGCCGCGTCCGCCGCGAAGGGCGGCGGCACGAAGACCACCGAAGCTGTCGCTCCCGTCGCGGCTACCGCCTCCGACATCGTGTCGAAGACTGGGACCCCGTCGAATGTCTCCCCGCCCTTTCCTGGCGTAACGCCCGCGACGACCTGGGTGCCGTAGTGCATCATCCGCCTGGCGTGGAAGGCGCCGGCATGGCCGGTGATGCCCTGCACGACCACCCGCGTTGCCGAATCAACCAGGATGCTCATCGGTCTGCCAGTGCTACAGCTCTTGCTGCTGCCTCATCAAGTGAGGGCGCGGAGACGATTTCCATGCCCGACTGGGCGAATGCCGCGCGTCCCTCGGCGGCATTGGTGCCCTCGAGGCGCACGACGAGGGGCACGCGGAGCGCGGTGCGCTTGACGGCTTCGAGGATGCCCTCTGCGACGAGGTCGCAGCGCACGATGCCGCCGAAGATGTTGACGAGGACGGCACGGACGTGGTGGTCCTGGCAGATGAGGCGGAAGGCGGCGGCGACCCTCTCGGCCGTGGCCGCGCCGCCGACGTCGAGGAAGTTCGCCGGCTCGCCGCCGTGCAGGCGGATGAGGTCCATCGTGGCCATCGCGAGGCCCGCGCCGTTCACCATGCAGCCCACGCTCCCCTGCATGCCCACGTAGCTGAGGTCGTGGCGCTGGGCCTCGGCCTCGCGGGGGTCCTCCTGTGCGGCGTCGCGGAGATCGGCCAGGTCGGCGTGGCGGCTCAGGCCGTTGTCGTCGAAGGCCATCTTCACGTCGGCGGCCACGAGGCGCCCGCCGGCGCACGCGGCCAGCGGGTTCAGCTCGACGAGCGCGCAATCGAGGTCAACGAACGCGCCGGCCAGCGCCAGGAGCGTCTTTGTCGTGGGCGCCATCAGCTCGCGCGGCAGGCCCAGGCGGGCGAAGAGCTTGCGGGCCTGGAACGGCATCAGGCCGGTGAAGGGGTTGCCGTATTCGCGGAGCACGGCGCCCGGCTCGGCGTGGGCGAGGGACTCGATCTCGACTCCGCCGCGAGCGGAGGCGACGGCGAGCGGGCAGCCGCGCGTGCGGTCGAGGCACACGCCGACGTAGCACTCGCGGGCGACGCTGAGGGCTTCCTCGACGAGCACCCTGTCCACCGGCCGCCCGCGCGGGCCGGTTTGCGCGGTGACGAGGGTGGTGCCGATGAGGTGCCGTGCCGCGTCCTCGGCCTCGGCGCGGCTGGCGACGGGGAGGATACCGCCCGCCTTGCCGCGCCCGCCCGCGTGAATCTGGGCCTTCACAACGGCTCGCTCGTGATGAAGGGCCTCGTAGGCGTCGCCCGCCTGCCGCGCGCTCTGGGCCACGCGCCCGGCCGGAACCGCGATGCCGCGCTTCGCAAGGAGCGCCTTCGCCTGATACTCGTGAATGTACAACCTATTGCTCCCCGCCCCGATTGTTCTGTTCTCGTGCTCGTCGTCGTCCTCGTCGTCGTCGTCGAGACTTTGGGCTTCCCTCTTCCTGAAGATGCGACGACGAGGACGACGACGACAACGACGACGACGATTCAAGAGCAAACCGTTGCCGGCGCGCGCATTATAGGCTAAGATATGTACGGGATCAATAAGTCCCGTTCGGACAATTAAGGGGACAAACCATGGAAAAGGCAGGACTTGAGGGGGTCGTGGCGTCGGATTCGGCGGTCTCGCACGTGGACGGCCAGGCGGGGCGGCTGGTCTACCGGGGCTACGAGATCCAGGACCTCGCGGCGAACTGCTCGTTCGAGGAGGCCGCCTATCTCGTCTGGCGGGGCGAGTTGCCGACGGCTCCGCAGCTCGACGGCCTGAGGCGCACCCTGGCGGCGCACCGTCCGCTCTCCGAGCAGATGGCGCACCTGCTCTCCGAGCTGCCGGCCTCCGCGCCGCCGATGTCGGTGCTGCGAACCTGCGTGTCGGTCATCGGCCTGAGCGACCCGCGGGCCGAAAGCCCCGAGGCGAAGGTGAACCTCGACATGGCCCAGGAGCTCACCGCGCAGGCGGCGAGCATCGTGGCCTCGATTCATCGCATCCGCCGCGGCCTGCCGCCCGTGCGGCCCGAGCCGGGCCTCTCGCACGCGGCCAACTTCCTCTACATGCTCAGGGGCACGCGCCCCGACGCCCTGGCCGAGGAGGTGTTCGACGACTGCCTGGTGCTCCACATTGACCACGGCTTCAACGCCTCGACCTTCACGGCGCGCGTCATCGCCTCCACCCTGTCCGACCTCTATTCGGCGGTCACGGGCGCCATCGGCGCCCTCCGCGGCCCGCTCCACGGCGGGGCCAACCAGCAGGTGCTGCTGATGCTCCAGGACATCGGCCACCCGGCGCGTGCCGCCGAATACGTGAAGGCCCTCCTCGCCGCCAAGAAGAAGGTCATGGGCTTCGGCCACAGGGTCTACAAGACCGGCGACCCGCGCGCCGCCATCCTGCGCCGCTGGTGCCGCGTGCTCGGCGAGAGGCTCGGCCAGACCCAGTGGGCCGACATCTCGGCCACCATCGAGCAGGTGATGGCCGACGAGAAGGGCCTCGACTGCAACGTGGACTTCTACTCGGCGAGCGTGTATCACATGCTCGGCATCCCTGGCGACCTCTTCACCCCCATCTTCGCCATCTCGCGGGTCGTCGGCTGGACGGCTCACATCCTCGAGCAGTATGCCAACAACCGCCTCATCCGCCCGCTGTCGAACTACACCGGGCCGGTGGACAGGACGGTAGCGCCGATTTCCGAGAGAAGGGGGTAGCTGGCGGGGTCAGTCGGGCTTCTTGGACTCGATTTCGCCGACCTTTTCGGCGGCCTCGGTTTCCTGGGTGTGCATGGTCTTGATGTCCGCGATGAGCTTGCGGCGGCGCTCGGCGAGGTAGCGGAGGTATTCCTCGTCGCTGACGATCTGGAGGCGGCGTCCCTGGCTCTTGGTGCGGAAGGCGCCGCCCTCGCCCGTGTGGTTGTCGGCCACCTCGACGGCGTAGGTCACCACGTCGCCTTCCTTGAGGTCGGAGATCGACTTCTTGAGGACCCAGGTGGCGTCCTTGTTCTCGATTGCCTTGCCCTTGAGGGTGCCGAGGGAGAAGCGCTTCTCCTCGCCGTCGTTGACGTTGTAGGCGATGCAGGCTTCGGCGAGGCCGTAGTCGTCGCGGGCGTTGTAGGTCACGGTCAGGGTCTTCCGCACGGTCGCCTTCTCATCCTCGAGGGGCCGGACGATCTCGACCTGCGGGGCAGAGTCGGGGATGACCTGGACGAAGTACTTGACTTCGTCCTTGTATTCGTAGCCGTGCTTGTCCTCCTTCCACTGGAAGGAGTAATCGAAGGACTCAGTGGCGACGGTCTCGAAGGATGCGACCAAGCCGTCTCTGCTGAGCTTCATGGAGGCGGATGCGGCGTCCTCGCGGAGCACGGCGGCGGACCTGAGGGCCTGGTCGCAGCGGAGCTGCCACTGGAGCTTTGTGCCCTCTGGCACCTCGAGATTCAGGATGTCGAAGGTCTGAGGCCGCTGGCCGGTGTAATCGGGGTACTTGACAAGGACCTCGGTCTTGACGATGCGCGGGGGCGGGACGACGGTGATCTGGTATGTTTCGGAGGAGGCGTCGCCGAGGGAGACGCGGCACTGGAAGGACTGGTAGACCTCTGGGAACCTGTAGGTGTAGTAGTTCTGTTCGGGGTTGAGGAGGCCGACTTGCTCCCAGGCGCCGGCCTGCTGCTGGATGGCGAGGATGCGCCGTCGCGGGACCTTGCCGCCGGCCCATGCCTCGATGACCACCTCCTTGCCCTGCTGAATCGTGCCGTTGCCCGTGATCTTGATTGCGAGGATCTGGGTGGCGGTAGGATAGCTGATCTTGGCCTCGGGGTAGAGGAAGCGCCTGACGAGCGCGCGCAGGTGGCCCGACCAGTTGATGCTGACGAACCCGAAGACGGCAAGGACGCAGGCGGAGAAGATCGAGATGCGCTTGAGCTCGCGGTAGGAGACGATCTCGCGGAAGTCAATGGGCTGGGTGTACTCGATGGTCTGGCGGCGGAGGGCGCGCAGGAGGCTGGGCGAGACGTAGCTGCCCTCCCTCGGCCCGCCGCGGAACTGGACGAATGAGACGAGGAGGCTCTGAAGCTCCGGGTGGCGCCCCTCGACCTTCAGCGCGGTGACCACCGGGTCGTAGTGGTGCAGGTAGCGCAGCCAGTGGTCGTAGAGGACCCAGGCGATGGCGCCGACGTTGATTGCGACGAGGACGAGTCGCCAGTAGCCCGGCACGCGGAACACGAAGTCCACGACCAGGTCGAGGAGCACGAGCGCGGCGGCCCAGAGCGCGAAGAAGCAGAAGCCGCGCGTGTGGAGGAAGTGCCGTTCCTTCCGCCAAGCGCGGTGGAGCTTCTGCTCGACGAACGCGGCGCCGGGGAGCTGTTCCTGAAGTTGTGTTGACGCTATCGAGGCCATTCTCTCACCGTTTCAAGCAGCCATTCATCCCCGAGAAGACCGAGGACGAGGACGACGACGAGGACGAGGACGATTCAGATCAGGTCGTATCGCCTTCTGAAGAACCATTCGGTTGCGGCGCAGAGCAGGACGACGATGAAGATGAAGGGGAGGTCCCAGAGCTCTTTCTCGCGGCGGACGATGGTGGTCTGGGCCTCTTGCTGGAGCATGTCGGCGAGCTTGGGGAGCTGGCCGATCGTGAGGTAGCTGCCGCCTGAGAGCTCGCCGAGCTTCCGCAGGCTGTCCTCCTGCATGGCCGGCTCGAGTTGCTCCAGGGGCGTGGTGGCGACCTGGAGCTCGACGTTGTTCGAGTAGTCGCGGTCGGCGGGGGCGGAGCGGAGGACGTAGCGCCCCTCGACCTCGGGGGTGAAGAAGCCCTGGTAGAAGCCGGGCACGTCCTTGACGGGCTCGAGCTTGACGGTCGTGGTCTCGGCCTTGCCCTCGGGGCGCTCGACGGAGATGGAGTAGTTGGAGAGGTTGACCGGCTCGAAGGCTTCGGAGAGGACGTTGGCGTAGATGGGCACGCGCTCGCCCGTGCGGAACTCTCGGCGGCCGGTCTCGATCTGGATGCGCTTGTTCTCGCCGAGGAGGCGCGAGAGGGTGAGGAACTGGATGACCTGTCCCCAGAAGCGGGCGTGGTATTTGTCGCCGAGCTTGAAGCGGAGGCGCCAGAGCTGGTCGGAGCCGACGAACATTGACTTTCCCCGCCCGTAGCGTTGCCAGCAGACCAGCGGATAGGGCTCGCGGCGGCGCGGGGCGTCGGAGAGCGTGGCGAGGACGGTGGCGCCGGGCTTGGCCCCCGCGATGGCGGGCACCTGGTAGATGGGCCGCACGTAGGCCCAGCGCGCCGTGTTCCGCTCCTCGGGCACCTCAAGGGTCACAACGGTCATCTCGTCGCCCTTCGTCGTCGGGGTCGGGTAGACCGTCTCCTCGACCGACTCCCAGCCCTCGGGCTGGAGGCGGACGGGCATGATGCCCTCGACGGGGCTGCCGAGGTAGGTGGTGAGGGGGTTCTGGAAGCCAGGGAGGACGAGGAGGGAGCCGCCGCGCGCGCGCACGAGCTCCTCGATGCGGTTGAGCTGGGCGGGGGTGAAGTAGTTGGCCGGCACGTCGCCCAGTATCACAAGGTCCCAAACGAACGCCTCGCCTGCGATCTCGGGGAAGCGGTCAAGGTAGCGTTCGGGGGCGGCCTTCGCAAGGTCGCGGTCGCCCTGGGTCATGAGGAACTTCACGTCGAGGCGGTGGTCGCGCATGAGGACGGCGCGGAGGTAGCGGTATTCCCAGCGCGGCTTGCCCTCGACGTAGAGCACCTTTATCTTCTCGTCAATCACGCGGATGTTTTGCGAGAGCTTGTTATTGTCGGCCACCACCTCGCCAGGGAGCGGGGTGGCGGCGACTTCCAGCTTGAGGGCGGTCTGCCCCTCGTCGGGCAGGAAGCTGAGCTCCTCGAACTGCGGCTCGCCCGTCAGCACCACGTCCTTGCGGGCGATCTCCTTGCCGTTCACCGTCACCACCACGTCGAGGCGGCGGTTCGTGAAGCCCTTGGAGGTGACGCGGAAGCGGACGGGCACGCGGTCTTTTGCGAAGACGGTTTCCTGAACGATGAGGCCTTCGAGCCGCACGTCGGGCGGGTCGGGGACGCCGATGCCGACGGGGAAGACGGGGATGCCGGAGTCCTTCATCTTGCGGGCGACCTCGAGGGGCTCGATCCCCTCGTTGGACGCGCCGTCGGTGAGGAGGAGGACGCCTGCGATGGGCTGGCCGCCGTAGCGGGCCACGGCCTCCTCGACGGCGGTGCCGATGCGGGTGGACTTGCCGTTGGCGGCGACCTTTCGGAGCGAGGCGGCCAACTCGTCCCCCTCGCCGCTCGCGGGGACGAGGTCGGCTGCGAACGAGAAGTAGCGCAGCCGGTAGTTCTGCTCCAGCTTCTTGAAGAGGTCGAGGTGCGGGTTGTCCAGGATGCCCTTGGCGAGGTCTATGCGTCGGACGGCGGAGGCCTCGGCGCGGGTCTTGGCGTCCATCACCTGTACGCCCTTCTCGAAGGGGAGCTTGCCGAGCGCCATGGCGGCCTCTTCGAGCTCGCGCTCCTTCCGCCGCGCGTCGGCTATCGCCATGCTCTCCGAGCAGTCGAGCAGGACCACGAAGCTCTGGCGCAGCTTGACCGACATCTCGATGCCGAACACCGGCTCGAAGAGGAGGACGATGATGATGGCGTAGACGACGGCTCGGAAGACGCCGAGGAAGGCCCTGCGGCCGCGCGACACCGCGCTCTCGCGCCAATAGAGCCTCGCGGCGAACGCCGCCGCCGCCAGGATGCACAGCAGCACCACAATCGAGGGCCACGGGTGGCGCAGGAACCACTCGAAGTAGGTCACGGGACCCACTTCTTCGAGGCCGAGGAGTCTGGTGAACCAGGAGCGCATGCCTTCTGCCTTGCTATGACAGCTCGATGATCCGACGGATCCGACGGATCCGACGGATCCGACTGATCCGACGGATCATCCTACCCTTTCACCTCCGCGGCGCGGGTGCCCAGGAGTTCCTCCTTGGTGGCCTCCTTCGCGGCGGCGCCGGCCATGCGGCGCGAGAAGACGTGTGCGAGGAGGGACTCCAGAGCGAAGAACGCGAGGCCGAGGATCATGAGGATGCGCCAGAGCTCGTGGCCCACGCGGCCGGTCTTGACGGCGAGCTCGAGGTCCTCGCCGGGGGCGAGGATGCGGATTGGCACGCCTTGAAGCGCGCGGGTGAGGGCGCCGCCGGCCAGGCACCGCACGTCGCTCTCCGCGGGCTCGACGTTCACGGCGACGATGATGGGCGGCATGCCTGAGGCATAGCGGGCCTCGTAGAAGCCGGGCACGTCGGGACGCGGGTAGCTGAGCACCCGCTGCCCCTCGCGCTCGCCGACCTGGACAGGGGAGTCCTTGCCCGTGGGGTCGCGGACGAGTGCGGTGGCCTGGACGTTTGCCCGCGGGAGCGTGAGGTTGACGGCTTCGCCGACGGCGAACGAGCGCTCGTGCTCCTGCCGCAACAGGTGGATGACCATCTGGTAGAGGAGGATGGGATAGACAGGGTTGGTCCTCACGAAGCCTGGGACCGACCAGGCCGGGCCGGCCGAGCTGGTGAAGAGGAGCACGCGGCCGCGGCCGAGGCTCTTCTCGCACAGCAGCGGGTCCTCGGTCCCTGCGACCTTCAGGATGGTGCGCCCGCCTTCCATGAGGCTGCTCTTGATGTACTGGGTGAAGCGCGCGGCGTCGAGGAGCCCGCGCGGCAGGCCCTCAAGGGCCGCGGCGATTGGGTGGCCCGCCATGGCCGGCTCCATGCCCACCCCGGCGGGGTCCTTCGAGGAGGCCGTCGCGCTGAGCTTGGCGGGGAGGAGGGACTTCTCGCCCACGGCGATGCGGGCGTTGAAGACGCGGGGGATCGTCTTGTCGCCCAGGAACACGATAAGGCCGCCGCCCTGCTGGACGAAGCTGTGGAGCGCCGCCGCCTGGTCGAAACGGATGTCGGGCATGTTGGCCAGGATGACGGCCTGGTAGTCGCTGAGGCGTTCGCCCCCGAGGGCGAGCCAGGGGATGACCTTGACGCCGAGGGAGGCCGTGGCCGGGCCGCCGCGCCGCGGCGAGAGAGCGGTCACCAGGAAGTCGGTCTCGCTCTTGAACGGCTCGTCGCTCGGCGAGCCGTCCACGGCGAGGAGGCGCACCTGGTCGGGCACGTGGGTGACGGCGTAGCGGACGTTGTCGGTGGGCAGCGAGTCTGTGGCAATCGAGGCAGAGAGGCGGTTATTGCCCGCGGCATCGAGCCGGGTGAAGAGGGGCACGGTCCTCGACTGCCCGGGTCGGATCACGTCAATCACCCGCTGGTCAACGGCCTTGTTTTCGAGGGTGAGGGTGACTCCGACCTTTTCCTGAGGCCGGCCGCCGAAGTTAGTGACCTCGGCCACGTAGCGGGCGATGGCGCCCTTTCGGAGCGTGCCCGAGGCCAGGCCGAAGCTGCTCACCGCCAGGTTCTCGCCGGCCTCCGCCCCCACCGAGAGGTAGAAGACCTTTGCGGTCTGGTTCATCTCGCGGATGGCGATCTTCACCTTCTCCGAAAGGTCCTGCCAGGAGGCGGCCTGGGCGTCGGTGACGAAGTAGACCTCGCGCATCGGGGCGCGGGTCTCGCGCAGGAGCCGCTGGATGTCCTCGATGCAGAGCTCGAGGTTGAGCCGCTCGGGCACCGGGGCGAGCTCGGCGAGGAGCTTCTCCATCCGCTTCTCGTTGTAGCCCTCGGAGCCGGCTTTGACGCGCGGGGTATTGCCCATCAGCACCAGGCTCACCGGGCTGCCGGCGTCGAGGGTTCCGAGCACCTGGCGGACGCGGTCGAGCGCGCGCTCGAAGCGGGTCTGGACGCCTGGGCGGTGGGCCATGCTGTAGGAGGCGTCGAGCGCGATGACCACGCCGACGCGCGACTCGGCGCCGAACCACTTGGCGCCCGCCGTGGAGAGGGTCGGCCGCGCCATCGCCAGCGCCAGCAGCAGCACCGCGAGGCAGCGGAGCACGAGGACCAGGATGTCCTCGATGCGTATCTGCCGAGCGCGGATGACCAGGGCGCGCCGCAGCAGCTCCATCGCCGCCCAGTCTATCCGCTTGTGCCGATACCGGTTCAGCAAGTGGATCAGAATGGGCACGGCGATGGCCAGCGCGCCCCAGAGCATCGGCTTGTAGAGAAAGTCGAGAAAGCCCATGCTAACCTCAGACAGCGATCCGTCGGATCCGTCGGATCAGTCGGATCATCGTCACCGCCCCACCACCATCGGGTCCCCCAGGATGACGCCGCAGGGGAACCGCTGGTTGGGGCCGAAATCCACCTCGACGGCCAGTTCGGCGTTCGGCGGCACCTCGGCGGCCAGGGCCTCGCGCTTTGCCGCGGGGCCGATGTCGCGCTCGGCGAGCGTCTTGCCCGCCCCCAGGAGCCGCAGCCTCACGTCGCCGCGCATCCCCTCGATGGGGGACACCGTGGCGCCAAAGAGCAGCTTCTGCCCCGGCATGGCCGGGAGCCGCCAGGAAACCGAGCACTTCGGCTCGACCCGCACGGCGCGAATGGCGAGCAGTTCGCCCGGCCAGACGCGCGAGCCGCCGAGGGACGGGTATTCGAGCGCCTCGGGCGGCACTGCCCTGGCGATGAGCGGCACGGCGCTCACCGCCGACGGCTTCATCTCGCCCAGCCAAGCCACGTTCGCCGGCCGCCGGAGGACGGAGCGGACCATTCGGCCTGCGATGGCCACCTTGCCAAGAAGGGCGTGCTCGAGTTCCAAGCCGTCCTTCGTTGGCCTGGCCTGGCCGCGCAGGGTCGAGCCGTCGAGCAGGCTGACCTCATCCTCCTTCGCGCCCGCCGCCGTTTTCGCGTCGGCCTTGAAGAGGTAGCGGGCCAGGCCCTCGCGTGCGAGGGTGAGGACGCCGAGGGGGCTGTCAATGGCCAGCCGCTGCTCGTCAATCCACATCAGGGCGCCGGGCACCGGCTCGCCCTTTTCGCGGTAGAGGGTGCCCGCCCTGTCGCCCGGTTGGGGCGGCGGCAGGTCGGGCAAGAAGTCCACCGCGCGAATGGCCGCGGCGTCCAGCTCGCGTTCGCCCAGGAGCGGAAGCCGCGCCTTGAGCTTTCCCGCGGCCAGGCCCGCCACGTGGGCGTACCAGACCTCGCCGCTAGCCAGCCGCAACGCCTCAGGCGAGCGGATCGAGCGGCCCTCCTGGTCTCGGATGACAAAGAGCACGTCGCCCCAGGCCACGGGCTTCCCGCCCACCTGGAGCGCATCGGCGGCGAAGGCCACCTTGCCCTCCACGCGGCCGCCGGCCGTTTGCACGACGTCGGCCCGGGCGGCAAAGGCGGCCAGAGCGGCCAGCGCGTGAAGGCACAGCCTTCGCATCACGGCTTTCGTCCCTTGGGTCCCTGTGGCCCTTGTGGTCCCTGTGGTCCCTGTGGTCCCTTCAGCCAAGGGACCACAGGGACCACAAGGGCCACAGGGACGAAGGCCTATCGCACATGGACGCTTCGGATGCGTCCGATCAGATACGCCGACAGCACGGCGTCCACGGGCCGCGAGGTGTCCACCAGCACGTAGTCCACGTGGGCGCGCTCGCAGGCCGAGCGAATCTCCTGGACGAACTTGCGCACCTCTTCGAGGTACGCCGCGCGGATGCGCTTCGGTTGCGTCACCACCTCGCCGTCGAGCTCAAGCCCGATGAACTTGCAGGAGCCGTCGAAGGGGAACTTCAGCTCGTAGGGGTCGAGGACGTGGAACACTGCGACGTTGTGTCCCCTGAAGCGGAGGTGGTCAATGCCCTGGACGAACTCTTCGACGTGGTCGAAGAGGTCGGAAAAGAGCATGACGAAGCCGCGGCGCGGGATGCGATTGGCGAACTCGTGGAGGATGGCCGCCACGTTGGTGCGCGGGAGACCCTGAACCTTCTCGAGCTCCTCGGCGATGGTGCGGACGACGCCCATCGTGGTCTTCGGCTCGACGTATGTGCGGAGCACGTTATCGAAGATCGCCAGGCCCGCCGAGTCGCGCTGCCGCACGCAAAGGTAGGCCATGCTGGCCGCCATGAACTTGGCGTACTCCAGCTTCGAGACGGCGTGCGAGGCATAGTGCATCGAGGAACTTGCGTCGAGCAGAAGGTTGGCCGTGAAGTTGGTCTCGGCCTCGAAGAGCTTCAGGTAATACCGCTCGGTCCGTGCATAGACTCGCCAATCCAAATGTCGGGTCTCGTCGCCCGGCACGTACTGGCGGTGGTGGGAGAACTCGGTGGAGAAGCCCTTGAGGGGGCTCTTGTGCATGCCGACGTGGAGTCCCTCGACGACCTCTCGTGCGACGAGCTCGAGCGGCCCGATCTTCTGAAGGGTCTCGGGGTCGAGGTATCTAAGCCTGTGCGGGTGCGGGCTTGCCATCGTAGAGCCGTTCGTCGGCTGGGATTGTGTCGAGCAGCTTCTTCACGATGTCGTCGCTCTTCAGCCCCTCGCTCTGGGCGGCGAAGTTGGGGATGATGCGGTGTCGCAGGACGGGCAGGGCCACGGCGCGGATGTCGTCCACCGAGGCGGCGAAGCGCCCCCTCAGGATGGCGCGGGCCTTGGCGGCGAGGACCATGAAGATGCTGGCGCGCGGCCCCGCGCCCCACGTTATCCAGTTCTTGATGAAGTCGGGCGATTCGGGGTCGGTCGGCCGCGTGGCGCGTGCGAGCTTGGCCGAGTAGTTGCAGATGTGCGGGGCGGCGGGCACTCTCCGCACGAGGCCCTGGAGGCTCAGAATCTCGTCCCGCCCCAGCACCTCGCTGAGCTTCTCCGGCATCTCGCCCGTCACCCGCTCGATGATGTCCAGCTCCTCCTTCCAGCTCGGATAGTCCACGAAGATGTTGAAGAAGAAGCGGTCGAGCTGGGCTTCTGGGAGCGGGTACGTGCCTTCCTGCTCGATGGGGTTCTGCGTGGCGAGGACGAAGAAGGGGTTGGGCACGGGGTAGTCCTCGCCGCCCATCGAGACCTTCTTCTCCTGCATGGACTCGAGCAGCGCGGCCTGCGTCTTCGGCGGCGTGCGGTTGATCTCGTCCGCGAGGATGATGTTGCAGAAGACCGGGCCTTTGACGAACTTGAAGGCCCGCTGGCCCGTCTCCGGGTCGTCCTGGAGGATTTCAGTGCCGGTGATGTCGCTGGGCATCAGGTCGGGCGTGAACTGGATGCGCTTGAAGCTCAGCGAGAGGGTCTGGGCCAGGGAGCTGACGAGGAGGGTCTTGGCGAGGCCCGGGACGCCGACGAGGAGGCAGTGGCCGCGGCAGAAGATCGCGGTCATCATCTCGTCAATCACCTGGTCGAGGCCCACGATGATCCTGCGGAGCTCGGCGAGGATCTTGTCGCGGCCCGCCCGCAGGTTCTCCACGGCCTTTTCGTCGTCTTGCGTGATTCCTGCTGCCACGTTGGGCGATTCGGCTGCTGCCATGGCTTTCTCCTAGCATGGTGAAGCCGCAACGATAGCAACTCTGGCCGCCAGAGTCAAACGCATTTTTCGCGCGGCTCAGTCGGCCAGGACGCGCTGGAGATCGGTCGGGTTGTTGGAGTAGTTGATGGCGTCGTTGTATGTGATCATGCCGCGGCGGTAGAGCGAGGCGAGCGACTCCTCCATCGTCTGCATGCCGATGCTCCGCGAGGTGGCGATGGTATTCTGGATCAGGTGAACGTTGCGTTCGCGGATCATGTTGCGGACCGCGCCCGTGCCGATGAGCACTTCGCAGGCGAGCACGCGCCCCGTGCGGTCTACGTTCGGGACGAGGCGCTGGGCGATGACGGCCTGGAGGGTGGAGGAGAGCTGAAGGACGACCTGCCCCTGGCGCCCGCCCTCGAAGCAGCCCATGATCCGCTCAACCGTCCCCACCGCGTTCGGCGTGTGGAGCGTGGCGAGCACAAGGTGCCCCGTGTCCGCCGCCGCAAGAGCCGTCTCCATCGTCTCGATGTCCCGCATCTCCCCGATGCAGATGACGTTTGGGTCCAGCCGCAGCACGCTCCGCAGGCAGGAGGCGAAGCTCAGCGTGTCGGTCGTCACCTCGATCTGCACCACGATGCTCTTGCGGTGCCGGTGCTCGTACTCCACCGGGTCCTCGATGGTCACTATCTTGCAGCGCCGCGTCGCGTTGATCGCGTCGACCAGGTAGTTCAGCGTCGTCGTCTTCCCCGAGCCGGTCGGCCCGGTGACGATGACCATGCCCGACGTGAGATTGACGATGTCGTTGACGATGGGCGGGAGCATGAGCTCGTCGGCGGCTTTGACATCCAGGTTGCACATCCTGATGGCGAGCTCTGGCACGCCGAGGCGGTGGTAGAAGGTCACGCGGAGGCGGCCGGTCTCCTCGTGCCAGTGCGAGACGCACAGCTCGCGCTGGGCCTCGAGGCGCTCGAACTGCGCGGGGGTGAGGAGGAACTTCGCAAGGTCGGCAAGCTCTTCTCGCGTGTAGGGGTCCCAGTTCGACACGATCACCTCGCCGCTCACGCGATAGGCGGGCGGCAGGCCGGCCATGATGTGGACGTCGGAGGCGTTGTGCTCCCTTGCCACGCGGAGCGTGGCCTCGAAGCGTTGCTCGGGGCTGAGGTTCATCGGCCGCGGAGCCTCCTGAAGAACCGCCTGAGGGTGGTCATGAGGCCGGCTGGCCGCCCCTCGGCGGCCTGCCTGTAGAGGGCGATGCGCGGGGCGAGGGTGGCCGCCTGCTGGTATGAGACCCTGGCCTGTGCGGCCATGCCGAGCTCCTCCTGCGCCTGGCCCATGAGATACCAGGCCCGCGCCGCCTCCGGGAGCGCCGCCGCCGCTCGCTGAAGGGCCGTGAGGGCCGTGCTGTAGTGGCCGCCGCGAAGAAGGAGTTCCCCGATGCGGATGAGCAACGGCCCCTTCGGGCCTTCACCGCGCAGCGCCCGGTTGAAGCACTCCGTGGCCGCGGGCGAGCTGTCGCGCATCATCAACTCGCCGCGGCAGAGCCACACCAGCGGCCACTCCCCTTTGCCTTGAACCGCCGCGTCGTTGAGGGCGCGGGCGTCGCGCTTGTGGCCCATGCGGTGGAGAGCGACGCTCTTGGCGGCGAGCACCTGGGGGTTGTCGGGGAACCTCTCGAGGGCCTTGTCGGCCCACAGCCGCGCCTCGGGATATTCCTCCAGGTCGAGGAGCACGCGGAGCTGGCCCACCCAGGCATCGAGGAGGAGGGGGTTCTCTCCGAGCGCGGCGGAGTAACAGCGGAGCGCTGCCTCGAAGCTCCCTTCCAGCTCCTGAGCTACGGCCTGGCGGAGGTAGAAATCCGCATCGCGCAGCTCGGCGGCAGGGCCGCGGGCCTCCGCGCGAGGCGCCGCCGGCGCCTGCGCCTCCGGCCCGGCCTCACCGAACTCAAGGCTCGCGAATCGCCCCTTGGCCACGGCCTTCCTTTCCCCTGCTCACCTTCCCAAAGGTCTGGAACCTTCGGGAGGGGGGCTAATGAGGGCATCACACGGACGGACACGGACGAACACGGACAGGCACCCTTGCTCCACGTGGGCATCTGTCCGTGTCTGTCCGTGTCTGTCCGTGGTGCTTCACTGCCGGCTCCCGCGCGTGGCGCGCCTGCCCACAATCAGCGCAGCGCGTGGCGGCGCCCGAGGGGCAGGTAGACACCAGAGACCCTCCCCCGCACCTGCGCCAGCCGCACCGTGTAGCCCTCCCGCCAGAGCGCCACCACGATGTTCACCAGATGGTAGCCGTGGTAGCCGACCGGGCGCGGGACGAACACGGCGTCGTGCGGCACGGTGAACGACAATGGCCGCGATGGCCACAGGAACTGGCCACCGGGCATCGCGCTCGCCTCGACCGGCTGGCCGTTCACCTCGATGCCTGCCTGCGACACGCACACCTTGTCGCCCCCCACCGCGACGACGCGCCCCAGACCCGTCGGCCCGCCCCCGTGGTAGTAGGCGCCATAAGCCCAATCCTGGTTCACGTACACTACGTCGCCCACATGCACGTGCCCCGGCACGTAGCGCCCGCGCCAAGAGAGTAGCACATCGCCCTGGCGGATGTCCAGCGCCTCGATGTTGAACGGGCTGACCACGAACTCCACGTAGCTCATCACCAGGCGGTCGAGGAGAAAGTAGGGGATCGCGGTGATGACCAGGATGAAGAACATTGTGGTCAGGCGGTCGCGCACGTCGCCGAGGTGTTGCTGGAGCTTTCCGGCGTCAAAGATGACGGATGCGTGCCAGCCAATCAGGGAGCCGAGGAGGAGGCCGCCGGTCACGCCGGCATAGAAGTTGGCTGTGATGAAAACGGTGAACGCCCAGCCCAGGAACGCCACGAGCGCGCCGAGCCTGCGTCCAATCGCCAGATGCCCCAGCCCGGGCACCACGGAGAGGATCGTCGCGGCCACGGCCTCCCCTGGCACGGAGCCGTTGCGGTCGAAGAACCGCCCGATGCGCGCCAGGAGCCTGCTCTTCCGCCCGACCACCAGGCGGTTGACGGCATAGAGGAGCGGCCTGAGGCCCTTGAGGCGTCCGGCTCGGGGCGGCAGGAAGTCTGCCGCGGCCGCAGGCTCAGCCGCCACCAGTTGCGCCCGGCAGCGCGTGCACCTCTCGGTGCCGGGCAGATTGGCGAAGCCGCATAGGGGGCATTCCATTGGGGCGCGCCTTGGCAGCGATGATCCGGCCGATTCGATCGATTCGGT
>Ga0194110_10003030_pt1 | contig 21017 bp, 19 predicted proteins | sample TA2Kig1200mmetaG_FD_146192 | JGI IMG/M metagenome (GOLD analysis project Ga0194110, IMG submission 146192) | Freshwater microbial communities from Lake Tanganyika, Tanzania - TA2015032 Kigoma Deep Cast 1200m | ecosystem: Environmental > Aquatic > Freshwater > Lake | place: Tanzania: Lake...
GGCCCATGAGGGACTGCTAGGAAAAGTTCCTTATCCCCCTCTCCTCCGGCGGGGGAGAGGGCTGGGGTGAGGGGGAAAACTTTTCATGCTTTGCGAGTGAGCCCAAGGCTCATGAATAACTGTCTTGAAAAGTTCTTGGTGGCACCGGCATCTTGCCGGTGCAGCGCACAGGCTGGAAGCCTGCGCCACCAGAGACAAAGGCGGCGGGCAGGGACGCCCGCCCCACCGGCCTTTTCAGGTGTTATGGGTGGGCCAACGGCCCATGAGGGACTGCTAGGAAAAGTTCCTTATCCCCCTCTCCCCGGCGGGGAAGAGGGCCGGGGTGAGGGGGAGAACTTTTCATGCTTTGCGGGTGAGCCCCAGGCTCATGAGCAACTGTCTTGAAAGGTTTGCTGTGGGGGAGGGGGCCAAGGGTCATAAACCCTTGCCCCCTCCCCCCCATCCCTTAACGCTTTAAGGGGGCGGGGCCGCAGGCCCCGCCTCCCGCCCCCCATAAAGGGGGCTGGGAGGGGGTGGGGGGAACCACGGGCGAGAAAACTGCGCCACAGGAGCCGCCGACCTCGGCCTGCCCGGCCCGCCCCAGGGAAAAGTTGCCCTGGCCATAACGTTCCTCCTCCCCCGACCCTGTCCCATATCCCATAGTCTCCCTGAAAAAGTTCTAAAAATCCCTCCCTGGTGGGACGTCCTCCCACTTCTCCGCTTCGGCGCAAGGTCGACTCGACCACCCAAAACTCCCCTCCAATTCTGCGTGGGCAGGATTTGTGAATCTACTTTTTTTAAAAATTTTTCTTGACAGTTCCCTAAAGATGGCTTTATCTTGGCCGTGGGTGGGAAAAAGTGGTTTGAAGTGGAGTATAGGGGGATGCCGGATCCATGTTCACCGGTAGCTTTCATCATGTGATGGACAACAAGGGGCGGGTCAGCATCCCCGCCCGCTACCGGGAACTCTTGCAGGAACGGCAGGACCGCCAACTGATCCTCACCAATTTTGATGGGTACCTGCTGGCCTTTCCGCAGTCCGAGTGGTTGAAAATCGAGGCCAAACTGGGGGAGCTCCCTCTCTTGCGAAAGGATTTGCGCGCCCTGCAACGCTTCCTCATGTCCGGCGTGGAAGAATGCCCCCTGGATCGCCAGGGGCGGATCCTCATTCCTCCGAATCTGCGGGACTACGCCAAATTGAGCCGGGAGGTGGCCCTGGTGGGGGCGGTGCGCTGCTTTGAAATCTGGGACCGCGCCGCCTTTGAGGCCCACCGTCGGCAGTTGGAAGAATCCATCAACGAAGATGTGCTGCACGAAATCCTGGTGTGAGAGGCAGGTCCCGGTTTCCCACGCACCGCCGGGCAGAGAAAGGCGAGCGCCCAGGAAGGCGCCCTCTTCGACATCCACCGCCGTGGAGGGCTCAGCCACAGGGGGATACGGCGATGTTGGGGATTTTTGAGGAGATTGGGGCCATGGCGCTGGGCGCCGCCGTCTTGAGCGGGGTCGCCTGGCGGCTGTTGGTCAAGATGATGCGGGCCCACCGGGGACGAAAAATCGCCCTGCGCCGTCTGCACAGTGCCTAAGGCTGCTCGGGGCTTAGCCCCGACGCGGTGAGGAGGTCGTTGTCGTTCAACCCGTAGACCAGACCCCGGTTCATGAACCGGTTATGGTAGAGGAGGTGTTGGGGGGCCTGAATATCCGGCCGGAGCGGCTCTATGTGGATGGCACCGTCGGCGAGGGGGGGCATGCCGAGGCCATCCTCAGGCGGACCAGTCAGAGGGGGGAGCTCTGGGGTTTGGATCGAAACCCAATGGTTCTGCAGGTCGCCGCCGGCCGGTTGGCCCCCTTCACCTCCCGATTTCGCTTGATGCATGCGTCCTTTGCCCGTCTGGGGGAACTTTTGGCCGCCCGGACGCCGCCCCGGACGGCGGGCATTCTCCTGGACCTGGGCCTATCCCTCTATTTATTGCGGCGCTCCGGCCGGGGTTTCTCCTTTCAGGAGGACGAACCGCTGGACATGCGCTTGGATCCCACGGCTCCCGGCCCCACGGCCCGGCAGCTTCTCCAGGACAGCTCCCGGGAAGAGTTGGAGCGCATTTTTCGGGAGTACGGGGAGGAGCCCCAGGCCCGGCGCCTGGCCCGGGTGCTGGTGGAAGGACGCCGACGCCGGCCCCTGGCCACCACCGCCCACCTGGTGCAGGTGGTGCAGGAAACCCTGGGGAGCGGACGTCGGGGGCGCCACCATCCCGCCACCCGCGTTTTTCAGGCCCTGCGCCTGGCGGTAAACCGGGAGCTGGAGGAATTGGAGGCCTTTCTGGAGGGTGCGCCCACATGGTTGGAACCGGAAGGCCGCCTGGTGATCATCTCTTACCACTCCCTGGAAGACCGGATGGTGAAGCAGCGGTTCCTCTCCTGGGAACGGGCCGGGTTGATGGTCCGTCTGGGCCGAAAGCCTTTGACGCCCACTCCGGCGGAAGTGGCCCGCAATCCCCGGGCCCGGTCCGCCAAGCTGCGGGTGGCTGAAAAAATTTCCTGAGTCCGGAGGTGAGCCATGCCCCGCAATCCCACCATGCGCCTCAGCACCATGAGCCAGGTCCTGCTGGCCCGCAACCGCAAGCTCACTTATCGGCAGGGCCACTGGTGGCGGGCCGGGGTCATCGTCCTGGTGATGGCCACCGCAGGCATCGTGGTATCCTCGTTCTATTGGGCCTACGGCAATCTCCAGGCAGTCACCCTGAACTACGAGATTTCCCAGGCCCAGGAGGCCCAGAAGCAGCTTCTGGAGATGAACCGCAAACTCCGTATCGAACTCTCCAACCTGACGGCCATTTCCCGGTTGGAGAAGCTGGCCGTGGAAACTTACGGCATGGCTCCTCCCCGGCCTGACCAGGTCATTACCGTACCATGAACGCCACGCCGGGCAAATGGGTCAGGGTGCGCATCATCCTGGTGGGAGCCGGTCTCCTTTTCCTGGGGCTGGCCATTTGGGCGCGGTTTTTCCACCTCCAGATTATCCAGGGCGCCGAACTGAAAGAGAAGGCCGACCAGGAAATCAACAAGCTGGCTCCCGTGCTGCCCGTCCGGGGGCTGATCCTGGACAGCAAGCAGGTGGAACTGGCGGTGAGCAGCCGGGTCTCCTCGGTGGTGGCCCACCCCGGCCAGATCAAACAGGCTCAGAGGTTGAGCCGGGAGTTGGCCCCCCTTTTGGGGTTCAAGCCCCTGGAAGTGACGGAAATCCTCACCCGGGCCCGCCCCTTCGTCTGGGTGAGGCGCCACCTCACTCCGGAACGGGAGGAGGCTTTCAAGGGCTGGCTGGCCCAGGTGGAGAGCCGCTCCCCCGCCGCCAGGAACCTCAGGCAGCGCCGGGATGAAGATGCGGTTTATCTCATTCCCGAAGCCCGGCGCTACTATCCCCAGCAGCACCTGGCCGGCCCCATCCTGGGCTTTTGCAACATCGACGGCCAGGGACTGGAGGGATTGGAGCACCAGTTCGAACAGGACCTCTACGGCAAGCCTAAAAAGGTTTTCAGGATGCTGGATGCCCGGGGCCATATCGTCGTCACCGAGGAGAAGGCCTGGGACCCGGAGGTCATGGGCAACAACCTGATCCTCACCCTGGACCGCACCATCCAATACATTGCCGAAAAAGAGCTGCGGCGAGGAGTCGAAAAGTGGCGCGCCGCGGGTGGTCTGGTGATGGTGGTGCGTCCCCGCACCGGGGAGATCCTGGCCATGGCCCAATTGCCGGCCATGGACCCCAACTTTCACCAGCGCTACAGCGAGGAGGCCCGGCGCAATCGGAACGTCACCCACGCCATTGAGCCCGGTTCGGTCTTTAAAGTCTTCATCGCCGCCGCGGCCCTGGACGCTGGCATTGTGAAGCCGTCGGACCGCTTCCACTGCGAGAACGGCGTCTGGCGCCTGGGCGCCCGAGAGGTGATCCACGACTGTCACCCATACGGCGCCCTGACGGTGCAACAAGTCATCCAGAAATCCAGCAACATCGGCGCCGCCAAGATCGGCAACAAACTGGGTGGAGGCCGACTGCACGATTATCTGCGGGCCTTCGGTTTCGGCGGCCGCACGGGCATTCTCTTTCCCGGGGAAAATGCCGGGCTCCTCAAGAACCTGCGTCAGACCCGTTCGCCGCTGGATCGGGCCACCTGCGCCTTTGGCCAGGGGGTGTCGGTCACCCCCCTGCAACTCACCATGGCCCTGGCCGCCATCGGCAACCAGGGGGTGCTCATGGAGCCTCTGTTGGTGAAGGAGATCACCGATCCCAAAGGGGAGAAGATTCGGGAATTTCATCCCCGGCCGGTGCGCTCGGTGATCTCCCCCCGCACCGCGGAGATTACCCTGGCCATTATGGAAACCGTCACCCAACCCGGGGGCACCGCCAAAGACGCCTCTCCTCCCGGTTTCGCCACCGCCGGCAAGACCGGCACGGCTCAGAAACTGGTGGGCGGGGCCTACTCCCGCAGCAAATACAATTCGGTGTTCATGGGCCTGGTGCCGGCCCAGAAGCCGGAATTGGCCATCACCGTGATCGTGGAGGAGTCCAAGGGGGCCATCTACGGCGGCGTGGTGGCGGCTCCCATTTTCCGTGAGATCGCCGGCCAGGCCCTGCGGGTTTTGGGACATTACCCGCAGACGGAACCCCTCACCATTCAGGCAGGCGTGCTGCCGACGCCTTCGCCGAAAGCGGCGCCGCCCCCCAAACCCGCGGAGCCGTCCGAGCCGAAATTTCCCAAGGGCCCGGTGCAATTCAAGGTGATGCCCGACCTCAAGGGCCTCACCATCCGGCAGGTGGCGGACCTGCTGCACCGGGCGGGCCTCAAGTGCCGCTTGGAGGGGAGCGGCCTGGCCGTCGGCCAGGACCCGCCCCCGGGCGCGCCCCTTGCTCCCGGCACCGTTTGTTCAGTGAAGTTCCAGTCGAACTCATAAATGCAGGGCGGCCGCCCGCCCCTTGCCAAGGGCGGGATGTTGGGATAGGATGGAAGCAGGAGAGCCCGCCGGTGGCTTCGACCTGTGCTCCCATCCCGCTCCCCGGCAACTCCATGTTCCCCTGTCCTGAAAGTTTATGTAGGACACCCGCCTCCGGGTGTCCAGGCACAGCTCATAGGGCGGCCCGCGGCCGCCGACCTCGGCGTGCACGGCACGCCCTATGACCTATGAAATGATCCAAGTTACGCAGGGTGCGCAGCGCGCCCCAGATATATTGGTATTTTTATCTATAAATCACTGAACATGCCGAGACTCCAGGGCGAAGATACCCAAGCCGTGCAGACAGACGCATCAGCCCCCAAGATCTTGGCCCATCTCTTGAACGGCCTGGACGATTGTCAGGTGGTGGGCGACCCCCACCTGCCGGTGTCCGGAGTGGCCTGCCATTCCCGGGAGGCGGCGCCCGGCGGCATGTTTGCGGCCCTGCGAGGCCACCGCACTCACGGCCATCGGTTCATCGACGACGCCCTGGCCCGGGGCGCCTGCGTCATCGTCAGCGAAGAAGACTGGACGCCGCCGCCGGGGGTGACCCTGGTGCGGGTGCCCGACGCACGTCTGGCCCTGGCCCACCTGAGCGCCGCCTTTTTCGATCACCCCAGCCGGGAACTGGTGCTGGTGGGCATTACCGGCACCAACGGCAAGACCACCACCTCCTATCTGCTGGAGGCCATTCTGGAAACCGCGGGACACCGGGCGGGGGTTCTGGGCACCGTCAATTACCGCCTGGGGAAGCGCTCCTGGCCGGCCCCGGTGACCACCCCCGAGTCCCTGGACCTGCAGCGTCTGCTGCGCCAGATGCGAGACCTGGGGGCCAGCCACGTGGTCATGGAGGTGTCCTCGCACGCCCTGGACCTGAAGCGGGTGGACCGGGTCGTCTTTGACGCCGGGGTCTTTACCAATCTGTCCCAGGACCATCTGGACTACCACCAGGACCTGGAGGACTACTTTGCGGCCAAGGCCCGGCTTTTCCTGGACCTCTTGGCCGACGGCATCGCCCCCTCGGGACTGGCCGTGCTTAACCTGGACGACCCCCGGGGGCATGACCTGCACCGGCGGGTGTCCGTGCCGGCCCTGACTTACGGGCGCTACCCGGAGAGCCAGGTGCGCCCCCTGGAGCACCGCTTTCACCGGCACGGTCTGGAAACCCGGCTGCACACGCCGGCAGGCGAACTCCTGGTGCGCTCCCGCCTGGTGGGGCCCTTCAACCTGGACAACATCCTGGCCGCGGCGGCCACCGCCCTGGGGCTGGGTCTGGCTCCGGCGGCAGTGGCCGCCGGCATTGCAGGCCTGTCCGGGGTTCCCGGCCGGCTGGAGCGCTTCGGCCCGGAGAGCGGCCCCCACGTCTTTGTGGATTACGCCCACACCCCCGCGGCCCTGGCCCAGGTGCTGGAGGCCCTGGCGGCGCTGGATTTCGCCCGGCTGATCACCGTCTTCGGCTGCGGCGGCGACCGGGACCGCAGCAAACGGCCCCTCATGGGCCGGGCGGCAGCCGCCTTGAGCGGACTGGTGGTGGTCACCAGCGACAATCCCCGCACCGAGGACCCGCGGTCCATCATCGCCGAGATTGAGACCGGGCTGCAGGAGATGGGCTTTCCCCGCCTCAGCCTGGCCTCGGCGCGGCGGGGGGAGCGGGGTTATCTATTGGCGCCGGACCGGCGCGAGGCCATCCACCTGGCCGTGGATCTGGCCCGACCCGACGACGCCGTCCTGGTAGCGGGCAAAGGCCATGAAAATTACCAGATCTGGGGAGAGGAGCGGCTGCCTTTCGATGACCGGGAGGAAGTCCTCCAGGCCCTGCAGGAGCACCGGCCCTGATGAGCGCCCATTTCACCGCCGCCGACGTCGTCGCCGCCATTCGGGGCGCCCTCCTCCAGGGGAGCCCGGCGGCGGCCTTCCTGGGAGTCAGCACCGACTCCCGCACCTGTCAGTCCGGTCAGCTCTATGTGGCTCTGAAGGGGGAGCGCCACGACGGCCACGACTATCTCGGCAAGGCCCTGGAGCGGGGGGCCCGGGGGCTGCTGGTGGAGGACCGGCCCCAGTTCCGGCGGCAGGCCTGGGATGGCCGGGTGGCGGTCATAGCCGCGCCCTGCACCCTCGCCGCCCTGGGCGACCTGGCCCGGGCCTGGCGCTCCCGTTTTTCGCTGCCCCTGGCTGCGGTGACCGGCAGTTGCGGCAAAACCACGGCCAAGGAGATGACGGCCCGGGTGCTCTCCAGGAACTTTCGGGTGCTGAAAAACGAGCTCAATCTCAACAATCTCATCGGCCTGCCGCAGACTCTCTTTCAGTTGGACGCCGGCTACGACGCCGCGGTGGTGGAGATGGGCATGAACCGCTTCGGGGAAATCCGCCGCCTCACAGAGATTTGCCGGCCCACCGTGGGCGTTCTCCTGAACGTCTATGCCGCTCATACCGAGGGCGTGGGTGATGTGGCCGGGGTGGCCCGGGCCAAGGGGGAGCTCATCCGGGCCCTGGAGCCCGGCGCCGCTCTGGTGTACAACGCCGACGACCACCGGGTGGCCCGGCAGGCCCAGGACTTTACGGGGACGGCGGTGGGCTTCGGGTTTGGCCCCCAGGCCGATCTCCGGGCCTCGGACCGGGAGCCCCGGGGACGCGCCGGCCAAACGTTCCGTCTGCACTGGCGCGGGGCCAGCTGGTCCCTCACCCTGCAGGTCCCGGGCCTTCACCAGGTGTACAACGCCCTGGCGGCCACCGCCGTGGGATTGCTCCTGGGAGTGGCGCCCGAGGCGGTGGCGGCGCAGCTGGCGGATTTCCGGGCCATCGTGCGCCGTTCCCAGGTGGCCGCCCTGACGAACGGCGTGCACCTCCTCAACGACTGTTACAATGCCAACCCCGGCTCCATGGCCATGGCCCTCCAGACCCTGACGGAACTCCGGGACGACGGCCGGGCCGTGGCCGCCCTGGGGGACATGCTGGAGCTGGGCGCGGGCGCAGTGAAGGCCCATCGGGAACTGGGCCGACTGGCGGCGCGCGCCGGCCTGGATTACCTGGTGGTGTACGGCAACTTCCGGGAAGAGGTGGCCGCCGGGGCCCGGGAGGGGGGCCTGCCGGCGGCCCGCATCCATCCGGTGGAGAGTCATGACCAGGGGGCCCTGGCCCTGCGGGAATTTCTGCAGCCCGGAGACTGGCTGCTGGTGAAAGGCTCCCGCAGCATGCGCATGGAACGCCTCCTGGAGGCCTTGGAGGACTGAGCCGGGCGCAGCCCCCGCCCATCAAGATTGCGGAACCTGACGATTCGACATCCGACAAGGGAGAATGCCGTGCTTTACCACCTGCTCTATCCCCTTAAAACCGTGTTCGGCGGCTTTAATGTCTTCCGCTATATTACCTTCCGCACCATTTTCGCCATTCTCACCGCCCTGGTCATCTCCCTTGCCATCGGTTCCTGGTGCATCCGCAAACTGCGGGAGCTCCAAATCGGTCAGTATATCCGTGAAGACGGCCCCCAATCACACCACTCCAAGGCCGGCACCCCCACCATGGGCGGACTGATGATCGTCTTCGCCCTGATCGTCACCACCCTGCTGTGGGTGGACCTGGCCAATCCTTACATCTGGCTGCTGGTTTTCGTGACCCTGGGTTTCGGCCTGGTGGGCTTCCTGGACGATTATCTGAAAGTTATCAGGAAACAGAACCGGGGCTTGAGCGGCCGGGCCAAACTGGCTATCCAAACCGTGGTGGCGCTGGTGGTGGCCCTGTGGCTCTATTACCTCCCCGGTCTGGACACCACCCTCACCATTCCTTTTTTTAAGCAGCTGCAACCCGACCTGGGCTGGGCCTTCATCCCCTTTGCGCTGTTGGTCATCGTGGGCAGCGCCAACGCCGTCAACCTGACGGACGGTCTGGACGGTCTGGCCATCGGGCCGGTGACCATCGCCGCCGCCTTCTATGTTATCTTCTCTTACCTGGCGGGCAACGCCCGCATCGCCGCCTACCTGCAAATCCCCTATGTCCGGGGGGTGGGGGAAATCTCCATCTTCCTGGGGGCGTTGGTGGGGGCGGGCATCGGCTTCCTCTGGTTCAACGCCTATCCCGCCCAGGTTTTCATGGGCGACGTGGGCGCCCTGGCCCTGGGGGGCATCCTGGGGACCGTGGCCCTGGCCACCAAGCAGGAGATCCTCCTGGTCCTGGTGGGGGGCGTCTTCGTGGTGGAGGCCGTCTCCGTCATCCTGCAGGTTGGTTTTTTCAAGCTCACCAACGGCAAGCGCATCTTTCGCATGGCCCCCATCCATCACCATTTCGAATTGAAAGGCTGGCCTGAACCGAAGGTGATCGTGCGCTTCTGGATCATCTCCATCGTCCTGGGGCTCCTGTCGTTGAGCGCCCTGAAACTGCGATAAGATGGACCTCAAGGCAAAAAAAACACTGGTGGTGGGCCTGGCCCGCACCGGGGTGGCCCTGGCGTCCTTCCTGGCCCGGCAGGGAGCCCGGGTCGCGGTCACCGACCAGGCGCCGCCCGAAGCCCTGGAAGAGTCCCGGCGCGAGCTCCAGGGTTTCGACGTGGTGGAGGAGCTGGGAGTCCCCCAACCGGCGGACGTGGAGGGTTACGACCTCATCCTGCTGAGCCCCGGCGTGCCCCCGGAGGCGCCCTGGCTCATCCCCGCCCGGGAGGCCGGCGTGCCGGTGTGGGGCGAACTGGAGCTGGCCGCCCGTTTCTTCACCCTGCCCGTCCTCGCCGTCAGCGGCACCAACGGCAAGACCACCACCACCGCCTTGTTGGGGGAGCTGCTCCGGGCCGCGGGGTTCCGGCCCCTGGTGGGGGGCAACATCGGCACCGCGGCCACCACCCTGCTGTCACGCCAGTCTGAGGGCACCCACCTGGTGCTGGAGGTGAGCAGCTTCCAGTTGGACACCGCGCCTCATTTCCACCCCCAGGCCGCCGCCCTGCTGAACGTCACCCCGGACCACCTGGACCGCTACCCCGACCTCGGGGCTTACGCCTCCTCCAAGGCCGGCCTGTTCCGGAACCAGGGTCCCGGCGACCTGGCCGTGCTCAACCACGACGCCCCCCTGCTGCGCGAGCTTCCCTTGGGGCGGCAGCGGGTCCGCTATTTCTCAGCCCGGCAGGCCCTGCCCGAAGGGGCCTGGTTGGAGGATGAGGTCCTGCGGGTGAGGTCCGCCCCCGGACGGGAGGCGGTCTTCCCCCTGAAGCAGATCCGTTTGCCCGGCCGCCACAACCTGGAAAATATCATGGCCGCGCTCCTCCTGGCCCTGGACGCGGGCGCCGACCCCGCCGCCTGCCGGGAGGTCCTGGCCCGCTTTGGCGGGCTGCCCCACCGCCTGGAATGGGTGGCCGCCATCGACGGCGTGGACTACGTGGACGACTCCAAGGGCACCAACGTGGGGGCGGTGGCCCGGGCCCTGGCCTCTTTTGACCGGCCCGTGGTGCTCATTGCCGGCGGCCGGGACAAGGACAGCGACTTCACCCTGCTGTCACCCCTCATCCGGGAGCGGGTCAAGGCCCTGGTCCTGCTGGGGGAAACAAGGGAGCACCTGGCCCAGGTCTGGGACGGGCTGGCCCCGGTCCACCTCTCGGCCCATCTGGCCCAAGCCGTGCACCAGGCCCGGCAACTGGCCCGCCCCGGCGACGTGGTGTTGCTGTCCCCGGCCTGCGCCAGCTTCGACATGTTCCGCGATTACGCCCATCGGGGAGAAACCTTTCAGCATCTGGTCAAGGAGGTGGCCCATGCTCAAAAGGGCTGACTCCGCCCTGCCGACCCGGTGTGACCAGATCCTGCTGGTTTCCAGCCTGATTCTGGTGTCCCTGGGTCTCACCATGGTCTTTGTCTCCAGCACCTTTCTGGCCCAGCATCAGTATCAGGACCCCTATTTCTTCTTCAGGCGCCAGGCGCTCTACGCTTTGGTGGGGGTGGGTATTCTTTACCTGGGCCGGCATATTCCTTACCAATCCTACCAGCGCTATGTCTATCTCTTCATGGTGCTGACTCTTATCGGCCTCATCCTGGTCTTCATTCCGCCCTTGGGCGCCAAGGTGCGGGGCGCGGCCCGCTGGGTGCGTCTGGGACCCATCAGCCTCCAGCCCTCAGAGTTCGCCAAACTGGCCATGGTCCTCTTCCTGGCCTACTCCATGACCCGCAAACAGGAGAAGATGAAGGACCTCACCATCGGCTTCCTGCCCCACATACTGGTGGCCGGGCTGTTTGTCGGGCTCATCGGTCTGGAGTCGGACTTCGGCACCGCCCTCACCCTGGCGGCCATTGTCTTCATCATGCTGCTGGTGGGCGGCGCCCGGCTCACCTATCTCGGTATTACCGCCGGCCTGGGGGCCGTGGCGGTGACCGTCATGGTCCTGAAAGACCCCAAAAAACTGGCCCGCTTCTTTTCCTTTCTGGACCCCTGGAAATACGGCCAGGACGCGGGCTACCAGCTCAAGCAGTCGCTGCTGGCCATCGGCTCCGGCGGCGCCACGGGTCTGGGGCCGGGGCAGAGCCGGGCCAAGCTCTTCTATCTGCCCGACGCGCATACGGACTTCATCCTCTCCATCTTCAGCGAGGAGTTGGGGTTTGTGGGGGTTTTCCTCATCCTGGCCCTGTTCGCCATTCTCATTTACCGCGGCATCCTGCTGAGTCTGCGGGCGCCGGACACCTTCGGGTCTTACCTGGCCCTGGGACTCACCCTGGTCATCGGCCTGCAGGCCGTCATCAACATGGCGGTGGTCAGCGGCATGGCCCCCACCAAGGGGCTGTCCCTTCCCTTCCTGAGCTACGGCGGCTCCTCCCTTCTGGTAAACCTCATGTCCGTCGGCATTCTCCTCAACATCAGCAGCCAGATCAAAAAACCCGGGGCCCCCGCGGCCTCCCCGCCCAAGGCGGCCGAGGCGGCGGGGAAGCCTTCCTGAGGCTTGGGAAACAGTGGCGGCTGGGGAGGGGTGCCGGGGTGCCACGCCCCCCGGCACCCCTCCCCCCCGCCACAAATTTTCGCACCACAAATATCTTGCTCCGACCATCGTTCTGCGATATGGTCCTGCCAGCCTGGTCCACTCCCCCGCATGGTGAGTCGGACCAGGCTGATTTTCAACACCCACTCCCCAAGGAGGAGAAAGAACTTGATGAAATTCCGGAAACTGACGTTGGCAGCGGCTTGTGCCCTGCTCTGCGGATTGGCGATGGCGACCCTGGCTCAGGCGCAAAGCCCCGAAGATCTGGGCAAGGCCATTTTCGACGGATATGTGGAAGCCTTGGTAAAGGTGAACGAACTCATGAAGGACAAGCCGGACCCCAAGGACCTCACCCCCAAGGTGGAAGCCCTGAAGGAGGAGACCATCCAGAAGATGGTGGAATTGGGGAAAAAGGTGGCGGCTCTTGATGATGCCGGCAGGAAAAAAGTCGACTCCAAACTCGTTCTGGCTATGGGCACGGTCCCCGGGGATGTGTTCAAGGCCTTTTCCGAGGGCCAGATGCATTACCAGAAGGCCGATGCGAATCTGGGCAGATTGATAAAGGATTTCAACATCATCACCCAGTACGCCTTCTTTGATCTCCTGAAGAAGCAGACCCCCAAAGAGGCCGAGCGCCTGGGCATCAAGTAGGCCCCACCCGGCCCCAGCAATGCGGGGATGCCCTCCGGCGGGAAGGCATCCCCTTTTTTTTCCACCGGCTCCCGGGTTCGACTCGCCCACCAGGCGGGCCAAAGCGAGGCAGGGCGTGCGCCGGGGTGGGGCGGAGGGATGAGGAACAGCATCAGGCTCAGTGTGAGTCCGAACGAAGCCGCCTTGAAGCCGCGTGCCAGGGTCAACGGTCTCTCCTCCAGAAGCAGGGTGTTAGGGGAATTTTCGGTTCATCGCCGCCGGGCGGGTGGCCAACAGTCGGTAGATCAGCAGCCCCGAGGCCAGGGTCAGCAGACCGAAGCCGGACGGCAGGGGCCGCTCCAGGATGAGATAAATGAGCATCCAGCCATAAAGCAGCAAAAAGACGGCCGGGGTCACCGGGTAACCCCAGGTCCTGAAGGGCCGGGGGAGATCTGGCCGGCGCAGGCGCAGGACAATCACGCCGGCCACGGTGAGGGAGGCGAACAGGGCCAGGGTGAAGCCCACATAGGTGAGCACCGCGTTGAAGGTGGCGGTCAGGGTGAGGACGATGGCCACCCCGGACTGCAGCAGGACCGCAAAGACCGGCGCGCCCCGGGCGTTCTTGCGGGCCAGCAGACTGAACCCGCCCAGATCCTCCCCCATGGCCTGCATCACCCGGGGCCCCACCATGATGAGGGAACTGAGGCTGGAGATCAGGGCCAGGCAGATGAGGACGGCCATCCAGGCCGCGCCTTTACCTCCGAAGATGGCCCGGGCGGACAGAAAGCCCACGTCGATCTTGCCGGCCAACTCGCTCACCGGCACGGTGTAGAGAAAGATGAAATTGAGCAGCACATAGAACAGAGCGACGCAGGCCGTCCCTAAAAAGAGCGACAGGGGCAGGTTGCGCTCCGCCTTCTGAATCTCGCCGGCCACGTAGGCCGCGGAGTTCCAGCCGGAATAGGCATAAAAGACATATACCAGGGAGATGGCGAAGGCGGAACTGCAGACCGCGCCCCAATCGCTCCGGGATGGCGACCAGGCCAGGGGCTGGGGGTCGGCGAGCCACACCCCCGCCACGATAAACCCGGCAATTAAAAGAATTTTCCCTATGGTGAAGATGTTTTGAAAATGGCAGCCCAGCCTCACATCTATCAGGTGGACGACGGAGACGACCACGATGACCGAAACGGCCACCACCGTCTTATCCAGCACGGGGAACAGGGCCGCGGCGTATTCCGCCAGGGCCATGGCCGCCAGGGCGATGGGCGCGGCAAAGCCGGCCACCAGAGAGACCCAGGCGGACAGGAAACCCACGGCGGGATGGTAGATGCGGGAAAGATAGGTGTATTCGCCGCCGGAGCGGGGCATCAGGGCGCCCAGCTCGCCGTAGCACAGGGCGCCGCAAAAGGCCCCCACCCCCCCCACCACCCAGAGCATGAGGACCGCAAAAGGAGAGGGCAGGCCGGCTAACTGGAGGCCCAGGGTGGTGAAGACCCCGGCGCCGATCATATTGGCGATGACGATGATGGTGGCGGAAAAAAGGGTTACCGGTTTGTCGGCGTCAATGACGGCGCAGCTTTGCTTCTGCTGCGCTCCAGTTAGGATCTCCCCCACCTGGCAATCCCTCTCCCCCTAAGAAGATTGACTGTCAAACCTGTCTTCAAGCTTACCAAAAATTGGGCGACAAAGGGTAGCAGAGAATTGCAGATGAGGATTTTCGTACGACGTCATCACCGGAAACGGACAAAGGAGCTTCTTGCAAAACTTCCGCCGCAGCGTTATGGTTCCCGGAATATCATGGTGCGCGGTGCGCACCCTACAGATCCTCCGATGCTCCGGCCGCCAGGTAGGGTGCGCACCGCGCACCATTAAAAAGGTCGGAATCATGCAGAGCGTTTTCAAAACCGCCGCCCTTTCCCAGGACAAAGAGAGAATTTTGCAAGAACCTCAAAGGGAACAATAGAAAAGTATGGGCAAAAAAAAAGGCCGGGAGGGGGAAGGCCCGGCCTTTTGGAGAAAGGAGAAAATGGTATGGATTTTTCGGGGGTAACCTTACCATTAAACCATTGCAGGAATGGTGCCAAATTGCTTAATTATTGGTTATAATTAGATAATCACAATACCATGCTCGGCTTTCCGGTAAACGTTGGGGCACTTCGGTTCAAAAAACTTTACGGCGGGGTCCGGGCCGGAGAGCCTGCGAGCCGGGGAGGGGCGCCGAAACAGAAGAAAGTCAAGAGCTGCCGGCTGGTTTTCGGGTGCGGCCAAATATTTTAACCGCGTTTCAGCAGCGTCCTGGCGGCCTCATAGACGGTCTCCGCCGGGAGGGCCTCCAGGCAGCGGGCCCGGTCACAGGTAATCTGCCGCCCCATGGCGCAGGGGGCCAGTTCGCAGGGAGCCTGGAGCACCGTCACCCGGTCGCCCAGGGGGGCCCAGACCGCGGGGGAGGTGGGGCCGAAGAGGGCCAGGACCCTCCCGGCGCCCGCGGCTGCGGCCAGATGGGTGAGGCCGCTGTCGCCGCCCAGGTAGAGCCGGCAGCGGGACAGGAGCGCGGCCAGGATGGGCAGGGGAAAGCCCGCGGCCAGCACGTGGCCCTGGGCCGCGGCCAGTCCGGCGAGATAGGGAAGCCAGGCGTGCTCCGCCGGACCGGCGCACCACACCACGCTGAGCTTGAATTCCCAGGCCAGGGCCCGGCTCACCTCGAAGTAGTGGGACAGCGGCCAGTTCTTCAGGGGGTTGCCGCTTCCCGGGGCCACCGCCAGCCAGGGGCCGTCCCCCGCCAGGAGGGCCCGGGCCTCGGCCTGGGCCGCGGCGTCCAGGGTGAGCCGCAGCGGCGCGGGAACGTAAGGCAGACCCAGAAGGGCCAGGCGCCGGGCCTGGAGGGCGGCCACGGACTCCGACCCGGTCTCAGGGAAGGAGGGCGCCCAGAGAGCCGCCCTGCGGTCGGACTCTCCCATACGGGCCAGAAAGGCGGGATCTTCCCGGGGGGTGAAGATGAGTGCCAGGTCCACACCGGCCAGACGCTCCGCCAAGGCGGGGGGAAGGGGGCCGTCCCCGGTGTACAGGGCCCCCCAGAGGGCGTCGCCGCCGTCATAAATTTCGTCCAGGCCCAGGGTGGGAGCATAGAGCGCCCAACGGCCGGGGTGGCCCACGGCCGCCAGGCGGGACCGGGAATAACGGCGTCGGAGCGCCTGGAAGGCCGGCCCCGCCAGGAGCAGGTCCCCCAGGGCGCCCTGATGCCAGACCAGGAGGCCCCGGACGGCCGACGGCGGCGGCAGCGCAGCGGAGCTGGCGGAGTTCGTTGGCAACAAAATTGCGAAAGTTGGTGTGGTGGAGGGGGCCAGGGAGCGTGGGCCCCTGCCCCCTTCCCCAATCCTTTAGCGCTTATATCCAACCGGTTCCCAAGCTCCTGCTTAAGAACCCCCTTGCCCGCCAAGCCCCCGCTTGGCGGGATAACGCATCTCATCGGCGGAGCCCTTACCCCACGCAACGGACTTCACATCAGGGGCGATTCCAGTTTGCCCTTGAGGATATTCACCAGAATCTCACAGTCATCGGGGCTCAGGTTTTCCACCGCGGCGTCGAAGCGGGCGATGCGCTCCTTCTCCTCCAGATAGTGGCGCAGGTCGGCGGCCAACCGGTTGGCATCCTCCAGGATCCCCTGGAGAGCCAACAAATCTTCCACCGAGCCCGTGCTTCCCGCACGGCCTTGCACCACCCGGGTGAGGCGTCGGAATTCCTCCAGCCAGGCCCGGTAATCGTTTTGCGCCTTGGCGTAGCTCTCCGCGTCCCCCACCATCCACAGGCGCAGGAGGTGTTTTTCTTCCGCACTCAGGGGTTCGTTCTGCTCCAACTTGTCAACGACCTGCCGGATGGGCCGCGCCGTCATCTTCTGGAGCAATTCCCTGACCTGCTGGCGAGCCTCAGCCAGGTCGGAGCTCAAACCTTCGAAATCCTCAGCGCGGCCGCCGCTCAGGGCTTTGGCCATATTCGCCGCCAACTCGCCGACCAATTCCATGCCGTCCTCCGGAGGGGGCAGCCCCGGGGCTTGTTAAAGCCCGGGACGCCGCCCCTGTGTTTTTGCCTGATGCCGAACCTGTCGAAGTGAAGGCTTTTCCCCCTTCCCCGGCCAGGCTTGCCGGTCCCGCAAACTTCGCTCTCTGAGGCGAGGGCAGAAAAGCCGCGGGGCTGTGGCCACTGCGTCCAACTTAGCGGAAAACAGGGGACTTCTCAACCAGGAAGTGCAGGCGGCGGACGACGGACCGGCCCCCTGGGGGAGCGGTCTGAGACGGGGTTCACCGGGAAACGCCAACAACCATTGGGGCGCCTTTCGGAATTGCCTGAAGGAGAGGGTTTCAACCCCGCCACACAAACCAGGCATGATCTCTCTTGTCGGTTTCAGCGACAAATCAGCCTGCGCTGCTGAACCTGCCTCTCTTGTTTTTATCAAAGATTCAATTTACAACCCCGAGGCCGGGATGTGATACATATCCGGTGAAGTTCCGGCCTGAGGCGGGCCCCGGGGGGTGGGAGGGCGGCGCCCTGCTTGATAACGGCCGGCGGAGGCAAAGGCGATGTGTCAATTCTGTCATCAGCACGGCGAAGGCAAAACGTGGTATCTCAAAGCCGAGCACTATGCCGAAGAACTTCTGGCAGACCTGGAACGGCGGCGCTATCTGAAGGAATTTATAGAGAAATACGGCGCCGAGCCGGGGGCGGCCCTGGAAAAGGATTTGCAGCGGGTCTGGCGTCTTCCCGCCTGGCTGCGAAGCCTGATCTTCCGTTTCCAGGAGAGGCGTTACCGGCGGGACCATTTCGGGCAGGTGGTGCCCCGGGAAGACCTGGCCCGAGTGCTGGAACTGGCCGGCTCCATCATCCGCCTTCCCTGCATCTGCCGCAAAAGCACCAAAGGGCGGACGGATGCGGAATATTGCATCGGGCTGGGGCTTGACCCCGAAAAATTGCTGGACTTCCAAGAGCCCTTCCTGGCGACTTTCCGAAGGGGCCCCGACGCGGCTCCCTTGGAACGACTCACCCCCGCGGAGGCGCTGGACCTGCACCGCAGCTTCGCCCGCCAGGGGCTGATCCACACCCTCTGGACCTTCAAGACCCCCTTCATCGGGGCCATCTGCAACTGCGACCGGGCGGACTGCCTGGCCATGCTCAGCTATCGGTATCAGTTCCGAATCTTCTTCCGGGGGGAGTATGTCGCCGAGGTGAAAGCCGAGAGTTGCAGCGGCTGCCGGGCCTGTCTGTCGCAATGCCAGTTCGGCGCCCTGGGTTTCTCCCTGCTGGACCGGCAGGCCTTCATCGACCCCATCCGTTGCTACGGCTGCGGCATCTGCCGCGAGCCCTGTGAAATGGGGGCAATCCGTCTGATTCCCAGAAGCGGGCACCCTCTGGCCGGCAACCTCTGGTGAACCTGGGTGACATCTCCGGGGCCAAATGCTCCGGGCGGTTGCACCAGGGGACTCCGGTCTGAAGCGCAGGAAATCCTGGGGGGACAAAAAACGAGGCGTCAGGCCGCTTGGCCTAACCCCTTGAAATTCATGGCGGGCGATGGGCGACTCGAACGCCCGACCTTCGGTTCCGGAGACCTAAGCTGGAAGGCAATATCCTGGTCAGAGACGCCTTGTGAGCAAAAATCGCGCCGGACAGCACTGAGGGCGTGCATACATTGCTTCGCTCCGCCTGACAAAGCCCCGTTTTTGCTATTTGCTGTTCACCTGCCATTCTATCGACGCCGGCGTCGCGATGCAAGGGCGGGGCCGTATCTGCGTCCCCCTCTGTAACGTTTCCGGGGAAGCCGGGGGGCCTGATATCATTTTTTGTTGCACGTGCAACAAGCGTTTATGCAGGGGTGGTTCGCGAACCGCCCCTGCGGAAAAATATGATTACGAGTTTCATTGCAGGTGGTTGCCGACCGAAGGCCGCACGGGGCCACAGGCGTCTCCCCATGATTGCCCCCCCAAAAAAAACTGTTCCAGACCGAACCACGGAATGCCGCTCGTTCTGGCAGGAAAACGGTTCCTGCGTTATAATGGGAGCTGCGCCGATTCCAGGCGGCAGGGACGACGTCAAGGCAGGACTTTCCGGGAGGGGGCATGGCCGGTTCTCTGTGGATCACCGCCTGGTTGTTGGCGGCGGGCTTCCTGGTCGCGGTGCTGGCCGTGCCCCTGGTCCGGCGGGCGGCCGGCCGCTTCGGGCTGATGGCCGCCCCCGGCGGGCGCCGGACGCATGAGCGGCCCACCCCCCTGGGGGGCGGGCTGGTGATCTATCTCCCCCTGGCCCTCAGTTTTCTCGCCTTTTTCGCCCTCCTGCAGGCCGGCGTGCTGGAAGTGGCCCAACCCGATGCCGGCAAGATGGTCTCCCTGTGGGCGGGCGCCACCTGGATCCTGCTTCTGGGCACCTGGGACGACCGGGTGCGGCTGGGGTGGAAGAAGAAGCTCGCGGGTCAGTTCCTGGCCAGCGCCATCCTGGTCCTGGGCGGTCACACCATCGCCAACGCCACTCTGCCGTTTTTCGGGCTGGTGTCCTTCGGCGTCTTGGGCGTCCCGCTCTTCATGCTGGCGGTCGTGGTGGTGGTGAACGCGGTCAATCTCATCGACGGTCTGGACGGCCTGGCCGGCGGCATCGGCTTTTTTGCCGCCCTCACCGCCGCCCTCATCGCGGTGGCCAAGGGAGACGCCTTCACCGCCGTCATCGGCTTTACCCTGGCCGGGAGCCTGCTGGGCTTTCTGATGTACAATTTCCCCCCGGCCAGCATCTTCCTGGGCGACGGCGGCAGCATGATGGTGGGTTTTCTGTTGGGCGCCTTCGCCACCAGCTCCGCGGCCCTCCAGCCCGGCCAGCGCCTCGGGACCAGCCTGATGATCCTGGTCCCCTTCCTCCCCCTGGCCGTTCCCCTGACCGACGTGGCCCTGTCGGTGGCGCGGCGCTGGTTCACGGGCCGGGCCCTGTTCTGGGGGGATGGTGACCACCTGCACCACCGCCTGGGGGAGCGGGTGAAAAATCCCCGCCTCACCGTGACCATTTTTTACGCCTTCAGCGCGGTCCTGAGCGCCCTCACGCTCCTGCTGGTCTTCCAGGGACGGTCGCCGGCGGGATTCTGGCTCTGGGGGCTGGCCGCACTCGTGATGGCGGGCGGGACCCTGGGGGCTCTGGCCCTGTACCGGGGCAAACCCCTGGCCGTGGCCTGGCGGGACCGCCCCCATTTCCGCTTCCTGGGGCTCTTCACCCGCTACATGAAGGCCCGCCTGGACCGGGCCCGGACCCTGGCCGAGTGCCTGGACCTCCTGGCCGCAGGGGTGCGGGACCTGGGCTTCGACCGGGTGGAGGTCTGGCGGGAGGGCCGGATTTACAAGGTCTGGCAGCACCATCACCCGGTGCACCCGGAGCGGAGCCGCCTCCAGGCCGACGAAACCCTGGCCGACGGTCGCATCACCGTGCGCTGGAGCCGACCCTCCCACGTGGACGAGACCTACAACGAATACCTCATGCTCACCTGGCACCGCTTCCTGGTGGCCTGGAAAGAGACCCTGCACCGCCATCTCCCCGCCTCCCCCGCCGATTCCGGGGGCAAGGTGGTGGAATTGCCCCGGAAATAGCCACCCCCCCAAGCCACTTTCCATTCATCGCAGGATATTCAGGACCTCCTGTGCCTCGGAGACAGGTTCTTCTGTCTGTCAAGGTGGAGCCCGTCGCCTTTGGCAGTTTGCCAAGGGAACCCGGGCTGGCCGGTGTCCCGCACAGGTCGCAAACCGTGCCGCCGCAGGACTGCCGCCGCTGCAGGCGGCGTCATGCTCGGGAGGCGGCGAAGCTTTAGTCGGCATCCAATGCCCGCCAGCCGAAGCTGTCCAGGTAGGCCTGGAGTTTTTCCCGTTTTTCCCGGAATTTTTCTTCCCACAGGGGCGGGCAGTCGGCGAGGGAAACCTCGCCTTCCCGCAGGGCCGCGGCGTAGGCCATGCAGGTGGCGTAGCCGCAGGCCTTGCAGTTGGTCATGGGCGTCAGTTTCAGGATTTCCATGACCTTGAGGCCCGCCTGGCTGGCGTACCGGGGCGTGATGCTCTCCCGGCGGGCGTAGATGTCGTTGATCTGACCCTTGATCCAGTCCAGTAGGGCCTGGGCTTCCTCCAGGTCTTTGATCCCCCGGATGGCGATCTTGTGGGGGTGCAGGGTGATCCATTTGCCGTCGGAGAGCTTGAGCAGAAGCACCTGGTTGGTCCGGTCATAGTCCCAGCCCCCCAATTCGGCGTTCACATAAGGGAAGGAGGGGGAGATGTCGGCCGAAAAATTGGCGATGCCGTGCAGGACTTCCTTGGTTGAGTCCATTTTGGGACGAAAGATGTCGTAGTTCTTAGAGCTTATCCGTAAATAACTCCAATTTTTCGCCAGCAGATTATTGCTGCTGCCAAATGATGCAGGGCAACATAACTGGAATGGGTTTTCTCATAGCGAACCAGGATCTTGCGAAACCTGTTAAACC
>Ga0194110_10003043_pt1 | contig 20968 bp, 19 predicted proteins | sample TA2Kig1200mmetaG_FD_146192 | JGI IMG/M metagenome (GOLD analysis project Ga0194110, IMG submission 146192) | Freshwater microbial communities from Lake Tanganyika, Tanzania - TA2015032 Kigoma Deep Cast 1200m | ecosystem: Environmental > Aquatic > Freshwater > Lake | place: Tanzania: Lake...
ATTCCATTCTGGCTCGTGGACTCATGGCAATCCCCCTTTAAAGGGGAAATTGTCGAGTAACATGAATTATGAGTCAACGATACCTTTTCTCTAACTCATTGGGTAACATTTAATGTGAGGCAATTCGCTTTTCCCAAATCCGTTGACAATTAAGAGACACAATGGTAAATTTTACTAAAACAATTCGGGAGGTAAGTTATGGCTATTCTTGATGTCAGTGTCGTTCCCATTGGAACATCGGGCACGAGTCTCAGCCCTTATGTGGCGGAATGTGTGAGGATTTTGCAGAAGGAAAAGAAGGTCAAGCACGAACTCACCTCAATGGGATCCAATCTCGAAGGCGATCTAAAGGACCTGATGCGTGTGGTCATGAAAATGCATGAGGCTCCTTTCAAAAAAGGAAGCAAACGGGTGTTGACCACCATCAGGATTGATGACCGCCGGGACAAAAAAGGGACGATGGAGGGAAAGAAGAAGGCGGTTGAAGTCAAATTAAAGAAGAGATAGGGTTTATCGTCCATCGTGAATCAAAAGGAGGTAATGATGAAGATCAAATATTACGGACATGCAGCCTTTTTGATCACCTCTGATAAAGGGGTAAAGATCATCTTCGATCCCTATGAATCCGGAGCCTACGGAGGCCAACTCTCCTACGGAAGAATTAATGATCAGGCGGATATCGCCCTTGCGAGTCACGACCATGCCGACCACAACGATACAAAAAGCCTTCCCGGTTCCCCGCAGATCGTGCAGGGAGGGGGACTCAAGACTCTTAAAGGAATCTCCGTTAAGGGAATCCCCACCTATCACGATCCTTCCAAGGGGAGTGAGCGAGGGATCAACACTGTTTTTAAACTGGACGTCGATGGGATCCAGGTCTGCCACCTGGGAGACCTCGGTCATATCCTGAGTGAAAAGGAGCTGACAGAAATCGGCCCTGTGGACATTCTCCTCATCCCTGTGGGGGGATTTTTTACGATCGATGCCAAAGAGGCGACCCGTGTGGCTGATCAGATCAAACCCAAAGTCCTCATTCCCATGCACTTCAAAACAGAAAAGGCTGGATTTCCTATTGCACCGGTTGAAGATTTTCTCAAGGGGAAATCCAATCTGAAACGGCCTGGAGCCAGTGAAATGGCCTTTGATAAAGCATCCCTTCCACAGAAGATGGAGATCGTTGTCATGGAGCACGCCCTCTAAAGCCTATGGACCGTTTGAATCGTTTGCTCACCGGAGAGGAGATCGTCTCACTCGTAAAAAGTCTGGCGGACCAAATTTCCCGGGATTATGTCGGAAAGGAACTGATCCTTGTCTGTATTCTGAAAGGGGCCTTCATGTTCCTTTCAGACCTGATCCGTCATCTCCATATCCCGGTGAAAATCGATTTCGTCAGGCTGGCCAGTTATGGCGCCGGAATGAAGAGCTCCGGTCTGGTTGAGATTAGCAAGGATATTGAAATTCCGATTGAGGGAAAGGATGTGCTCATCATCGAAGATATCGTCGATAGCGGACGGACGCTCCAGTTCCTGAAAGAACGGTTGGCCCTTTCGAATCCCAGCTCCATAAAGATCTGCGCCCTTCTAGACAAGAAAGCCCGTAGGGAAGTAAAGATAGAAGCGGACTACCTCGGAAAAGAGATTGAAGACATCTTTATCGTAGGTTATGGGATCGACTTCAATGAGGGCTACCGTAACCTCCCTGAAATTTATTATGTCACACCTGATGAACAGGAAAAAAGATAGAAGAGAGGGGATCATCCTTTGTCTCCTTCTTATTGCTCTTGCCATTCAGAGCCCTGCCCTATCCCAACCGCGGTCTCCCGCTCCGGAAGATTCCCTTCTCTTCAGAGAAGGCGAAATCCTCTTCTCGAGAGGAGAGACCGAAAAAGCCCTGTGGCGTTTCAAAAGGTTGATCACTGAGCATCCCCAGAGCCCCCTCCTGAATGAAGCCAGATTCAGGATGGCCATCTGTTATACCCAGCTTAAGAGACATAAAGATGCGATTCGGACACTCAATGATCTTCTTTCCACTTTTCTTGCTCCTCCGCGAATGATTCAGGTCTTTACTTTTCTCGGCGATAATCACCTCGAATTGAAAGAATGGGCCAATGCCTTATTATGGTATGGAAAGGGACTTCTCGTCTCAGGACAACCCCATGAAGAACTGAAAAAGAAAGTCAGAGCGGTCGTCGATACGTTTGATACAGAAGAGGAATTAAACCAGGTTGAGTCGGCTCACCGGGGCGCCTATGCCGGAGGTTATGCCAAATTGAAACTGGCTCAGAAGGCAAAATATTTGGGATATGATCTTATAGCCAGGAAGATGCTAAATGAGATGGAAAAGGAGTATCCCGGGATGGACTACGTAGGCCAGGCAAAAGAGGTCTCCGAATCGATCTCTATCCCCAAAAAATCGAAATATTTAGTTGGCATTATCCTGCCTCTGAGCGGAATCCAGAAGCCCTTTGGAGAAAAGGCTCTTCAGGGAATTCGGTTGGGTTTAAAAGAGAAGGAATCGCAGGATAAAATTCCTCTCATCTCTCTTGTAATTCGTGATTCCAAAGGAAGCGCATCAGAGGCTGAAAAAGCGGTGGAGGAACTGGCAAAGACAGAAAAGGTGACAGCCATTATCGGTCCTCTCCTAAGTTCGACTGTGGACCGGGCTTCAAAAAAAGCTCAACAACTAAAAGTCCCTCTTCTCAGCCTTTCTCAAAAAGAGCCCACATCGGGAAAAGGAGAATTCGTCTTTCAGAATTCCCTCACTCCTCTCGATCAGGTTCAGGGACTTGTTTCCTTTTCAGTCAAAGAGCTGGGGCTTCGCACCTTTGCCGTTTTTTACCCCAACTCGCCCTATGGATTTCATTTCAAAAACCTCTTCAATCAGGAAGTTGCCCGGATGGGCGGCAAGGTTTTTGGCGCCGTGGTCTATCAGGAGGAACAGACCGATTTTCGCCAGGAGATCAAAGGGTTTTTTAAGGTGGAGACCATCCAGAAGCAGGAAGAAACAAAGAGAAAGGAGGAGGAATTTAAACAGGGCCTCTCCGTGGATGGACTCTTTATCCCGGACACACATGATCGCGTGGGCATAATCCTTTCTCAGATGGCTTATTTCGATGTTAAGGGGACAACCTTTCTGGGGACGAATGCATGGAATGGTCCGGGCCTCATCTCTGTTGCCGGAAAAGCCGCAGAGGGAGCCATCTTTGTCGATGCCTTTTCAAAAGTCCCATCCATTAAGAATTTTGTCGATGAATTTCAGAAAGAGTACCAGCGTCAACCGGAAACTCTCGATGCCATCTGTTACGATGGGGCAAGGTTTCTGGGGGAGATTCTACAATCAAAATCTCCCTCTTCTCCTTCCGAATTGAAGGAAGAGCTTCGGAAATTTTCCCTCTTTCAGGGGGTTTCAGGTTTAAAGGGGTTTGGAGAAGATGGCAAGGCCATTCGAACCCTCTCCATCCTGAGAGTAAAAAACGGTCAGATTGAACACTTCTCACCCTAAACATAGACGCTAAGCGCTTAGCGCTATGCGCATAGCGAAATGATGAAACCACTCCATTCCTGGGAAGTCAGCATTGAGGAGGCCATTCGGATCCAGGAGAATTTAAAAGACCGCCTCATCCCGAAGAAGACCTTCTCCAGTCCGAAGACGATCGGAGGAGCAGATGTTGCCTATTCCACGAATAAGAACTTCCTCTTCGGTGCAATCGCCGTTCTATCCTATCCGGAAATGAAGCTCATTGACACGGCCACAGCCAAAGGCGAGATCTCATTTCCATACCTCCCTGGCCTGTTCAGCTTTCGGGAAGGCCCGATCCTCGTTAAAGCCTTTCAGGGTTTAAGGGTGAAGCCTGATCTGTTGATCTTTGGAGGTCACGGCACAGCTCACCCAAGAGGATTGGGATTGGCCTCTCATATGGGCCTCTGGTTCAATCTCCCATCGATCGGTTGCGCCAGGACGCCCCTTTTAAAGGAGTTTGACTATCCATGTCTATCAAGAGGAAGTTTTGAATGGATCTTTCTAAAAGGGAAAAAAGTTGGGGCTGTTCTTAGAACCAAGCGAGGAGTGAAACCCGTCTTCGTTTCCCCGGGCCATCGAATCGATCTCATGACCAGTATCCCTATCGTGCTTGCCGCCTGCCAGAGATATCGGATTCCCGAACCCCTACGATTTGCCCACCGATTTTCACGTAAAATGATGCACGGCGCATAGCATACTCCATTCCCCTTCTTTTATAAAAAATAATTGACATATTTTACAAACATGACAATTTGCATATAAATTATACGTCCTGCAAATTTACGCATTCTTCATCAAGGAGCCTTTCTCCATGTTCTATACGGTAGAAAATAAAAGTCTAACAGTAAGGGTAACCCTGCCTACCGCAGGCAGGGAGGCCCGTATCTTTCACCTCCCCCTTCTATTAGGGTTCAATCAAGAGGCTAACGGTCTTTCAAGGCATCTGCAAAGGGGTTATTGAAAACCGGTTTCTGAGCCGTTCCTTTACGAACGGGGTCTTTACTCCCTCCCTTTTGTTCCCTTGAGACACTCGTCTTTGCTTCAGTCGTTCGAACAGCCTGCAAAGGAACATTTCGCATCGAAAGGGAAATTCGCTTTCGCTCAATCTCCACATTGAGCACCGTCACCATCACCTTTTGATGGACCTTCACCACCTCGTTTGGATTCTTAACAAAACGGTTAGAAAGTTCGCTCACATGAACCAGTCCGTCCTGATGAACACCGATATCAACAAATGCGCCGAAAGCCGTGATGTTGGTGACAATTCCCGGAAGCCTCATCCCCGGCTTAAGATCCTCTATCTTTTCAACTCCCTCTGTAAAGGTAAAGGGCTCAAAGGACTCTCTGGGATCGCGTCCGGGCTTGGCAAGCTCGTTCAAAATATCATTGAGGGTCGGCAGACCCACTGTCTCGGTCTGATACTTCTTTATATCAATCTGTTTTCGAAGATCTCCATTCTGTATCAGGTCACTCACCGAGCAATTTAGGCCCTGCGCCATGGCCTCAACAATGAAATAGCTTTCAGGGTGGACAGCGCTTGAATCCAACGGATTTTTGGCTCCCCTTACCCTCAGAAAACCGGTGGCCTGTTCGAATGCCTTCGGCCCCAGACGGGGAACCTTTTTCAACTCTTCTCTTGAGCCAAAGGGCCCATGTTCATTACGATATTTAATCATCGCTTTGGCAAGTTGAGGCCCCAGCCCCGAAACATAAGTGAGGAGTTCTTTGCTCGCTGTATTGACCTCCACGCCCACAGCGTTCACACAGATTATCACCACGTCATCAAGGCTCCTCTTCAGCGCAGGCTGGTCAACATCGTGTTGATACTGGCCGACTCCAATGGACTTCGGATCGATCTTGACGAGCTCTGCAAGAGGATCCATCAGCCGCCTTCCAATAGAAACCGATCCCCGAACAGTGACATCGTGATCCGGAAACTCCTCCCGCGCCACATCGGATGCAGAATAAATGGACGCTCCGCTCTCATTAACCATCACGACAGAAATTTGCCTGGGCAGGCCGAGTCTTTTTACAAATGCCTCCGTCTCCCTCCCCGCAGTTCCGTTTCCAACGGCAATTGCCTCAACCTGAAACCGGTCGCAAAGCTCCGTCACCTTTCTCGCCGCCTGATCAGCCTCTTTTTCCGATTGGTGTGGAAAAATCGTATCCGTATGAATGAGCTTTCCCTGCTGATCGAGACAGACGATTTTGCACCCTGTTCGGAAACCGGGATCAATGGCAAGCACATTCTTCTGGCCAAGCGGTGGCGCCAGAAGAAGCTGGCGGAGGTTTTCTGCAAATACACGGATGGCCTCTTCATCAGCCTGCTTCTTCGTATAGGCCCGGATCTCCGTCTCCATCGATGGGAGAAGAAGGCGTTGATAACCGTCCTCAAGGGCCTGCCTCACCTGTTCAGAGGCTGGGCCATTCCCTTTGATGAAAATAGCTTCCAATATCGCAATTGCCTCTGGCTCAGGCAGAACAACACGAAGTGTCAGGAACTCTTCTTTTTCCCCCCGCCTCATGGCGAGAATTCGGTGAGAGGGCGCTGATTGAACAGGCTCTTCCCATTCAAAGTAGTCTTTGTATTTGATCCCTTCTTTCTCTTTTCCTGTGACGACCTTTGATCTGAAGCGCGCCTTCTGGAGGAAAAAATCCCTCATTTTTCCCCGCGCGGTTGCATCTTCGCTGATCCATTCCGCAATGATGTCCCGTGCCCCAGCAAGCGCTTCTTCCGCAGAGCCAACCCCTTTTTCCTCATCCACAAAAGCCAAGGCTTCGCTGAAAGGATCCTGGTTCACAGGGTCAATGCCGTCCTGCGCAAAAAGACGCTGTGCTAACGGCTCAAGCCCCTTCTCCCTTGCGATGGTGGCGCGCGTTCTGCGTTTGGGCCGGAAGGGAAGGTAAATATCTTCCAGGGCAGTCATCGTTTCCGCCCCATCGAGCTTTGCTTTAAGCTCTTCGCTTAAAAGCCCTCTTTCTTCAAGAGATCTTAAAATGGCCTCCCTGCGACTGTCCAAATCAGACAGCTCTTCAAGCCGGTCCCGGATGGCGGTGATGGCCACTTCATCCAGGGACTGTGTCGCCTCCTTTCGGTAACGGGCTATAAAAGGAATGGTAGCTCCCTCCTCAAGAAGCCGGGCAACGGCGCTCACCTGCTCCGGCCCAATAGAAAGCTCAAGGGCAATCCGTTCGATATGCTTTTCGTTCATGACTTCCTTTTCCGGTTGAGATGGTTTTATTAGCGTAATACAATCAAGGCGAGATTTAAAGGCTTAGGAGTGTCAGGATTGAAATGAGGTTGAAAGGCGATATTGCAAGATGCACGGGAAGCTACTCTTTTTTTCCATTTTTAGATTCAATAATCAATTCTCCACGGAAACGGGTCCCATCAAATGCAGGAAATCAAGAATAACCTCTTTGGGAGGAGTGCCGAAGATGGTCTTGAGGGTTAAACAGGATCATGGGACTTTCTCTTCCTGCCGCACCAAACGGGGAAGGGCTGTAAAAAGGATAGCCCATTCAATCTGTTCTTCGGGAATTTTGAGGGTTCGTCCGACCATCTGGGAGTAAGCATTGAGTTGAGAGCGATGGCGTTCTAACTGGTCTTGAATCCAACCTTCTACATCTTTTTCGGGTCTGCCGGTTTTATAATCCACTAATAACCACCTGTCTTCCATCCTCAGAAGCAGATCAAAGCGTCCCACACGGACTGTCCGTTTGCCGTCAAAATCCTCCAGAGCCCATTCAACGTGAACCTCTCTGGCCGATTTGAGCAAGGAAAGAAAATCCGGAGATTCCCAGGCCTTTAACGCCTCTTTTAGAACCTGATGGGCCATGCCCACGGTTTCCTTCAGAGGAATCCCTTCTCGTGCAAGGGCTGAGGCAATGGCCTCCGATTCGGGACAGGGTTGTTCCCGGGCAAGGGTTTCCAATATCCGGTGGATCACCACTCCTCTCGCCCGCGCATATCCTTCCCCCTCTTCTGCTCCAGGTTCGGTTGCCTGCGAGGTTTCATCTTCTATCCTGGAAGGGCTGGTGACCTGGTAGGGTAAGGGCTCCGGGTCAAAAGGAGGAACCATCCGGTCTGAAACAGGTTTTTTTCGTTCAACCCCTGCCGATAGGGATGGCAGCGGGTTTTCGAGTAACTTAAAATCATCTTCATCGGTTTTCATCATTTTCAGCAATGAAGAAAGGGGTGTTTTAAACTCATATTCATCCCCATTTTTACGGGGGCTATCCCTCCCGCTTAGCGTAAGACTTTCCTTTGCTCGGGTCGCAGCCACATAGAAGAGCCTTCTAACCTCGGCAAGAGTGCGCTGTTGACTCAGATCCTTCAAAAGATAAGAACCAAGACGATCGAGGCCGGTTCTCCTGTCAGCTGTTGCCGCAACGAGAAAATGTTTTTCTTCTCCGGGAAGGCGTTCCATTCGATAGGCAGGTTGCTCGCCCCTGCCTCCGCCAAGCGGATGATAGTCTAAATGGACAGCAAAGACATGGTCAAATTCCAGTCCTTTGGCCTTGTGAATCGTCATCATGGAAACCTTTGAAAAAGCCCCCTTCGGATCAGGCGGTGTGTAGGCTTTTTCAAGAAGCCGATGAAGCTGAAGAAGGGCATCCTCTCCTGGCATCCCCGAACAGAGATCGAGCAGATCGAAAAAGGCTCTCGCATTCGAAACCCCGGCCGCACCATAAAGAGCTGCCGTTTGGCAGGGACCATCCAAATCCTCCCATAACCTTGAGAGCGTTGACCCGTAAGATTCTCTGCCAAACATCTTTTGGGCCTCAACACTGGCCTCATAAAATCTGGTCAGCTCGGGAGAGGCAATCTTTTTAGAAAGAATCCTATCGGACCAGAATCCTGTGACATCCTTGAAACCCAAAAGAACCTCGTTTGAAACCCTAAGCCACGGGGTCCTCACCGCGCCTGCCCACGCCACATCGTCGTATGGCCTGACCGTAGCTGTAAAAAGATTCAAAAGATGACGCACCTCTGACCTTTGGCTCATCGATTCCCCCTCCAAGAGTCGGAGCGGAACGTCAAGTTTCATAAAGGCCCTGACAAAGGCGGGAAGATGAGTGCGCACCGGGATGAGAATGGCAATCGTCTCTTCAGGCCTTTCTCTATGAAGCCGGGCCACTTCCGCCGCGACCCATTGAGCCTCTCTCTCAAATGGAGAAAAGGCTCCATCTTTAGAATCCTTCTCATCATAGAAAATAGCCGCTCTCGTCGGAATCGATTGACCGGGTTTCTCCCTCGCCGGCTTGGATGGAGAAAATTGAACTTCGTCGTATTCTTTTTGTGGGGAGGCCATCACTTTTTCAAACAGCCTGTTCGCAAAATGGATAAGGTGCGGCCTGGACCTGAAGTTTGTCTCCAGAAGAAGTGGCTGGAGAGGAAGAGGAATCTCGCTGCTTCGGGGCAGGCCTTTCTCCTTCAATTCATAAAACAGACCTACCTCTGCCCGTCGGAAACGATAAATGGACTGTTTGGGATCGCCCACGACAAAAACGGTTCGCCCATCTCCGGGTTCCCACCCTTCTGTCAATCTGCCCAGGATCTCCACCTGGATGTCGTTCATGTCCTGAGCCTCATCAATGAGGATGTGTTTGAGATGCTCATGTTGAAAGATGAGGCTCTCGCTCGGACGTTCTGCATGATTCAAGGCCCTGAGGGCTGCCATCTCAAGCTCCAAGTAATCCATCCCCTGAGTGCGAATGAGGTCCTGAAGCCTTTTCATCGCCCCCCCTGCAAGGATCAGTATGTCCGTTAGCGCTTCTAATCCCAGGCTGTCTTCTTCAGGGTCTGGCCACTCTCTCACAAACCCTAAAAGTTTTGCCGACTCTTTTGGCAGTTGAAGAATAAATGTTGCCGAGGGGTGGTTTTTGAAATCCTTTGGGAATCCATCGGCGGTCGATACTCTTTTCCGAAGGGTTTTTGATTTCGTGAGAAAGACCTCGGAGGCCATCTTCCATTTAGGAATCTCGTCGAGTGTCTGACCGGGAACAGAGGCGGGAAAGGATTCACCAAACTCCACCCCTCCATCTTTCAAGGCTTCTTTGAGGGATGACCACTCTTTTTGAAATGGAGTGAAGTTTTGATTCAATCGTTCCAGGAAATGACCTGCATAACCTTGAAGCCGATGATTCAGATCTGATCTTAAGCCATCCTGAGTTCTTTCTTCTGAAGAGAAAATTGGAAAATCCTTCAGCCTATCCCGCCTTCCCAACAACTCCAGCATCTGCCTTGAAAGAGCATCGGGATAGTTGTTGACTCCCGCCAGGCGGTTGATATAGGCATCCCTCTCCTCCTTTGAAAAATTCTCTGACAGGATACTCTTGATGTATTGGTCAACCGCCCTTTGAAGCAGGGCCTCCTGGTCAATGTCGTCCAAAAGTGTCACGCCTGGCGGAATCTCCGATTCGACAGGCCAACCCATCGACAAAGAGGCGCAGAAGCTATGGAAGGTCCCGATCTGCAGGGATTCGGGATGAAACAGGATTGCAGGGTGGGCATGATGTTTTTTGACGGCCTTCCCGGCCAGGGACAGAAGAAGCTCTTCCCAGGGAGCCTCGGAAATATTCTTCTTTGACTCCCTCACCAGATTCAGTTTCTGGACAATCCGGCGTTTCATTTCAACCGCTGCTTTTCGCGTATAAGTGACAGCAAGGATCTGACGGGGATGAGAGACCTTTGAAAGAAGAGCTAAATAGCGGGCAATGAGGAGATCTGTTTTACCGGACCCGGCAGGAGCCTCGACAATGAAACTCCCTCTGGCATGAAGAGCCTCCTCCCGAATTTTTTGGTCAGGCGTTGAGAAGACCATAATAAGGATCTACCTAATAGTTGCGTAAAATTACATAAAAAGGGAGGTGGGTGTGCTGGGCGGACACGGGAAACCGAAGTTTCCCAAACCTTTACAGCGGCGCCTTTAAACGTTTGCTACTCCGTTTTCAAGCAAAATCCAAAGGCTACCTCAGGTGACATCGTATGTTACCCATAAACGATAAAATAATCCGCAATTGTAAAGGTTTGTAAGCACACTTACCTCCCTTTTGGTACAATGTTAAGATTTACTCCATTTCCCATAAATGGTCGCCTTCTTCCTCTCTCTCCTCATCAAGGCCGCAAATGTTTGGGAAAGGACAATGCTTACAACCACCCTCGTTTTGTGGTGAAGAAGGCGGCGGCAAAGGGTCTGGACTGTAAATCCCCTTCAAAGGCCCTTCAAGTCTTTTACTCACCCCTTCGATCCATTTTTCCAAAAAATTGTCCCAGTCCACTTTCTCCAGCCTCTGCACTTTCACCTCCGGGGCCCTCTTCAGGCTGATGTAACCCGCCTCAGTCTCACCCCTCCAACCACCGGGGCGAGGCAGGAGATCTTTTTTTATGGCAAGGAGATAAGCGGGTAACTGGGGCCTGACCATCCATTCAGTCACTTCCTTACTGTTTGGCATGCCGCCTGTTTTATAATCCCAGAGGGCTTTTCCCTTTTCTGGGTGGCTATCGATCCGGTCAAGTCGGCCCTTCAAGGAGATCCCCGTCTCTCCGATTAAGAGTCCCTCGAAAGACTCTTCAGCGGCTTCAAAGCGCCAACCCGCAAGGGCCCTTTCCTGTTCTACATCGAGCCAGGTTTTAAGCAGGCCTGGAAATTGGTCGTTTCCCAGAAGTCTCAAACGCTCCACCATCCAGAAAGGATCTTTCACCTTGTCGCCCAGGATGGTGTCAACCGTCTTCACCAAAAATTCGAGAGCCTTGCCTTTTTCGTCCGGCCAATCAGGCGCAGCCTTTGTTAGTCCTCGGGTGAATTCCCTCAGGATTTTGTGAATGACTTCCCCCCTCTCTCCGGGATCGATCCCGATCTTCGGTTCTTCAAGGGACTCCAGAGCCAGAAGATGCCCGGCAAAATATTTAAAAGGACAAAGGAGTAGGTCCTCAAATTGGGTCACCCTCATCTGCCCTGTCAATGGGACATTCACATATTCGGAAACTCTTTCTTTTGATTCCCTTGAAATGCTTTCCAGTCCCTTAAATCCTTTCCTGAGCCAGCGAGCCCTCAGCCACTCTACGGGAGGCCTCTTCCACAGATCGACCGTATATTGAGAACCTTCTTGAGAGGACTCATCCGGGATCAATGGGCAAGGGAGGTAGAGAAAGTCTTCTCCTCTGGAGGCCGCACGGCTAAACGCCACATCAGGGGCAGAGGCCAAGAGGCAGAAGAGGTTTCGTCGGCCCGCCTCCCATTGCCCTTCGGCAGTGCCCTCTTCGATTTTACGAAGTTCATGGGAATCAAGAAAGGGCAGGTCACCCATCATCTGTGGCAAGGCGTTGCCGTGAGTTCCCACCACCCAGACTCGGTCAAAGGCCAAACCCCTCGATTCCACGAGATTAAGAATCTGAATGCCGGCGGTCTCAGGAGTTTTCTCAACGACCTCAATTCCCCGGGAGGCCGCATTTAACCACGCCAGTACATCCTTTCTGCCCATCTCCTGATGTCCGATTTCACTTTTCAGGCCCTCCACAATCATCGAAAGATGTTCTTTTGCTAAAGTATCCGTCTCACACCTCAACAGAGGGAAGCCGAGGTTCTTCCACAGATTCTCAAGTTCCTCAAGCCAAACCCTCAGCGGCTCTTTCTTATAAAAGCAGAGGTTTCGAAGAGGCTGAACCGGAACACCAATATGGCTCAGGCGGAAAAGAAGGTCTCCAAATGTCTCCGAATTGTTTTGACTCCAGAGTATGGACCTGACCGCCAGCTCCTGACCCTGTTTAATTCTCCTCGCATATGGTGAAAAGAGAAGGGAGGATAAAAGTCCGTTCGGCTGAGGCTCCTCTGATAAACGCAGAGGTAACAGGGCTGTCTGAAAAAGGGGATGTTCTGAAAGTTCCGTCCCTCCGGTCAGGTTATAACGGAGAGCATCAGGAGGCCTCTCTTCCCGGTCTGTCAGTTCTTGAAGGGATTGCTTAAAGAGTTTAAAATAATCAGAATCGAGAAAGATTACTCCGAGTCGCTTCTGGTTATTATTCCAACACTTAACCACTTCAGCGCAGACGGATTGACACTCCTGCTCCGGAGTGGCGTAGATGCGAACCGTTACGTTTTTGTCAGGACTCTTTGAAGCGCGGTAAAGGTTGATTTTCGACCTTTCAGAAAGTGATTTGACGAGACTTTCTTCCATGGACGAAAACTCGTTAAATCCCGCCAGGATGATATTTTCAGGAAGACTGATCCTCCCCTCTGCCAAGGCCTCCCCTACCCTTTTCAAAATATTTCCCCAGGAGATATACCGATTCTTCTGAAGGATATCCAGAAAATGTCCAAAAACCTCCCGCCTCCAGTCGGCGAGCAAGTGCCCGCTTGTAGAACCCGCAAGGGGTTGCCCGGAACGCATCAACAGGTCGAATGAATCCTGCAGTTCGAGATAAAGAAGGGGCCCTCGTCTCAGCCCCTCCATCCATTTCACTCCTTGCGTCGCCTCCTCCCACAGGCGAAGCGCTACCAACCTCGAGAGAGGCTGAAAAGGCTCCCATAGCGATTCATAGGCATTTTTGACCCAACGGTTAAAGCCAAAGATGGCCGGGGTCTTCCATCCCTCTTCTTCTTTCTCAATCCTTGCTAGCCGGAAGCAATGCAGCAATCTTCGCGAAAGGCGCGAAGTCGCTGTGAGGACAACTTCTCCTTTGTAAGCGGCTTCAACCAATGCCTGCTCAAATTTGAGGGCTGATGAAAATACCTGGTCAGAAATCGCGGCCATCTTCTCCTAAAGGTCCTTCGTTCGAGTCACTATACCATGGGAGTGGGGTCACATCTTCATATGTCATTATTTCTTGGCAGGAATTGCAATATTACAAGCTTGGCCCCTCAGTCTTCTCACACTGACTCCCCCCCCCAAAATAGTCCTCCCAAAAATCTCGTGGTTTTAAATAGGAATCTCTCTGAATTCAACTAACTTGAGCAGATGTTTGTCTCCGCTTACAATGCAAGTCCCTTTGCCCGCAACCGCACATTCCAGAAATTTGTTGTCCGAAGGATCCGCCTGGATCACCGGGTGCAAAGGGATTGGAACAACAATTTCAGAGTGAAGAATCAGAAAATCCATAAGTGCTTCCACTTCTATACCAGGGAATGCAACGGCTAATTCGTGCAAGACGCGTTGATACTCTTCTAGGATTTCCGGGGAGAGTAAGAGTTGAATCTTATCATCACGCCAGGCTTCAAGAATCTTTCGAGGCGGGCCTCCGAAGAAAACACCGGAAACGAAAACATTTGTGTCGAGGACAACTTTCACTTTTTGCCTCGGACTCTCGCTATTGCAGCATCAATGTCTGATTTTTTCAATCCTATCCTTCGGGCTTGTCGCCGTACCTGTCCGATGAGATCATTGAACTCCTTGACGGATGGAGCGGATATAGTCTTAAGGATGACTGCATCTCGGTTCCCCACGACAATAAATTGCATTCCAGCTTTTAATCCCAACCGATTACGAACTTCTTCAGGGATGACCACCTGCCCTTTGGATGACATCCGTGTCGTTGCTAAATTTTCCATAGATTACCTCCTTTCTTACTGGTAAGATTATAAGCGAATCCGTCGGACCGGTCAATGAATATTTGATATAAGAAAGGAACGGCCTGCCTCCAGATGTAAACACCTAATTCAAGCATTTAACCAAATGAGATAAAGAAAGAGAAATGAAAGAGGGGTATATCATTTGACTGAAAAATGGAAGCGCCTCAAAATAGTGCTTCCCGGAGAGGTATTGTCATCTTCTATCGTGCGCTCGGCAGCCCACCTTGCCAGCCAGCCCTGAACCTAATATGGTGCAGGGCCAGTCAAGCACTATGGTCTGGATTTAAGATTTTGAGTAACTGTTGCTACCCGAGATCCTTTCTCTAAATTCACAATTCAAGGCCTGAGACCGGAGCCTTCTTCTGAAAATCCAAACATCCAAAGCCTGACCCCAGGGCAGACCCCAGGGCACAGCCGGTATTGGCTGTCGACAAAAGCAAAAAGACCTCCCATGGCGCGAAGGAATTGCTCAATGCGTCCCACGAGTGCGCGCTCCAGCTCGCGCTCGGCATGCTCTTGGCCAAGTTCGAGAAAATCGAAGGTGTACTCATCCTTGACGGCCAACTTCGCCTGAGCACGCAGCTCCGGCGTCAAGGCCTTGTCGAAGTTGGTCTGCCCGAGCATAGTCTTCTCGTAGCTCTGATTCTCGATCTGATGGATAAGGACATTCTTGGTCCACCCAAACTTTTTCGTCATGCGCAGGTAAAACTCACGCTCCAACGGATCGCGACAACGCTGGAGAACGATTATGTTCTTGGGGTCAGGCCACGGAAACACGGTATTTCCTTTTCCTCCCCCTTTCCGCCATATTGGCGCTCACCGGATTCACATGAATATGGCGGACCAACTCTAAGAGATACATATCCTTATCGCACAACATTACCCTGTAGCGCTACTGAAACAGATGCCCCACTTCCCCGTATCGCCTATTAAAATAACTTGCATATCCTTGAAGTCCTAAAGATAGGTTAAAAACCGCTGGAGGTCTTTTTCATCCAGAAAGATGCCCTACCTTCGATTGCCCCGGGTGATGACGTGATACAGCGCTCCTAAAAAATAGATCCAGGGTTTCGAGCCATGGCCATTCTGTATCAAAATACCGCCCTTCTGTCAATACCGAGTTTCCGTGGCCTGACCCCAGAGACTTCTTTTCCTATCCTGCTTAATATAGTTTCGCAAGGCCTGGTTGATGGATGTCTGATATCCCCGACCTTCGCGTTCAGCCTCATCCCTAAACCACTCCAGTATATCCGTATCGATGAAGATCGTGATTCTGGTTTTGCCCTTTTGCGGAATCACCGATCCTCTCTTGCCCTTACTGAAGTCATGCTCCTCCAGCATCTCATTCTTTCTGCTCATAAACCCTCCGCTCCTTTGGGGTCGCTTTCCGGGCTGAAATCAACCTGATCTCATCCTCACCCGAATTCAGACAAGATGGGGACGTCAGACAAGATGGGGACGTTGGTTCAAATACAACTTCATCCCATCCCCCCGAAACAATTAAGACCTCATTCCCTCTCCCCTTTCAATTTCTCTTGGGTGCTTTCTTCATTGAAACCGTGCCCGTCTCGGCTTTCCGTTTAATACCTGAAGCTTGGGACTCGAGGCTCGCTGTTTCACCCTGCTGTGTCCATTCACTGAAAATGCATGGATTGGGTTTCAACCTTCAGTCTCCTCTGGTTCTTCAAATAGTTTGAGATAGGGATCGAAGCGGAAGCGCCGGTTGCGGGCATAGCCGGTGATTTCCCGCAATAGCCCAATCTCCACAAGCCGCCTCACCAATTGGTTTGCTCCAGCAGTGGTTATGCCGATCCATTCACGCACCCGGGCGACCGTGATGATAGGGTGGTCAAATAGCTTGTCCATGATCCGATGTCCATTGGCTGAAGCACGGCCAAGGTGTTCAGTTATCTTAGCCCGGTATTCTTCTCGCATACGTAAAATCAAAGCAGCGGTCTCTGTGGCCTGCTGACTAACTTTAGTAACTCCCTGTAGGAAAAAGTCCAGCCAACCTTCCCAGTCGCCGGCATCACGTACGGCTTGTAGGCGATCGTAGTATTCAGCACGATAGCGCTTGAAGTAGTGCGAAAGATAAAGCACAGGATGTGAGAGAAGTCTCTTCTCCACTAATAAAAAGGTAATTAACAGACGTCCGAGACGGCCATTGCCATCGAGGAAAGGATGGATGGTTTCAAACTGGGCATGAGCCATACCGACTTGCAAAAGAGGAGGAGGCGGGTCTGAGGCGTGAAGAAATCTTTCCAGGTCGGACAGGGCAATGGGCACCTCATGGGGTGGTGGAGGCACAAAGGCGGCTTCCGTTAAAGAACAACCCGAAGGGCCTATCCAGTTTTGGGATCTGCGAAGCTCTCCAGGGGTGAGCCGCTCTTTGAAGTAGCGGATCAACCTCGCCTTCCCTGAGGACGATGTAGACCTTGATGCGCTCTCCTTTGTGCGGATCGGGGAGGCCAATGGTGATGCCCTCCTCGACCTTAGGATGCTGATAAATGAGCTCGTCAATCTCTCGAGGAAAAGGGCGGCACCGCTTAAGGATTAACCACAGACCCTCCAAGACCAATAATAACCTCATTCTCATTGACTACGAAAGTTTCCCTTAAACGTCTAATGATCCGCAATCCTAAAGATTTCGGAGTCTGGTCCGCCTGCCCCTCTGGAGTCTATTCTGTCATCACGAAATTGGAGATGCTTCCTTCTCGCGGAACCAGACAATCGTTTTAACTAAAGACGAGGAAGTTCGTGCCGATGGCCCTCGACCCTAAAGTTTTAGAGTCTTCCTTTCAGATTTGAATGCGCCAACTATTTTCTGGATGACAGCATTCTTTCCATGTCCCCACGCCGCCCTGCGGAAGAAAGGTTACAGATGATCACGAATGACCTTAATGAGCGTCTGGATCTCTTCCGCGGTGAGCTTGCCGTCTTTTCTGAAGATTAATTTTCCGTTTTTATCAAAGGCGAGAATATTACTGCTGTCGTCGGCAATCTTCCAGGCATTCACCAGCACCTTTTTATAATCCCTCACATAAATGGTTTTGGGGTAACGCTTCTGTTTATCTTTAATGGATGAAGAAAGAGCAAAATTGGGCATCCACGTGGCTGCCATGTTAATGATCCCAACCGATATAAATTTGTCGCCGGGAAATTTCTCTCGATTCAAAGCATCGCTGGCCTCATTGTTCGTATCTTTTTCATCAGGATCGACGTAAAAAACGGCATGGACCTTCCCCTGTAACTCTTCACTGCTCCAGGGTGTTCCATCCAACCGTCCTCCCAGTTTTTCTCTTAACTCTACCCTGGGAGGAACTTCGCCGAGTTCAATCGCCTCGGCAGTTTGATGGAACAGAAAGACGGCCAAAATAAAGATGAACCCTGTCACGAAATGCTTCATCATACACCTCCTCAATTTTTAATAGCGACGTGTTTCTGTATCCGATGGTCATGCGGCTCCATCTCTCATTTTGTCAAGCCTGAACCCGGAATCTGACTCTTTATATTTAGAAGGTAAATCGGATCAACCCGTGCCCCATTCATTCTAATTCCCCAATGAAGGTGAGGTCCTGTGGATCTTCCGGTGGATCCGACCCGACCCAGTATAGCTCCCTTGCCGACTCTATCCTCCTCCTTGACCAGCGCTTCTGAAAGATGGAAATACATCGAGTAGAAACCCCACCCATGATCGAGAATGACCGATTTCCCAGAGAAGAAGAGGTCCTCAACCAAGACAACCATACCGCTATTACAGGCCCATACGGGGGTTCCCTCCACTGCCCGAAAATCAACGCCTGTATGGGGGGTTTGACGTTTCCCATTAATCATACGCCTCAATCCAAATGCCGCAGAAAGTTCCCCCTCAACTGGACGTATAAAAGCACCTCTCCATAGTCTTTCATCCCGAAAGACCTGAAACAAGGATTTTAGCTGTCTTGCTTCTTTATCGACTCGTTCCAAAGTTTTCCTATCCAAATCCACCATGGCGGATGGGAGCGAAAATTTCTGGATCCCGAAGTCGACCTTCTCCACCTTCAATGAAAGGTTACTCAAATGAATACCGCTCCCCCCATCTGGCGTGACAATCTTCATCTCGTATGTGGCGGGCCGAGTGTCCATATCAATCCCAATGAGGCCCTCGTAGGCGCTATTCTGTTCGCTGAAGGCCAATGGAAACTTTGCTCCTTGAAACTTCACGTAGATGGACTTCAGTGATGGGGGCCCGGATATGCTGACGAAACATACTTCCCCCTGCTTGACCCCTCTCGGAATAGATTCGACCCGGAAATGATTTTCAGCAGAAACAGGCTTGCCCGTCAATAACAGGAGAACGGGCAGTAAAATAAGAAACTTTAAAAACCGTTGAAAGGGAATGGATATAAAATTCACGCAGCTTTATCCTCCTGAATTCAGCAGTTCTTTTTTCCCATATAAACGTCCCAAAATCAACGCGATGCGCTCCGCGCCTGGCTCCATACGGTATTTTTTTGAAGTGGGCCAACTTTTTTTAGGGATGTCCTCTGCTCCTCCCACAATAATTCAACTTAATCAACAACGCCTTGTTTATCCGAACAGTCTGGAATATATTTTCTACCCCAGGGGAATATTCCACCATCTGAAACGAGATCGCTCATAAATATTCTTTGCGCCCATTTTCTCCACTTTGAATCATCGATCTTCATTCGGAGAATGAATGTATTTTTTATTAATGCGAATAGCAGTGCTATCTCAGCAAGTTATTCGGATTAAGAAAAATTTGTTTCCAAAAGGTTTTTTTCGAAATCCACATTCTCTGTGGAATGGTTGTGGAATAAGGCCCTCTCCTTCTTGACAGCAATGGCCTCGACCGGTTTGCCTAAATATCAGGCAGTCCTAACTGATTGTAATTGTTTAGATAAAGATGAATTTTGAAGGATTCGTTTCTACTTCTTCAGATATCGTTCCAGCACCTGGTCGTTGAACTCTCCACTGATAAAATCGCCATTGATGATGAGAGAAGGCGTTCCCATAATTGGAACCCTATTCCCGACAGCCATGTCCTCCATGACCCTTCTTCTCCCTATCCCCTTTTCCATCGCCATCTTAAAAGTTCTCACATCAAAACCTTTCTCCTTCAGAATTTCTTCTACTTTTCTGATGACAACGCTCACATCTTCTCTGATGATCACCTGACCTTCAGGGGAGAAGAAAAAGTCGTGGATCATCCAGAAGGCTTCATCGCTCAGAACCTGGGCTGAGGCCGCAATCTCGGAGAGTTCAAATGATCCCTGAAGGGATTTAAGGGGAAAGTGTTTAAAGACATATCGGATCGTCTGGGGATGTCTTTCCAGTATCTTCTCCATCTTCGCCCATGAGAGCTGGCAGTAGGAACATTGAAAATTTGAAAATTCGACGATCGTCACCTTTGCTTTCGGATTTCCTCGGATGGCGGATTTTTCGATCTCAAATTGACCCATATCAAATTTCCGGGGTCTTGCCTCTCCGGCTTCCTTGAGAGTAACATTTTCGCCTTTGATGATGAGAGCGCCCAGGATGACCCTCTCACCGGCTTCATCCACATAGACGATGACAGGCATCTCTCTGTCCGGAGCCAGAACCAGTATCTTCACAGAGAAGAAACCAGCGAGAGGGCTCTTTTTCTTCTCGACAAACCTGACTTCCATTTCCTTCGGGATGCGCATATGGGCCCGGGCAGTCTCAATTGCGATCCTGACGATTTTGTCTTCCTGGGCATCTCCAAACCGGGGAAAGATGAAGCAGGACAGGATGATGAGCATTAATATAATTTTTTTCAAAATTCTCCACCTCAGTCAGAAATGAATTATCTAGCCTTTCTCTTGCTATACCTCTCTCTCACTTCTCGAACAACATGGGTAGATTGGGGCTTTAGAAAGCCATCCATAGAAATCGCAATACCCGGAAACTTTTCCTGCAGTTCTCGGTCCTCGGTCACACATGGGATTCCCATCTCCAGGGCTAACGCGATAAACTGCCCGTCATAGGCGGTGATTCCATATTGTGCAACGAGGTCGATCACTTTGGACGCAGAAGGTTCGCATTCGTTCTCAACCAGGATCTTCGAAACCTTTTCCCATATATCCAAAGCTTGTTCCGGCTTGATTTGTTTCGCTCTGATTGCGCTGGTCAGGATGTTCTGGAACTCGTAGCGCCATAGGACAGGCACAATCCATACGGGATCCTTTTCTTCAACCTGCTCGGACTTAGAGGTCAGAGAGCTTGTCAGGTTTCGCGCCGCAACGATGTTCGAGTCCACAACAATCATAGACGACCTTCGCGTTTAGCCTGATCGATAAATTCCGCCGCCAAGACCGTCCGGGTCTGCACCGGAGCCGGAAACCTCACCGGGTGAAATCGCCGCATCCTCTCCTCAAAAATCACGATCGCCTGTTGAGTCATGGAACGACGGTTTCTTTCCGCTTCACGCTTTAACCACTCATGGACTTCATGGGGCACATCTTTTATCAACAAACCGGGCATAACATACCTCCGATACCTTTTGGGTATAACAATACTATCATCCCATTGATATGTCAACTCACAAAATATCGTAATGCCTCACTCTTCCGTGTCAAATCACCGGCGATCGGGTAGGGATGTTGTAGAAAATCTTATACCTGTCTGCGCGCAGTCGCTTCGGCGAAGGCAGGGCGGAAGCCTCCTTGGTCAGAAATCAAATTTCTCTTGACACCTGTTCGGGAGACGATTAAGCTTCCTAAAAAGCGAACGACCCAATGGACCCTGTTCAGGAATTGGAACTCCTCATCAGATCGCGGTATCCCATCATCTACCTGGAATCGTGGGAAGAAGAGAGGGTTGAGCACCTGCTTAACCTCATCGCCAGGAACCTGAAA
>Ga0194110_10003044_pt1 | contig 20966 bp, 23 predicted proteins | sample TA2Kig1200mmetaG_FD_146192 | JGI IMG/M metagenome (GOLD analysis project Ga0194110, IMG submission 146192) | Freshwater microbial communities from Lake Tanganyika, Tanzania - TA2015032 Kigoma Deep Cast 1200m | ecosystem: Environmental > Aquatic > Freshwater > Lake | place: Tanzania: Lake...
TCTTTCTCACCATAACCGCCTCGCGAGCCAATGCAAGAGAAAAACGACCTCGTCGGCGCTCCGAAACCCGCCGCGAGACACGTTTTTTTCTTGCAATGGCAAAAACAGGACCATACATTGGCTTTGAGGCGAGTGTGCGGCGGAAATTTTTCCGTCGCGAAACGTGGCGCGAGACGCGCCGCAGGAGAAGTGCGGTAGATGGCCCGGACGGGACAAGGAGGGTGAGTGGATTGAACGCTCTGGGACGGCACATGCTCCTCGAGTTGTTCGATTGCGACCTCGACGCCATCAACAACCTGGAAGCGGTGAAGGGCGCCCTCGTCGAAGCGGCCCGTCGGGCTCAAGCCACCATCGTCGACGCGGTCTTCCACGAGTTCAACCCGTTCGGGATCTCCGGCGTGGTCGTCATCGCCGAGTCCCATCTCTCCATCCACACCTGGCCCGAGTACCGGTACGCCGCCGTCGACATCTTCTCGTGCGGTGACGTGCTCCAGCCGGAAGTCGCGGCCAACTACCTCGTCGAGCAGTTCGGCGCCGAGCGGACGTCCGTCGTCGAGATGCAGCGCGGGATGTTCATGAACGCCGCCGCGCCCGTCGTCAACAAGAGTCCGGTCGCGGTCGCTTGACGGGGGGTTTCCCCTCGGGGCCGGCGACGTGGTTCATCGAGACCACGACACCGGGTGACGGGCACTTCCACGCGGTGGTTCGCACCATCGCCTCCGCCAGGACCGCCTTCCAGCAGGCCGACATCCTCGAAACCGTCGGCTTCGGCAAGCTCCTCGTCCTCGACGGGCGGATGCAGTCGAGCGAGGGCGACGAGTTCATCTACCACGACGCGCTCGTCCACCCGGGCATGCTCGCGACGAAGGAGCTGCCGCGCACGGCGCTCGTCGTCGGCGGGGGCGAGGGCGCCACGCTCCGCGAGGTCCTGGCCTACCCCTCGATCCAGCGGGCGGTGATGGTCGACATCGACGGCGAGCTCGTCGAGCTCTGCCGCCGTCACCTGCCGGAGCACCACCAGGGCGCCTTCGACGATCCGCGCACCGAGCTCCGCCACGAGGACGCGCGCGCGTTCCTCGAGCAGACCCCGGAGCGCTTCGACTTCATCTCGCTCGACCTCACGGAGCCGATGGAGGCCGGACCGGCCTGCCGGCTCTTCAGCCGCGAGCTCTACGAGCTCGTCCGTGACCGTCTGACACCGGGCGGGACGATGACGATGCAGGCCGGGATGACGAAGGTCGGCGAGCTCGCGTTCTTCACCGCCATGTGCCGGACGGTAGGAAGCGCGTTCCCAGTCGTCGCGCCGTACCAGGCATTCATTTCCTGCTTCGGCGTTCCGTGGGGCTTCCTCGTGGCGACGAAAGGCGTCGATCCGCGACGGATCTCGCCCGCCGAGGTCGACGACGCGATCGCCAAGCGCCTGAAGAAGCCGCTGCGCTACTGGGACGGCGTCACGCACCAGCACTCCTTCGCTCTCCCTCGCTTCATTCGCGACGCCGTGGCGGTCGAGACCCGCGTCGTCACCGACGCGGCGCCGCTGATCGTCACCTGAGCGCCGTGGCGGCCTCCCGCGGCCTCGGCCTGATCGTGCTGATCGTGGTGGCGGGACTGGTCGTCGGCTCCCTGCTCGGTGAGCTCGTCGCGAGCCTCCTGCCATCGGGCGTGGTGCACGACCTCCTCACGCGCGGGCCGCAGATCGGGCTCACGCCGCCCGCGACGCTCGACCTCCGCTTCGTCGCCCTGACCTTCGGCATGATGCTGAAGGTCAACGTGGTCGGTGTGCTCGGCGTCGTGCTCGCAGCCCTCGCCCTCCGCCGGCTCTAACCCATCGCGCCCCGTCTGATCCTGGCCTCCGCGTCACCGCGCCGGCGCGAGCTCCTGCGCCGTCTCGTCCCCGAGTTCGAGGTCATTCCGAGCGACGTCGACGAGTCGCTCGACCCCGGATCGCTCGTCGAAGCGGTGGCGGGCCTCGCGGAGCGGAAAGCGCGCGCCGTCGCCGCCGGCCATCGCGACGCGGTCGTCATCGGCGCCGACACGATCGTCGTGATCGACGACGCCGCGCTGGGGAAGCCGTCGGACGCGGCGGAGGCGGTTTCGATGCTGAAGCGGCTGCGCGGACGCCCGCACGACGTGGTCACGGGGATCGCCGTCGTCGCCGCCGGACGCGTGTTCGCGGGAACCGAGACCACGCGTGTCGTGATGGCCCGCTACGGCGACGACGTGATCGACTGCTACGCCGCGTCCGGCTCGCCGCTCGACAAGGCCGGCGGCTACGCGGTCCAGGACCTCGACGGCGCGCTCGTCGATGCGGTCATCGGCTCGTACACGAACGTGGTCGGCTTTCCGCTGGGGCTCGCGCGGCGACTCCTGGCCGAGGTGGGGTTCCCGCTCAGCGCCCCGCCGGCCTGACGCGGCCCGGCGGCAGGAGCTGGATGCGGGCGCGGGCGGGAAGCGGGAGCTGGTCGCGGAGGAACAGCGTCGTGAGCTCGAGCCGCTCCTCGCTCACCCGTCCCTCGGGCAGATACAGGTCACGCGCCTGCTGCACGCGCGCCTCGAGCTCTCCCGCGCCGCCCAGGACGGCGCGTGGCAGCCGCTCGGCGAGCTCGGCGGGGCGCCCGGCGGCCAGCCGGGCTTCGGCGGCGAGGATCGCCCGGGTGAACGCCGCCAGCTCCCGCTCGCCCGGTGGCCGCTCGCCCCGCAGGAAGACGCCGGCGTGAACGGTCGGAATCCCGAGCGCGCGCTCGGCGGCGGCCGGTGTTCGGAGGTCCGCGAGGACCGTGCCGCGGCGCTCGCCGAGGAGCCGGGCGGCGAGCGCATCGGGCACCATGGCGGCGTGCACGTCGCCGCCCGCGAGCGCGCGCGCCAGCCCCTGCGTGCCGGCGCTGACCACGTGTACCTGGGCGGGCGTCAGCCGCGCGCGGGCCAGGAGAAAGTTGAGCCAGGCGTGCTCGGCGACGCCCGGCGCGGTGATGGCGACACGAAGGCCCGCGAGGTCCGCCACGGCGCGGACGCGCGCGGCGTGCGCGGCGTCGATGACGAGCGCCACGGGCGGCGCGGCCGTCAATCCCAGCAGGAGCCGCGGGCTCTGCTTCTCGCGCGCGCCGAAGCGGAGGAGCGCCTCGGCGGAGGTGGCGACGAGGTCCGCCTGGCCCTGCGCGAGCGCCTCGGCCGCGCCCACCTCCGACCGCGTCGCCCGCACGTTGACGGTCAGTCCCTGCCGCGCGAAGTGACCATCGTAGGCCGCGACCCAGATCGGCAGATACTCCGGTGAAGTGGCGGGACCGCTCACCGCGAGCGTCAGCGTCTGCAGGAGGACGATGAGCCCGAGCACGCGCCTAACGAGCCTCGCCGCGTGGCGCCGGATCCCCGGCCCGCCACGCGATGCCGTCAAGGCGCGCCTGCTCCGCCTCTACGGCGCGGCCCTGCGGCGCTTCGGCCCGCAGCGCTGGTGGCCGGGCCGCACGGCCTACGAGATCGCGGTCGGCGCGATCCTCACGCAGAACACCGCGTGGATCAACGCCGCGCGCGGCGTGGCCGCGCTTCGTGAGCGCAGGCTGCTCGATCCGCGCCGGCTGATGGCCGTCTCGGACGCCGAGCTCGCCGCGGCCGTTCGCCCGGCAGGCACCTACCGGCTCAAGGCGCGGCGGCTCCGCGACTTCACCGCGTGGCTCATCGCGCGCTTCGGCGGGCGCTTTCACGGGATCAGGCGGGCGCCGCTCGCTCCGCTCCGCGCCGAGCTGCTCGCGGTGCCGGGGCTCGGGCCCGAGACCGTCGACGCGATCCTGCTCTACGCGGCCGCGCGGCCGGTGGCCGTCGCCGACGGGTACACGCGCCGCGTGCTCGTGCGCCATCGCCTGCTGCCTGCCACCGCGTCGTACGAAGACACGCGCGCGTTCCTCGAAGCGCACCTGCCGTCGGATCCCGCGCTCTTCAACGAGCTGCACGCGCTCTTCGTCGCCGTCGGCAAGGCGTTCTGTCGGACTATTCCGGAGTGCGCCGAGTGCCCGTTGCGTCGCGATCTCGGCGGGCGGCCGCCGGCGCACTCCTAAGTACATGGGGGGCTCCGGGCGCCCCCCACGCCCCCCACGCCTGCGGGCGGACGTGAAGTTCGCCCTCCGGCGGGTGCCACTCGACATCTCTAAAGCGTCTCCAGCACGTCGGCGATGCGCTCGGCGGCGTCGGGGACTCCGAGCGCCGTCGCGCGCTCGCCCATCGCCTTCAACCGATCCGGCGCGCTGACGAGCGCCACGACGCGCTCGGCCAGCGTGGCCGGCGTCAGCGCGTCCTGCGGCAGCAGCGCGGCGCCGCCGTCGCGCTCGACGAGCCGCGCGTTCGCCGTCTGCTCGTCGCCGCTCGTGCCCGGCAGGGGCACGTAGAGCGCCGCGATCCCGAGCTGGCAGCACTCGTTGACGGTGCCCGCACCCGAGCGCCCGATCACGAGTGACGTCGCCGCGAAGAGATCGGCGAGCTCGGCGCCGACGAACGGCGTGACGACGTACCGCGCGGCGAGGGCCGGCGGCAGCGCCGCGCGGCGCTCGCGGAGCCACGCGAGGTCGCCCGTCGTCGGGTTGTCGCCGCTCTGGTGGACGATCTGCGCGTGGACGAGCAGCGCGGGCAGCGTCTCGCCGACGGCGCGATTGATCCGGTGCGCGCCGAGCGCACCGCCGGTGACGTAGACGACCGGCAGCCCGGGATCGAAGCCGTAGCGCGCGAGCGCGTCCGCGCGCGATCCCCGACGCAGCTCCGGACGCATGGGATTGCCGGTCACGACGACCTTCTCCGCCGGGAAGTGACGCGCGGAGTCGGCGTACGTCACGGCGATGCGGCGCGCGAACGGCGCCGACACGCGGTTGGCGAGCCCCGGCACCGCGGTCTGCTCGTGGATCACGGTCGGAATGCCGCGCAGCGCGGCGGCAGTGACGACGGGCAGCGCGACGAAGCCGCCGGTGCCGAAGACCGCGCGCGGCCGCAACCGGCCGAGCGCGCGCCACGCGCCGATGATGCCCGCGGGCACGTTCACGAGCAGATCGCTGACGTTGCGCCAGTCCCAGTACCGGCGCAGCTTGCCGGTCGAGATCGCGACGTACTCGATGCCGGCGGCGGGGACACGCTTCGCCTCGATGCCGTCGCGGCTGCCGACCCACACGCAGCGATGCCCGCGGGCCTGAAGCGCGGTCGCGACCGCGAGCCCGGGGCTGGTGTGACCGCCGGTGCCGCCGCCGGCGATCACAAAGGGGCGAGTCGTCACGGCAGTCGCGGAGGGCGAGGATTCATTCCGCGCCCGGAGCGTGGGGGCGTTGGGGGTGCGCCTCGCACCCCCGACGTCATTCGATCCGTCTCGCACCCCCCATGTCGGTCGATCGAGCCCGCTCGAGCGCCAGCTCGAGCAGGCGATCGACAAGAGTCGGGTAATCGACGCCCGTCGCCTCCCACATCTTCGCGTACCCGCTCGTGCTCGTGAACCCTGGGATGGTGTTGATCTCGTTCACGTAGATCTGACGGTCGCCCTCGAGAAAGAAGTCGACGCGCGCCATCCCCGCCGCGTCGATCGCGTGGAACGTCTGGATCGCGAGTGCGCGGAAGCGCGCGGTGAGCTCGTCGGAGATCGGCGCGGGGATCAGCAGGCGCGCGAGGCCTTCCACGTACTTCGTCTCGTAGTCGTACCAGTCGGCGGTGTAGACGATCTCGCACGGCAGCGACGCCTCGGCCACGTCGTTGCCGAGCACGCTCACCTCGATCTCGCGCGCGGTGATGCCGCGCTCCACCACGATCTTGCGATCGTGCCGCGCGGCTTCGTCGATGCCCGCGGCCAGCTCGTCCGCCGTCTTCACCTTGCTGATGCCGACGCTCGAGCCGAGGTTGGCGGGCTTCACGAAGCACGGGAAGCCGATCTCCTTCGCGACGCGCGCGGCGACGGTCTTCGGATCGCGCTCCCACTCGTGCCGCATCACGACGATGTGCGGGACGAGCGGCAGGCCGTGCGCGCTGAAGACGGTCTTCATCATCGCCTTGTCCATGCCGATCGCGGAGGCCATCACGCCCGCGCCCGTGTACGGCACGCCCGCGAGCTCGAGCAGGCCCTGGATCGTCCCGTCCTCGCCGTACGGCCCGTGCAGCATGATCACGGCGACGTCCATCTCCTGGCGGAGCTCGGCCGGCAAGCCGCCGGGAGGCTCCATGCGCACGAGGGAGGAGGTGGCGGCGTGCTGGGTGTCCGCGCGATCGGCGAGCGCCTTCTTCACGCCGCCGGTCGCGTCACCCGCGGGCAGCGCGTGCCGCGCCTCCTCGGACAGGACGTGCATCGGGTCGCCGCCGACGACCCAGCGGCCGTCGCGCGCGATGCCGATCGGGATGACCGTGTGCCCGCGGCGCCGCAGCGCCGCCATGACCGACGCCGCCGACGCCAGCGACACCTCGTGCTCGCCGGAGCGCCCGCCGAAGATCACGCCGACGCGTCGCGGTCGCATCTCCACGCGATCTTATCAGCCATGAGAGGGAAGGCTCCCACGGCGCGGGGACCGGTGTACACTCCCGCGGGCCGCCCGACCGGCCCGCCGAGGAGGACATGCAGAACGTCCTGGTGGTCGACGACAACGCGGACGCGCGCGAGATGCTCGCCACGATGCTGAAAACGGCGGGCTACGACGTGGCGCTCGTGGCCGACGGCCAGGAGGGCTACGACCGCTTCGCCGAGCTCAAGCCGGCGGTCGTGCTGGCCGATATCTTCATGCCCGGGATGGACGGGATCGGGATGATCCGCGAGATCCGCCGCGCGTTCCCGGACGCGCGCATCATCGCGATGTCGGCGGGATGGAACGTCCCGAACCTTCAGGTGAGCGGTCGGGTGATCGCGAAGCCCCTCGACCGCGAGACGGTCACGTCCGCGGTCGCGGCCATCCTGGCAGGCTCGACGCGCGGCTGACCGGCTCAGCGCGCGACCCGGACGCTTCGCCGCTCGAGGCAGTCCCGGTAGCTCTGGCTCTCGGCCGCCTGTCGCGCCAGGGCGGCGGTCAGCGTGCCGTCGTTCTCGATTCTGCGAGCTTCCCGCGGCTTGCACGAGGCGTAGACCTCCGGGCCGTCCGGCCGCGTGCATCCTCCGAGGAAGACGATCCACGCGACCCCGAGGGCCAGGGCCCACACCCGACAGCCGGAAGAAGTTTCCACATGGTGGTCATCGGCACGTCCTGTCCTACCTATTAGGGATAACCCGCAAAAGGCCGTCAGCGGGCCCGGCGCTCCGACCGCCAGCGCCTCCACTCGGCCAGACGACGCCCGAGCTCGGCCTCCAGGCCCCGGTCCGTCGGGCGGTAGTACTCGCGGCCCCGGAGAGAGGCCGGCAGGTCGTCCTGGTCGACCCGGGCGTCGGGGGCGTCGTGGGCGTACTGGTAGCCCTTCCCGTACCCGAGGCTCTTCATGAGCCCGGTCGGCGCGTTCCGGATGTGGAGCGGGACCGGCTCGGCCGGGCGCTCGTGTACGTCCTTCTGGGCCTCGCCGTACGCGACGTAGACGGCGTTGGACTTGGGAGCCAGCGCCAGAAACAAGGTCGCCTGCGCCAGCGCCAGCTCGCCTTCCGGCGATCCGAGGAAGTCGTAGGCGTCCTTCGCCGCCAGCGTGAGCGTGAGCGCGCGGGGGTCGGCGTTGCCGACGTCTTCCGAGGCGAACCGCACGAGGCGCCGCAAGATGTAGAGGCGGTCCTCGCCCGCTTCCAGCATGCGCGTGAGCCAGTAGAGTGACGCGTCGGGGTCGGAGTCGCGCAGCGACTTGTGGAGCGCGGAGATGAGGTTGTAGTGCTCCTCACCGGCCTTGTCGTAGAGGAGCGTGCGCCGCTGCGCGGCCTCGGTGATCGTCGCCTCGCTGACGCGCCGCCGGCCTTCGCTCTCCGGCGCGAGCGCCACCGCCACCTCGAGGATGTTCAGCGCGCCGCGCGCGTCGCCGTTCGCGATCCGCGCGACCGCCGCGAGCCCGTCGTCGTCGATGGCGACGTTGGATCCACCCAGGCCGCGCGCGCCGTCCGCGAGCGCGCGGCGGAGGATCAGGATGAGCGCCGCCTCGTCGAGCGGATTGAGGACGTAGACGCGGCAGCGCGACAGCAGCGCCGCGTTGACCTCGAACGACGGATTCTCCGTCGTGGCGCCGATCAGCACGATCGTGCCGCGCTCCACGTGCGGCAGGAACGCGTCCTGCTGCGCGCGGTTGAACCGGTGGATCTCGTCGACGAACAGGACGGTCTTGACGCCGCGGCGCTGGTGCGTCTCCGCTTCCGCGATCACGGCGCGGATCTCCTTCACGCCCGACAGGACCGCGGAGAACGCGACGAAGCGCGCGCCGGAGACCTGCGCCATCAGCGAGGCGAGCGTCGTCTTGCCCGAGCCGGGCGGGCCCCAGAGGACCATCGAGTGCAGCTCGCCGCGCTCGATCGCGGTGCGCAGCACGCGGCCGGGGGCGAGCAGATGGTCCTGGCCGACCACTTCGCCGAGCGCCTGCGGTCGCATGCGCTCGGCGAGAGGTGGGGGGTGCGAGGCGCACCCCCCATGTCCCCCACGCTCCGGCCCCGGAGTGAATCCGGGGCCTCCGCGGGTGCCGAAGAGATCCATCTCCATCAGCAGCCTGTGCGTGCCTTCAGCCAGCCGGGGAGATCGGCCAGGTCCGTCATGTGCGCGACCGGCTCGACGCCCCAGCGCGCGAGATCCGCCGCCTTCGCGCGATACGCGACGAACGGCACCCCGGCCTTGGCGGCGGCGAGCCCGTCCACCCACGAGTCGCCGACGACGACGGCCTCGACCTCGCGCGTGCCGAAGCGCCGCGCGATGACCGACCAGCCGTCCGGCGCCGGCTTGAGCGCGCCCATCTCGTCGCGCGTGACCACGAGGTCGAAGTGGGGCAGGAGGCCGAACCGGTCGAGGACGAGGTCGGTGACGACGCGGGCGTTGTTCGTCCACAGCGCGACGCCGCAGCCGGCCGCCCGCGCGCCGAGGACCGCCTCGAGCGCTCCGGGCTCGAGCCAGGCCCCGTCGACGGCGCGCCGCTCGTGGCCGAGCGCGATCGTCCACGCGGCCGACTCCAGCTCCGCGGACTCGGCCCGGCAGCGGTCGATCAGCTCGCCCACGCGATAGCGGTCCTCGCGTGCGGGCAGGGGCCCGCACGCCCGCTCGAACATCGCCCGGATGTCGAGGGCCATGGCCGCGAGGTCCAGTGGCGAGTTCACGAGGGTGTGATCGAGGTCGAACACGCAGAGTTTCACGCCGCGACAAGCATACCGCCCGTGACCGGCGTGCTACCATGAATCGTCACCATGAAGCGCCGACCGTTGATGTTTTCGGCCTTCCTCCTGCTGCTCGTCGCCGTCGTCGCCCCGCCTGTCGCCGCCCTCGAGGAAGCCGACCGGCTCTATCTCGTGGGGGACAGCGCGCTGGCCGACGGCCTGAGCGCGCTCGCCGCGCGCGCCCTCGACCGCTTCGTCACCGAGTTCCCGAGCGACGCGCGCGTGCCGAACGCCACGCTGCTGCTCGGGCGCGCGTGGCTCGGCGTCGGCCTGCACGAGCGCGCGCTCGAGACGTTCCGCAAGGTGCAGCGCATGACGCCGGCGCCCGGCCGCCCCAACGAAGCGCGGCTCTGGGAGGCGGAAGCGCTGTTCCGGCTGAAGCGCTACGCCGAGGCCCGTCCGGTCTTCGAAGAGGTGTTCCGCGGCGATCCGGCGTCGCTCATCGCGCCCGACGCGATCTACGGCCTCGCCTGGGTCGAGCTCGAGAGCAAGAAGCCCGAGGCGGCGGTGAAGCACTTCCGCGAGCTCCTCGCGACGGCGCCCGATCACACGCTCGCGCCGTCGGCCACGCTCTACCTCGCGCGGGCGCTCGTCGACAGCAAGCGCTACGCGGAGGCGACCCCGGTGCTCGTCGACTTCGTGACGAACTATCCGAACCACGCGCTCCGGCCGGAGGCGCAGTACCTCACCGGGCTGTCGCGGGTGCGCGGCGGCGATGCGAAGACCGGAACCGCCGACCTCGAGGCGTTCCTCGAGGCGAATCCGAAGCACGAGCTGGCGCCGGCGGCGCGCCGTCTGCTGGGCGACGCGCTCGCGCGCGTCGGCGACCGCGACGATCTCCAGGCCGCGTACCAGGCGCGCGTCAACGAATCGCCGCCGACGCCCGAGGGCCTCTTCGAGGCGGCGGAGCTCGCCGGACGCCTCGGTCGCGCGAAGGATCAGGAAGCGACGTGGCGCCGGCTCCGGAAGGAGTTCCCCGACGACGCGCTGTCGCGCCGCGCGGCGCTCGAGCTCGCGAACGTCGCCTTCAAGCGCAAGGAGTGGAAGGACGCCGGGGCGCTCGCGCGCGCCGCCGCGCCGAGCGAGGACGAGACCGTGCGCGCCGAGGCATGGCTGCTCGCCGGCGAAGCGGACCTGAAGCTCAAGCGGTACCCGGAAGCGGTGAAGGCGTTCGAAGGCGTCACCGCCGTCGAGGGCGCGGCCGCGTCGGTGCGCTATCGCGCGCTCGCCGGGCTCGGGCTCGCGCACGAGGAGCAGCAGCATCTGCGTCCCGCGCTGGCCGCGTACGAAGCGGTGGCGAGCAAGAGCCCGGATTCGAGCCTGCGGGACTGGGCCCAGCAGCGCGTGAAGGCCGTGCGCGAGCGGCTCGCGAAGACCCCGTCCAAGCCGGCGAACGGCGGCAAGCCCGCCGACAAGCCGAAGGGCAAGTCGTGACCGCGCGCGTCGCGGCGCTGGCGTTCGCGTGGCTCGCGCTGAGCGCGGCGACCCCGCTGCCGCCGACGCCGCCGCCCCCCGACGTCAGCCATCTGGTGCCGTTCGTGTACACGCCGGGTGACAAGCCGGCCATCGCCGCGCCGAGCCTGCCGCTGCCCCCGCCGCCCGGCGACATTCCGGTCGTCCGGCCCGCCGCCGTCCTGGTCCCCGCGGCCGACAAGCCGATGGCGCCGCTGACGCCGCCGGGGACCGCGCCGTGCTTCTGGGCCTGGCTGCCGAGCGCCTCCGAGCAGCTCAAGTGCGGCCTCGGCCGCTTCTATCGCGGCGAGCATGAGAAGGCGCGCGAGGTGCTCGAGCAGGCGGTGCGCGGCGCGTCCGAGCGCGAGCTGATCGCCGAGGCACGCTACTGGCTCGCGGAGACCCACTGGGCGCTCGGCCGGGCCGATCTCGCGGACCCGCTCTTCCGGCAGGTCGCCTCGGAGCCGCGCCAGCCGCTCGCGGTATGGGCGCAATCCGGTAGCGGCTGGACGGCGCTGAAGGGCGGCGACGCCGCGCGCGCCCGCGACATCTTCGGGCGTCTCTCGGGCGCCTCGGTGCCGAGCCCGCTCGACGGGTGGTCGCGCCACGGCCTCGGGCTCGCGCTCTACGCGCTCGGCCGCTTCGAAGACGCGGAGCGCGCGTGGGCGGCGCTGATCGCGCGCACGGTGCCGCCGCCGCTCGTCCGTGAGGTCGCGTTCTGGCACGGCGAGACGCTCGGCCGCATCGGGCGCCATGGCGACGCCGAGGCCGCGCTCAAGCGCTTCACCGACGGCGGCCCGCATCCTCTGCTCGAGACCGGTCTGCTGCGCCGGGGGTGGTGGGCGCTCGCCGCCGACCGTTCGAAGGAAGCCGTCGCATCGCTGCAGGCGGTGCTCGCGATGCCCGTGCGCTCCACCGCGGGCAACAGCGCGCTCGAGCGCGATTGGGCGGACGCCGGGCTCGCGTGGGCACTCCTCGGCACCCAGGACGTCGACGGCGCGCGCCGCGCCGTCGAGCCGCTGCGGACGCGCCGCTCGCCGCTTTTCGTCCCGGTGCTGCTGCGGCTCGCCGCCGGTGCCACCGACCTCAAGCGCGGCCCCGAGGCGCAGGCGATCGTCCAGGAGCTCCTCTCGAGTCAGCTCGACCGGACCACGCGCGCGTGGGTGCTGCTCGTGGCCGGCGACGCCGCCAACGCCGACGGCAATCGCGACGAGGCGCGCACGCACTACGATCTCGCGCGCCAGGCGGAGTCGTCGGGACTCATCGGCTGGCACGCGGCGATTCGCCTCGCGCGGACGAACTTCGAGCTTCGCGAGTTCGGGCAGGCCGCGAGCGACGTCGGGTCGCTGCTCGTGGCGCCGCTGCCGCTCGAGCTCCGCACGGCGGCGCTCATCCTTCGGGGCGAGGCCGCGTACCACGCCGGTGATTTCACCACGGCGTCGGAATCGTTCCGCCGCGTGCTCGTCGAGGCGCCGCAGGCGAAGGAGGCCGCCGGTATCGGCCTGGCGCTCGGCTGGACCGCGCTGCGGCAGGACCGTAACGCCGACGCGCGGCGCCACTTCCTCGACTTCGTGAAGACGTACCCCGAGCATGCGCTCGCCGGCGACGCGCTGCTGCTCGCCTCCGAGCTGGCGCTCGCGGACGGCGATCTCGAGGAGGCGCGCACGCTGATCGAGCGGCTGCTCTCGAGCTACGCGTCGCATCCGCGGATCGAGTTCGCGAAGCTCAACCGCGCGCTGTTGCTGCTGCGCGCGGGCCGGGTGGATGCCGCCCAGCCGATGCTCCGCGAATGGATCTCGCGCGCGCCTTCGTCGCCGCTGGTCGGCCGGGCGAACGCCGCGCTCGGCGCGGCGCTGCTGGCGACGGGCAAAGCCTCGGATGCCGGGCGGGCGTTCGCCGCGGCCGCGCGAGCCGGCGAAACGGGGCTCGCCACGCTCGGCACGGGCGCCGTCGCTCTCGGCACCGGGAAGCTGGACGAGGCGCAGAAGACGCTGACCGACGCGCGCGATGCCGGACCGGTCGCCGTCACCAACGCTGCCGAGTACGGCCTGGCGGCCGTGGCGTATCTCAAGGGAGACACGCGAAGCTTCGCGCCGGTCGCGCAGAACGCGCTGGCGACCGCGACACCCGCCATGCTTCCGAAGCTGCTCTACGTGCTCACGGGCTACGCCGTGGAAGACAAGAAGTGGCCGGCGGCGCTCGATCACGCCAAGCGGCTCGTGGCGGAGTTTCCGTCGGACGACGTCGCGGACGACGCGCTCGAGCGGGTCGGCAGCGCCGCGGCGTCCGCGCGCGCGTGGCCGGTCGTGCACGAGAGCTACTCGCTCCTGCTCCAGCGCTACCCGAAGAGCCCGTTCGTGGAAGGCGCGACGGTCGCGCTCGCCGAGGCGCAGACCTACACGGGGCGGAGCGCCGAGGCCGTGACGACGCTCGAGCGCTTCGTCGCCGCGAATCCGAATCACGCGGAGGTCGGGCGCGCGTGGCTCGCGCTCGGCCGCGCCCGGGAGAGCACGGGCCAGATGCCGGGCGCGGTCGAGGCCTATGCCGCCGCGATGCGCGACAGCCGCGTCGCCGAGATCCGTCGCGACGCCGCCGGCCGCCAGGCGCGCGCGCTGATCGCCGACAAGAAGTGGCCGGAAGCGCGCACGCTGCTGCAGGCGCTCGTGCTCGACCGCGACACGGGCATCGTCGCGGAGGCGGCGCAAGGGATCGGCGAGACGTACCGTGGCGAGGGCGATGCGCTCGCCGCGGCGGAGTACTTCATGACCGCCGCGTACGTCGCCCCGGACACGCCCGTCGCACGCAAGTCGATGCTCGCGGCCGCGCAGAGCCTCGCCGCGGCCAAGCAGCCGGAGGCCGCCGCGATCGTCTACCGCAAGCTCCTCGCGCAGGGCAACCTCCCCTCCGACATCGCCGACGCCGCTCGCCAGGGCCTCGCGGGTCTCAACGCGCGCTGACCGCGCCCGCGGTCGTCTGAGGCATACTGAGGCGCCATGAAAGGATTCGGAGGGCGCGTCCTCATCGTCGATCTCACGCATGGGACGTCGCGCATCGTTCCGGTCGCCGAAGACACCGCGCGCAAGTTCCTCGGTGGGAACGGGCTCGCGGCGAAGCTGATCTGGGAGCACATGCCCGCGAACGTCGACGCCTTCGATCCGGCGAACGCCATCGTCTTCGCTGTCGGGCCCATCACCGACACCACCGTGCCGGGGAACAGCCGCGCGTGCGTCGCCGCGAAGTCGCCGCTCACCAATCTCTTCTTCGATTCCACGTTCGGCGGGCGGTTTCCCGCGACGCTGAAGCGCACGGGATTCGACGCCATCATGCTCACCGGACGCGCGCCGGCGCCGTCGTACGTGGTCGCGACCGAAGACGGCGCGGACGTGAAGCCGGCGACGGGACTGTGGGGAAAGACCACGCGCGATGCCGTCAACGCGCTCGTCGCGGCGGAGGGCGCCGACGCGGACGCGATCGCCATCGGCCCCGCCGGCGAACGGCGCGTGCGGTTCGCGGCGATGGCGCACTACTGGAAGAACCGCGAAGGCGTGTCGGGCCGCGGCGGCCTCGGCGCCGTCCTCGGCAGCAAGAACGTGAAGGCGGTGGTGGTGAAGGGCGCGCGCAAGACGGACGTCGCCGATCCGGCGGCGCTGAAGGCGCTCATCGACCGGACGCGGGAGCCGCTGAAGACGGGGACGAAGGCGCTCACGACGTTCGGCACGCCGTTCCTCGTCGGCCCCATCAACGCGCTCGGCGGCCTTGGCGCCTACAACCTCAAGGCCGAGACGTTCGCCGAGGCGCGCGTGGTCGGCGGCGAGGAGATGAAGACGCACTACCACGACAAGGACACGACGTGTCTCAAGTGTCCGGTCGCGTGCGGCAAGCAGTACTCGATCGCGGAGGGCGAGTTCGCCGGGCGCCGCGCGAAGATGCCGGAGTACGAGACGATCTTCGCGCTCGGCCCCATGCTCGGCATCGCGCACCCCGAGTCGCTGATCCTCGCCAACGACCTCTGCGATCTCCTCGGCATGGACACGATCTCGATGGGCGTGACGCTGGCGTTCGTCGCGGAGGCGCTCGAGCGCGGATGGCTCGACGCGAAGGAGCTCGGCGTGCAGTTCGGCTGGGGCGACTGGCGCGGCATGCTCGCGCTCGTGGAGCGCACCGCCGCGCGGGAGGGCTTCGGTGACCGGCTGGCGGAAGGCGCGTGGCGGCTCGCGCGGCAGCTTCACCCCGAGGCGCCGAAGGCCGTCTACGCGGTGAAGGGTCTCGAGCTACCGGCGCACTCCGCGCGCGCGCTCAAGGGCCTCTCGATCGGCTATGCGACCGCGACGCGCGGCGGCAGCCACCACGACACGCGGCCGACGCCGCAGTACGCGCAGGGCTTCGACCGCCGGGGCACCAAGGACAAGCCGGCGTTCGCGGCGCGCAGCCAGCATTTCACGGCGGTCGGCGACTCGCTGGTGATGTGCCGCTTCACCTCCGAGCGCGGCTTCGGCCTCTTCGTCGACGAGCCCTACGCGGAGATGGTCCGGGCGGTCACGGGCTGGGACATGACGGCGGAAGAGCTGGAGCGCGTCGGCGAGCGGATCGTCAACCTCGAGCGGCGCTTCAACGTGCGCGAGGGCGTGCGCCGCGCCGACGACCGGCTGCCGTGGAAGGTCATGCACGAGCCGATTCCCGACGGCCCTTCCGCCGGGATGTACTGCCCGCCCGACGAGCTCGCCGCCATGCTCGACGAGTACTACGCGATTCGCGGCTGGGACGCCGACGGCGTGCCGACCGCGGCGCGCCTCTCGACGCTCGGCCTGTAACGCTCGCGGGCGCGGCCACTCGCTGGTAAGCACGGCTTCAAACGCGCCGCGAGCACGGATGACGATGAAGCTCCCGAGGACATCGCCCGCCGCCATCGCATGATCCGTCTCGCCGACACGGTAGCGGTGCTGTGCTTCGCGGTGTCCGCGGGGCTCGGTGTCGTCGGGCTGATGCAGCACACGCGTGGCGCGTCGACGGTGGTAGCGACCGTCGACGACGGACGTCTCACCGAGCGGCTGCAGGCGCTCGAGCAGCAGCTGGCGGCGACGCAGGCGGCGTTGCCGTCGCGCGCGAGCGTGGCGCCCGAGTGGCGCGTGGTGGACGAGCGTCTCGCACGCCTGGAGAATCGCCTCGGCGCCGTCGAGGATCGCGCCGCTGTCGCGCGCCCGCGCACCGCGCCCGCCGCCACGTCGGCGACGCCCGCGCGCATCGCGCCCGCCGCGCCGGTGCACGTCGAGCCGGCGCCGCGGCCCACGCCGCCCGCGACGGCGGCAGCCGCGATTCCGCGCGAGCCCGCGCGCACCGAAGCGCCGCCGGCCGAGCCGTCGCTCGGCGAGAAGCTCCGCCGCGACTGGGAGGCGGTGAAGTCGAACGCGCGCCGCGGCAGCGAGGAATGGCGCGACGGCTGGGATCAGCTCAAGCGACTGTTCGGCTACTGACAGGCGGGACTCGCGGTACGATGGGCCGACGCTGCAAACGGGCGGATAGCTCAGCGGGAAGAGCGCGGCCCTTACAAGGCCGAGGTCGCAGGTTCGATCCCTGCTCCGCCTACCATCCCCCCCGCGCGGTTGAAAAACTTCCCATGCACGACTCGCCGCACGCGTGCACACCGGCGCGCGTAAGTCTCCAGCGGGCACGCACCGCGGGTTTGGCAGACCCGTTGCACACGCGGGTGGTATGGGCCGCGACGGCATCTACTCGATGGAATCGCTCAATGGAATCTACGCGCTCGTCGTTGACGAGGAGAAGGACCGGCGGGCGCTGATCAGCGGGATCCTGCGCTACTGCGGCGCCCTCGTCACCCCCGTCGAAACACCGTCCGCCGCGCTTCTCGTGATGGAGCTGCTGAAGCCGGACATCGTCATCGTCGACTTCACGCGTCCCGAGGACGGCGCGATCGAGTTCATCCGCCGCGTCCGCGCGCTGAAGCCCGAGGACGGCGGCATGGTCGCGGCGGTCGCCATCGGTGACGACCACGAGCACATGGCGCTCGCGCGCAGCCGCGGCTACGACGCGTACGTCACCAAGCCGCTCGATCCCTGGGAGTTCTGCCGGGTGCTGACCCGGCTCCTGACGATCTGATCCTTCTGTCGTTCCTGCGTTCCGCTGGTTTTCGGATTGCAGCGGTTCCTCCGCGCTGTGGCGCGGGAGCCCGACGTCCTCAAGGCGCTCGTCGGCGTCCACGTTCTCATCGTGGACGGCGACGCTGCCGCGCGCGCGCTGCTCGAGTCCGTCCTCGCGTACTGCGGCGCCTTCGTCACCTCGTCGGCGACCGCGCGTGACGGGCTCGCGTACTTCCACAGGAAGCCCACCGACGTCGTCCTCGCCGACGTGACGTTGCCGGACGCCGGAGCATATCAGCTCGTTCGCGAGATCGGCGCGCGGGTGCCGGTCCTCGCGCTCGCGACCGGTGAAGGCGACGGGCCGGACCGGACGCTCGCCGCCGGGTTCCACGGGCATCTCCGCAAGCCCGTCGATCCGTGGGAGCTATGCCGAGTGGTTGCCGGGCTCGCGCGCAAGGCGTAGTAAGCTCTCCCTCCGGATGACGGGCTATCGCGCGTTCGACCTCACCGGCAAGGTCGCGCTGATCACCGGCGGCAACAGCGGCATCGGCCTCGGCATGGCCGAGGCGCTCGCGGCGGCGGGCGCCGGCGTCTGCATCTGGGGCACGAACGAGACGAAGAACGCCGCGGCCGCGAAGACGCTCGCGGAGCACGGCGGTCGCGTGCTCGCGCTCGCCTGCGACGTCGCCGACGAGGCGGCGGTGGAGCGCGCGTTCGCGGAGACCGTGTCGACGTTCGGGCGTGTCGATGCATGCTTCGCGAACGCGGGCGTGAGCGGGCGCGCCGGCGGCCAGTCGTTCGCGGAGATGACCACCGAGGAGTGGCGGCACGTGCTGAGCGTCAACCTCGACGGCGCGTTCTTCACGCTTCGGGCGGCGGTGCGCCACATGACCCGGCGCGAGGGCGGCGGCTCGCTCGTGGTGACGTCGAGCCTCGCCGCGATCTCCGGCCAGGCGCGCGGCGAGCACTACGCGGCGACGAAGGGCGCCCTGATCGCGATGATGAAGGCGCTCGCCGTCGAGTTCGCGCGCCACGGCGTGCGCGCCAACGCGATCCTGCCGGGCTGGATCGAGACCGCGATGACCGAGCGCGCGCTCCACTGGGACAGGTTCGTGGAGCGCGTGCTACCGCGCGTCCCGGCGCGCCGCTGGGGCGTGCCCGACGACTTCGGCGCGATCGCCGTCTACCTCGCGAGCGACGCCAGCGCGTATCACACCGGCGACACCTTCGTCATCGACGGGGGCTACGCGATTTTTTGAAGGCGTGGGCGATTGCGGCCATCGCGTTCGCTCTTGCCGGATGTGCCTCCAGCGCGCAGCTCCTCTGGGAGGAGTACACGAGCGCGGGGCTGGAGGCGTTCGCGGCCGGACAGTACGGGCGCGCGGAGCTCTACCTGAACCGCGCCGCGCAGAAGGCCGAAGACCTCGGTCCGCGCGAGCTCGGCCGCAGCCTGAACAATCTCGGCGAGGTCGCGCGCCGTCGCGGCCGTCCGATGGAGGCCGAGCGCTTCTTCCAGCGCGCGGTCGCGGTGAAGGAGACGGGCCTGGGCCTCGATCACCCGGACGTCGCGACGAGCCTCAACAACCTCGCGCAGGTGTACCTGACGCAGAGCCGCGAGCGCGACGCCGTGCCCGTGCTCGAGCGCTCGCTGAGGATCCAGGAGAAGGCGCTCGACGCCGAGCATCCCGCGCTGCGGCGCACGCTGACCGTGCTGGCGGAGACTTACCGCCGTGTGGGCCGTGCCGCCGATGCGTTCGTGATGGAGGTGCGGCTGCGCCTCCTACGCCCGGAGTGACCGCATGGTATAGTTTGAATGCTTCAGAGTGGCGCGGGCTCGTGGTGCAGCCTGGTTAGCACACTGGACTGTCAATCCAGAGGCCGCGGGTTCAAGTCCCGTCGAGCCCGCCATTAATCAAGCAGTTGCAGCACACCTTCCGAGGCCGGGGCGGTCGAACGTGACCAAAACGTGACCGACCCCGGCCAGTTCACCGAGCGACCGTGACAGCGGCCGTCACGTTGCCCGCAGCGAGCTTCGCGGCAGCAGCTTTCAGATCGGCGTCCGACACGATCGCGTAGCGACGGTAGACGTTCTCGGTCTTGTGCCCGGTCAGCTTCATGGCGACCCCCGGCTTGCTCCATGTTGCGAACTGCCGAGCGCCGGAGGTCGTGCATCAGAAGGCCTGGCTGGCCCGCTGCCTTGCACGCGGCCTCCCATACCTTCCTCGGGTCGGCGATCCTCTCGCCGATGTGCGGGGCTTCGAGGTGCGGGAACAACCAGGGGATGACCCGCTCGTGCTTCTTCTCCAGCTCACCGATCCGTTGCACTTGGCTGGCGAGCATGGCGCGCAGCTCGGTCGTGAGGTGAACGACGCGACCGTCGCGGTTCTTCGTCGCGCCTGGATCGAGGCGTAGCACGCCGGCCTTGGCGTCGTACTGCCGGCGTCCGAGGTCGAGGACTTCGCGCTTCCGCCATCCGAAGGTGTACGCCACGGTCATCGCGACTTGCAGCTCCTCGGGCAGATGCCGGCGGATCGACGTGAACTGGTCGCGGGTTACGAACCCGGCGCGCGGGTCAGCCTCCCGCAGCTTCTTGACGACCGGCAACCGCTGGAGCTTGCCGTGCTCGTACGCGAGCCGCAGCATCTTGCTCAGCGTCGCCAGTTCGCGGTTGATCGTTCCGTTCGCGGCACCGGGCTTCTCGGTCCCGTCGTCGCGCTTGGTCGGCATCTGCCGTGCCCGCGCGTATGCGGTTACGACATCGGGCGTAATCGTAGCCAGCCGGCGACCGGTGAAGAACGCGTCGAGGTGAGTCAGGCGCGCGTCGGCCTCGTCGAGATCGCGCGTCTTGTGCGTCTCGTAGTGCGTCCGCAGGTCGACACGCGCTTCGTCGTACATGATCTTGTCGAGCCGCGGGAGCACGACTTCACCGCGGGCAATCTTCCCCCGCTTGTCGTCGAGAATGCGCTTCGCGGTGTCGTAATCGGTTGTCTTCGCACTCTCGCGCACGCGGCGGCCGTCGACCGTCGTGTACGACATCCACCAGACGTGCGAGTCGGGGCGTTGGTAGAGTCCCTGAATTTTAGCCATCGTTGGTTGTCTCCTTCCCTTGCTGGCGGGCGTGACCGCCGTCAAGGCTCACATTCGAGAAGTGACAGCGTCGCGCCTGTTCGCGGCGCGATCAGTTCTGCCGTCGCTCGCACTGCCAGAAGTGCCGCGCCGTACACGAGACATGCAGCCCGACGTTGCAGTCAGCGCAGCTCGTCATGTCGTCGTCCGGCTCGAACCGCCGGCGGCAGGCGACGCACGCCTCGTCGCCGACGACGTAATCCAGCTCCCCGAATTTCCGCGGAGCGTCGCGCGCGGCCCGTTCCTCGGCGTCGCGTAGCTCGTCGACCGCGCGAATCAGCGCGTGCAGATCGTCAGGCCGGGCAGGACCACCGTGCAGCCGTGCGCGCAGGTCCATACGGCGAACAAGCTCGACGGCGAACACGACGACGCGTCGTTGAGCTTCGGCGACCTTCCGGTCGTGCGGCTTCACAGCAACCCCTTCTCAGCGAACGACACGAAGTCGCCGTCTCCGAGCACGATGTGATCGCGAATCGGCATGTCGAGCAGACGCCCGCCCTCGACGAGCTGACGCGTGAGGCGCACGTCTTCGCGGCTCGGCGTCGGATCGCCGCTCGGGTGGCTGTGCGCGAGGATCAACGACGACGCACCGAGCAGCAGCGCATCGCGGAACAGGTTCTTCGCGTCGACCGTCGTCGCGGCGGTGCCGCCGGTGCTGACGGCCTTGAACCCGACGACCGCGTTCTGCGCGTTGAGCACGAGAATCGAGAAGTGCTCGCGGTCGCCGTCCAGTTCGGCGTAGAGCGGGCGCAGGATCGCGACGGCTTCGGCGGGTCCGTTCGCGTAGAGACGCCTCGGCGCCGGCTCGCGGACGACGCCGACGCGCACGGTGCGGAGGCGGTAGGCGGCGTCCATCAGCGCACCCGCATTCCGTCGGCGATGGCGCCGGTGACGATGGCGCCAATTGTCGACGGACATCTGAGACCGCGGGAATTTGAACCAGCCGGCTTGCAGGATGGCGTGAGCTGAGATAGACGATTCCAGCCGACGGCGTTGAAGGGTGAGGGCCCGGAGTCTGGCACACCCCGAGC
>Ga0194110_10003061_pt1 | contig 20924 bp, 22 predicted proteins | sample TA2Kig1200mmetaG_FD_146192 | JGI IMG/M metagenome (GOLD analysis project Ga0194110, IMG submission 146192) | Freshwater microbial communities from Lake Tanganyika, Tanzania - TA2015032 Kigoma Deep Cast 1200m | ecosystem: Environmental > Aquatic > Freshwater > Lake | place: Tanzania: Lake...
CCGTTCCGGCGCGTACCAGTAGCCGTCGTAGATCAGCTCGGCGTAACGGGGGATCAAACTGTCGCGCAGGTGCAGGACCTCCCGATCCATCGTGATGGATTCCAGCCCCCGGTGCGCCGCGTGAAGGATCGTCCCGCCCGGCGTCTCATAGACGCCCCGGGACTTCATCCCGACGTAGCGGTTCTCGACCAGATCGACCCTCCCGACTCCGTGCGCTCCCCCCAGGCGATTGAGGTGAGCCAGCAGGGCGGCGGGGCGCATCTTCTTACCGTCCACCGCCACTGGGTCGCCCCGCTCATAGTCGAGCTCGACCAGGCGGGGCTTGTTCGGCGCCTTCTCCGGCGAGACCGTCGTCTGGAAGATGTCCTCCGGCGGCTCTTCCCAGGGGTCCTCCAGGATCCCGCCCTCGTAGCTCACGTGAAAGAGGTTCGGGTCCGTGCTGTAGGGCTTGGCCTTGGTGGCCGTCACCGGAATCCCATGCGCCGACGCATACTCGATCAGCTCGCGCCGTGACCGAAAGGTCCATTCCCGCCAGGGGGCGATGATCCGGACCCTGGGATCGAGCGCCAGGTAGGTCACCTCGAACCGGACCTGGTCGTTGCCCTTGCCGGTCGCGCCGTGGGAGACCGCGTCGGCTCCTTCTTTTTGGGCCAGCTCAATCTGCCGCTTGGCGATGAGCGGTCTGGCGATCGAGGTCCCCAGAAGATATGTCCCTTCGTAGACTGCGTTGCCCCGCAGCATCGGGAAGATGTGGTCCGTGACGAATACCTCGCGCAGGTCCTCGACGTACACCTTGGAGGCGCCGACCGCGAGGGCCTTGGCCTTGACTGCCTTGAGGTCCTCTCCTTGGCCCAGGTCCGCACAAAAAGCCACCACTTGGCAGCCGTAGGTCTCCTTCAGCCATTTGAGGATGACTGAGGTATCCAGGCCCCCCGAGTAGGCCAGCACGACTTTTTTAACGGTCTTCCGGTTCATCGAGCGCCTGTTCTCTGTTTTCGCCGCGGCCGTCCGAGCAGCTCCACCAGAATAGCTTTCTGCATGTGCAACCGGTTCTCGGCTTGGTCCAGCACGACAGACTGTGGCCCGTCCAGCACCCCGGCGGTGATCTCCAGCCCGCGGTGCGCCGGCAGGCAGTGCATGACGACCGCATCCGGTCTGGCGCTCTTCAACAGCCGTTCGTTCAGTTGATAGGGGGCCAGCGCCTTCAGCCGGCGCGCCTGCTCCCGCTCCCGGCCCATGCTGATCCAGACGTCGGTGTAGAGCACGTCGGCTCCCTTGACCGCGACAAGCGGATCCTCGCCGATCTCGATCGCCGCACCGGTCTGCTCCGCTTCGACGCGGGCCAGGTCCACGATCCTCTGGTCCGGTTCGTAGGCGGTCGGACAGGCCAGGCTGATCGCCATGCCCATCTTGGCTGCGCCTTCGATCAACGAGTTGGCGACGTTGTTGCCGTCTCCCACATAGGCGATCTTGACTCCTTTCAGCCGGCCCTTCTGTTCCCGGATGGTCAGGAGATCCGACAGTGCCTGACAGGGGTGGCACAGGTCCGTCAGTCCGTTGATGATCGGGATCGTGGCTTCGCGGGCCCACTCCTCGACCGTAGCCTGGTCGTAGGTCCGGATGACGAGGCCGTCCAGATACCGAGACAGCACGCGGGCCGTGTCGGCGATGCTTTCGCCCCGGCTGAGCTGAATCTCCGCCGCGGACAGGAAGAGGGACTGTCCGCCGAGTTGAGCGATTCCCGCCTCGAAGGACACCCTGGTCCTCGTGGACGGCTTCTCAAACAGCAGGCCCAGCGTGGCTCCCAACAGCCGTTGGTGCGGGATGCCGCGCCGCCGGAGCGTTTTCAGCTCCGCCGCCAGCTTCAAGAGGGCCACCACCTGACTGCGAGGAACGGCGCTTAGCGTCAGGAGGTCCTTCCCCGACGGGCGCGCTGAAGGGTGGCGCCGGGGCCGCTGCCGAGACAGAGAGCCCTGCTTACGCGCCGGCCCCGGCTGGTAACCTTTGTGAGACGCCCTGGGAAACAACGTCGCTTCCTTCTTGTTCCTGTGCAGATGACGGCCCGACCAGAGGGAATCCGGCTAGATCCGTTTGCTCAACACGTGAGACAACGTGTCCAGCAGCCGGTCGATCTCACGCTGGGTAACGATGAGGGGCGGCACGAACCGCAACACCCGATCCACCGTGCAGTTGATCAAGACGCCACGGGCGAGGCAGTCCGTCACGACCGGTTTGCCATCAACCGACAGTTCCAGGCCTTGCAGGAGCCCCAAACCTCGGACATCCTTGACGATCGGCAGGCGGTCCTTGAGGTCCTGCAGGCCCTTGGCTAAGTAGTTGCCTGCCACACGGCTCTGCTCCAGCACCCGGCCGTCCAGCAGGACGCGCAGGACCGCCAGGGAGGCGGCGCAGGCCAGCGGATTGCCGCCGAACGTGGAGGCGTGGGAACCGGGCGTGAAGGCCGCGGCGGCGTTGTCCGTCGCCAGGCAGGCGCCGATCGGCATCCCGCCGCCCAGTCCCTTGGCTAACGTCATGACATCCGGCTCGACCCCCAACTGCTCGTAGGCGAAGAGGGTGCCGGTGCGGCCCATGCCGGTCTGAACTTCGTCAAAGATCAGCAACAGGTCCCGTTTGCGGCAGAGCTCACGCAACCCTTTGAGGTAGGCGCGGCTCGCGACATGGACGCCTCCTTCCCCCTGGATCGGCTCCAGCAGGACGGCGGCGGTCCGGTCGGTCAGGGCCTGCTCAACCGCGGGCAAGTCGTTGAAGGGGACGTAGGTGAAGCCGGGAAGGAGCGGCTCGAACCCCTGCTGGACCTTCTCCTGACCTGTGGCGGTCAGGGTGGCCATCGTCCGGCCGTGGAACGACTGCCGCATCGTGATGATTTCATAGCGGTCGGGCCCGTACTTCTGGTGCGCATAGCGCCGGGCCAGCTTGATCGCCGCTTCGTTGGCTTCCGCCCCGCTGTTGCAAAAGAAGACCTTCTCGGCAAAGGAATGATCCACCAGCATCTGAGCCAGACGGACCTGCGGCTCGGTGTAATAGAGGTTGGAGGCATGCAAGAGCTGTTGCGCCTGCTTTTGAATGGCTGCCACGACGTCGGGATGGGCGTGCCCCAGCACGTTGACGGCGATCCCGGCCACGAAATCCAGGTATTCCCGCCCCTCCAGATCGTAGACACGGCTGCCTCGTCCTCGCACGATGGAAATCGGCGAGCGGGCATAGGTATTCATCAGATACCGCTCCGCGTCCTGTCTCAATTCCTCAGTCGGCATTCCGTTATATCTCCGCGTGAATTAAGGGAAGATAGCACATTATCCATGTCAACGCAACAGCAAAGCTCACGGTCAAGGCTCCATGTCCTCTTCTCGCTATTGGAAAATTCCATGCTGCCTGAGCTTGAGCAGGGGTGGCCGGAGTGTTATAAGGGTCCGCGAGGCAACGGGTAAGAATTCTCCCGCATGGCGGTGCCCCGTCGGATGGGCCTCCCACCTGCCAAGGGGAAGCGGGTCAGGAGGCCTGAAGGGTGAAAGCTTGTCAGAAATGCGATCAGCAAAACCCCGACGAGGCCCTCTTCTGTGGGCAGTGCGGGGCCTCCTTTTCAACCTCTTCGCCGGACCCTGCCGAAGCACCGGCCTTCGATGAAGCTCACCGGTGGCGAGCCTTCATCGGGCCGAACGCCGATCGATACCTGGAACAGTTTAGGAAGTTTACCGGCGGGACGCTTATCGCCGGCGGAGCGGGGCCTCGGTTTGCCCTGACCTGGCACTGGCCGGCCTTCCTGTTCGACCCCTTCCTCTGGTTCCTCTACCGCAAGATGTACCTCTATGCGCTGGTCTACGCAGTGGGGCCCGTGCTCTCGGCGTATTTCACAGGCGACTTCACGGTCGGGATCGTCTGGCGCATCATGGCCGGGGCCAGCGCCAACTATATCTACTACTGGCACGTGCGAGAGCAGCTCGCCAGAATTCGTGAGAAAGCAGGCCTTGATTACTCGGCGCAGGAGCGGCTCCTCAAGGACCTGGGGGGCATCCAGCCCTATGTCGTCTGGGTGGGGGTCGCGCTCCACCTCCTCCTGCTCGCTCTGTTGCTCGCGGCGATCCGGGAGGAACCTCCGGAGGGAGGAAAATTCAAGCCCGGCCGGATCGAGCCGGCTCCCAAGCGGACGGTCTTGTGAGTCGGCCTCTGTCGGCTTACCCGCGGTTGGACTGGGGACGGGACATCTGCCAGGCGAACCAGGCACGAAACCACTCGAAGTCATGCTGGTAGGCAGGGGCGGAAGGGTCGGCCGCAGCGCTCTTCTGCTCCAGCCTCGTGTAGGTGCGGGGCCAGTTCTTCTGCCACCAGGATTTGAGTTCGTCCGCCTGGTAGGGAATTCCTGAAGGCTGGTGGATGCCGGCGGCCGCCGCCACGTCTGCAATCAGCGGCCAGTAGCGATCCTTCCCCAATCCCAGTCCCTTGAAATGTTCCCGGAGCAGGAAGACAACCCAGATCTCCGCGCTGTGCTTCTTGTTGTGTTTGAACGGCTGCGTCTGCCTCAGCGGGATGGGATCGAAGTTTTTGATGACTGAGGTATAGTCGGGGCCGCCGTAGCTGCCGGCCACCTCGGCGATGCCCTCGAGCATGCGGGCCAGTTCCACCTCGACGACCGGCTTGGCTTGCGGAGATTCAGCCGCCGGCTCGCTGGCCAGAGGGTTGGGCGACGTCAGCAGTTCGATGAGCGGTTTCAGCTCGCGCAAGCGAGTCACTGCCGTCTTCAGAATTTGCTCTGATTCCAGCCAGTAGTCCTGGTCGTTCTTGGCGGTCCGCTCACGGCCGGCGGGAGGGAGCACCGGCGGAATCCAGTAGCGCAGCAACACGAACAGAATGTAGTGCACATCGCCGCCCACCCGCTCCACCCGTTCCAGCACGCCGCCCTGACCGAGCGCGTTCTTGAAAAAGAGCTGCACCCGCTCGACGACGCCCAGCCGCCGGGCCATCTCGACCCACCACCGCTCGATCTCGTGCCAGGGCTGGCCGGGGGCTGGTTGCGGGGAGACCATGCAAGAACTCCGTCCGAGAATGCTGTGCCATGCAAGGAAAGCTGCGAGGATGGTACCGTCTGGCTGAAGTGATTGCAAGAAGCAAGGGATGGTGGAGCGGCTGGGGTAATCCCCTGCTCCCGCACTGCGCACGCGAGAGTTGATCAAGACGTGACGTGAGGGCGGTGCCGGGACCTGTTGCTCTCCCAAATGCAACGGGTGATGACAGCCGCAGTTAACCAGCCTGGACCGTTCACCTAATGAGGTGAGACTAGGAAATGGTGGACGCGTGCGGTCAGGGTAACCCTCGGCCCCACTGGGGGAGATATGATGAAAAGTCGGTCATCGCTTGACTTCGCGTGATGATGGCGTATCTTGTCACGGCGCAACCTAGAAACAGTGCGAGATGAGGGAATGGAGGCAAGGCATGGCTCGGCTGGTGCTGCTTCGGCATGGGGAGTCGCAGTGGAATCTGGAAAACCGCTTCACCGGGTGGGTGGATGTGCCCCTGTCCCCCAAGGGCGAACAGGAGGCCAGGGAGGCCGGACAGAAGCTTAAGGCCTTCCGGTTTGATCGGGCCTACACGTCGGTGCTCAAGCGCGCGATCGATACGTTGCAGATCGTCCTGGAAGTGATCGGCCAGACCGACATCCCGATTGAGAAGGACCAGGCCCTCAACGAGCGTCTGTACGGCGACCTCCAAGGACTCAACAAGGCGGAGACCGCCCAAAAATACGGCGACCAGCAGGTCAAGATCTGGCGGCGGAGCTATGACATCCGCCCGCCAGGAGGGGAAAGCTTGAAGGACACGGCGGAGCGGGTGTTACCCTATTACGAGAAGCACATCCGGCCACACGTGCTCGCCGGCCGAACGATCCTCGTCTCGGCCCACGGCAACAGTCTGCGGGCCCTGGTCATGCACCTGGATGGACTGACGCGTGAGGAAGTCCTGGAATTGAACATCCCGACCGGTGTGCCCCTGCTGTACGAGTTCGACAAGACGGGGAAAGTCTTAGCCCACCGTTATCTCTGAGACTGAGTCGGTCGCAGGCTTGATTACGGGCCAGCCAACTGAAAGTCTCTCACCAGCTCCCCGATCTGGTCCACCGGAATCAGGTCGATCAGCAGGGCCAGGATCTTCCGGCGGTCCTCGGGCTTGACGGCTGATACCGCTTCCAGAATTGCCGCGCATTCCGTGAAGACCGCCACGGGGCCGCCTCCTTCCTGCACGATCTGATCGTAGGCCTGTCGACGTTCCCCCGCTTGCTGAAAGAAAGCCTGCGCGTCCTGTCCGTCCAGTCTAAGTTCGGTCGTCCAGCCCTGAAGGATGCGGTCACGGAGCGCCGCGAGCACTCGTTCCTTGTCCGCCGCCTTGGTCCTGACGGCCTGCAGTGCGCTCTGCACCCAATAGAGGTTCAGGGCCAGCACTTCGCGGGTGATCTCCTGGGCTTGATCGGGCGCAGCCTCGATGCCGTACTCCTCCAACTGGCCGCCCGCCAGGTCGTGCGGCAGGATCGCGAACAGGGATTCGGCTGCATGGCTCGGAGTTATCAATGCCATAACACGTGGTCCCGGCGCTGGCCAAAAGTCAGGGCTGACCGGAGCTTAACGCAAAGGATTGAGACGGAACAAGCCGGGAGCGAAGGGACGATTTAGGCCTGAAAAAGCGAAGGGCCGCTGGAACCCAGCGGCCCTCCTTGCGGTCATGTCCGCGAAGCGGTTGCCTTAGAAGCGGCCGCCGCGGTTTTCCCTGCTGCCTCCGCCGAAGCGTCCACCGCTCTTCTCCTGCGGCTTGGCTTCGTTCACGGTGATGGACCGTCCGCCCAACTGCGTGCCGTTGAGCGCCGAAATCGCTTTCGTCGCGTCCTCGGCCGTGGCCATCTCCACGAACCCAAAGCCCCGGGACTGGCCGGTGAACTTGTCCGTGATCACGCGAGCCGACTCCACGGTGCCTTGCGGGGCGAACAGCTCGTTGAGCTCCGCCTCGGTGGTGGAATAGGGCAAACCGCCCACATACAACTTGGTACTCATGGTACCTCCTTACTGCTGAGACATTGTCTTGAAGGTTACGGAATGAGGGGGAAGGAGAGCCGGGACGGTGCGATGAGTCGAGCAGCGTTCAGGACAGACGTTCCGTTCAGATTCCTACCGCAAGCCAATATCGATTCAGGGCCGGATTCAGTTGTGCGCTCCACCGTCCGGCCCAACCGCGATGAAGCACAAATGCACTCTACCATAAGCAGTTTAGGAAATGCAACCCCCCCCGTGTGCGCCGGCTCGTGTCGTTTGAAGGGCTAGGGCAAACTGCAGCGCAGGGCCGGTAAGGGAAAGAGGCGCCCTGCTCAGGGGCAGTTGGGAGGCGAGTTCAGGCCGAACAAATTGCGCAATTGATCGAACCGCTGCACGTCCTCCGACGTCGCGTCCAGGTTGCCTCCGGAGATTTTCATGTTCAGTTTGAGGTACTCCGCGTAGAACGCGCAGCGCTCCGCATTGAGGGGCTGGGCCGGTTGGACCGGCACTGGGGCTGACGATTCGAAGGGAGCAGGGGCTGACCTTGACCCTGCGGGCGCGCTCTCGTGCTTGGCTTCCGGCACGGTGCTGAAGCCTTCCTTGTTTGACTCATGAAAGGGCTTGCAGCCTGGGCGCGGCTCGTTCGAGTAGACATCGCCGGGGCAGACCCAGAGGGTTGTGGCTAAAAGCACCAGATTCAACATGATCGCCTCCCCTCTTTCCAGCCGGCCATCGCCTCGATCCCCGTACCTCTTGAAGCCGGCCTACGCCCTCCCGCGCTCATTGTGACAGACACAGGTTTACGGTTCCCGATGATTGAGTTGCTATGGTGCGCCCGGCAGGACTTGAACCTGCGGCCTGCGGGTTCGAAGCCCGACGCTCTATCCAACTGAGCTACGGGCGCATGGGGCTATTACAACCCCTGTTGCCCGACACTGTCAAGGCGACCGCGTGGTTCCTCTCACAGGAACTGCGGGAAGCCTCCGCGCGAATAAAAAGGGGAACCGTGGCATGAACCACGGTTCCCCTTCTGAGTGTCCCGTCAACAACCTCCTGGTCGGCTCTGAATCTGCGCAGCGGCCCGTCGGCTACCAACGGTCGCGCTGGTCGCCGCCGCCTCCGCCCCCGCCGCCAAAAGAGCGCTTCTCCTGCGGCCGGGCCTCATTCACGACAAGGGTCCGTCCACCCAGGTTCGAGCCGTTCAAAGCTGTGATGGCCTTTTGAGCTTCTTCGCTCGTGGCCATTTCGACAAAGCCGAACCCCCGCGACTGTCCGGTGTATCGGTCGGTGATGACCTTCGCGGACTGCACTGTGCCATGCGGCGCGAAGAGCTCGCTCAATTGTTGTTCAGTAGTAGAATAAGGAAGACTGCCCACATACAATTTGGTCCCCACGGCGACCTCCACTGCTGTTGACATTGTCTTGAGAAGAGGGAAAGGGGGGAAGGGGAGATGCCACGGCGCGCTACCACTGCACCATCAGGTCACTCACACTTTCCGGCCGGCTTCCTCTCGCAAGGCAACATCGGTTCAGGGCCCCTTCGCTCGGCTCTCCATCACTCGGCCCCGCAGCGATGAATTGCGCGGCAAGCATAGCACGGAGCGATATAGAGTTCAACTGCCTGCCGAGCAGTGAGCGGACGACCTTCACTTGCGCAAATTATGTGATCACAATAAGATTCAACGACGGTCTTCGCAAGGTTGGCTGGTCGCGAAGCGGGTTCTCTGGCGCAAAGCCGGTGTGCGTGTGCCCTGGAGGGGTCAGGATGGAAAAGATTCTCCTCGTAGAAGATGACGAGTCGTTTGCCAAGTATGTCTCCGCACTCCTGGGGAAGGAGCGGTACCGGGTGGTCGTGGCGGATGAAGCAGAGGAAGCGTTCTTCGCGGCCACCGATTCGCCTCCCGACTTGATCCTGCTGGACGTGGTCCTGAAGGGCGGGGACGACGGGATCACACTCTGTCGCCGGCTCAAGAGAGATCAACGAACCGCCCGCATCCCGGTGCTCATGATGTCCGGCACGAGGCTGGCAGAGGACGATCAGCTCAAAGGCCTCGATCAGGGGGCGGACGACTATCTGCTCAAGCCCGTCTCGTCGAAGTTGCTCGTCGGCAAAGTGCGTGCTGTGTTGCGTCGGTATGCCGCACCCGGCGAGCTCCGGGACCTGTTGACCGCGGAAGACTTGACCCTGGATGTTTCGTCCTGGACGGTCACGGTAAAGGGTCAGACGATTGCTTTGACCCGCAAGGAATTCGACCTGCTCCTGATCTTCCTCCGCAAGCGGGGTCAGATGCTCAGCCCTGCCTCCCTGCTTGAGACGGTGTGGGGCTATGACCCCGCAACCTATGCCGACACGAGAACGGTCAAGGTCCATATCTCCTCGCTCAGGGCGAAGCTCGGACACAAGGTGGGGGACAAGATCGTCAATGTGCCGGGCGTCGGCTACCGCTTCGAAGGCTAAACGTGACCGCTTCTCGACCAACATTTATTTGACCAAGATTTGACCCCCCTCCGACCTCTTTCTGCCTTATAGTCTGTGATACTCCTGCCGAAGAGACGGTGGGTCTGCGTCAGGGGTGAGGATAGCAGCGGGCATGAGAGCGGAGGCACAATGGGCGGACAAGCGCAGGGACTGAGGGTGGGCCACGGAGTGTCCTTTCAGCGGAGCCAGGGACGTTCAAAAAGACGCCGATGGCGCAGCATGGTCAAGTCGTTTTTGATCGCGACGGTGATCGGGCTGTTGGTGGCAGTGGTTTGGCAGGGAGTGAAAAATATCTTCGGTGTCTAGGTGGGCGTGGAGGGTGGAAGGTGTGCGTCGCAGGCTCGGGTGCTTCATAAAGGCTCGATGCCCCATCTGTCGCTTCCGTTACGGAACCCCCGTGAGGCAGTACGGGGGGAGTCGCCTCCTGAGGTTGTTCTTCATCCATCCCTTTGAATGTCGGTCCTGCAAGGTTCAGTTTTCCGCCTTCTCGTTCCGTTCCAAGTGACTCACCCTGGACGTGAGAGCGTAGCCAGGATTGTCTCCGCCACCTGAGCCGGCGTCCGGTCCTCCGTCACGATGACATGGTCTGCGGCAGCCGCATATTTAGGTCGCCGTTCCCCCAACACCTCTTCGACTTCGTCCGTGAAGGATTTGGTGCCGGTGAGGGACGGTCGCTGGGTGTCTCCGCCGATCCGCTTGACGATGCTGGAGACTTCCGCCGTCAGCCAGAACAACCGACCGTTCCGTTTCAGGACATCCACATTCTCTTGTCGCAGGATCACCCCGCCGCCCGTGTCGATGATCAAGCCGTCCTTTCCAGCAAGGTCCCGGCATATCAGTGATTCCAGGTCCCGGAAATGGTCCCAGCCGAACCGCGTGACGATTTCGGGAATGGCGAGATGAGCCCGGCTGACCACCTCGGCGTCGGTGGAAACGAGCGTCCACCCCAGCCGCTCGGCCAAGATCTTCCCCACGCTGCTCTTGCCGGAACCCCGGTAGCCGATCAGAACGATGTTCATGCGAATCGGGAAACCAGGACCTGGCGCATGACGTCGACCGGCGCCGTCTGCCCCGTCCACAGCTCGAACTGGCCGACCGCCTGGTTGAGAAACATCTCCACGCCTCGGATCGTCGGGCAGCCGGCTTGTTTGGCCTCGCGCAAGAGCCGGGTCTCCAGCGGGTTATAGACGATGTCCATGACAGTCAGGTGGGGGGAGAGCAAGGAGGCCGGCACGCAGGTCTCTTTCACGTTCGGGTGCATCCCGATCGGCGTGCAGTGGAGGAGAAGGTGGCTGTCCTTGATGGCGCGGCCGAGCCGATCCTCGCTGAGCGGCCCCTCTTCCACCGGTGAAGCCGCTCTGGCCCTCAGATCGGCGACGAGCCCGCGACGTTCCTTTTCGTCGATGCCCAGGATCGTGAGGCCGGCGAGGGTGTCGTCCATGGCGAGGGCGAAGGCGATCGCGCGCGCGGCGCCGCCCGAACCCAGCATCAACACCCGTCGGTCCTTGAGCGGAACGCCGGCCTCGTGCAAGGCCCGGAGCGCCCCTGACGCATCAGTGTTGTAGCCGACCAGCCTCCCCTCCTGCACCACGATGGTATTGACGGACCCGATGTGTTTGGCCGTGGTTTCTACCTCGTCCAGGAAGGGGATCACGGCCACCTTGTGCGGGATCGTGACGCTGAACCCGCGCAGGTTGCCCAGGGACCGGATACCCTGGATGGCGCCGGCAAGATTCTCCACCCGGAAGGCCAGGTAGACGAAGTTCAGCCCCAGCTTGTGAAAGGCGGCATTGTGGATGGCGGGCGACAGGGAATGGTCGACGGGGTTTCCGATCAGGCCGCACAGCTTAGTCTGGGCATTGATGTGCATGATAAAGGAGTTGTCAGTCATCAGTTGTCAGTTTTCCGTAAACTGAGAACTGAACACTGAAAACTGTTCGCTTCACTTTCCTTTGGTCACCTTCACCGCGACGTACTGGCTGCCGGTCACCTGGTAGGTGACCGTCACGCTGTCCCCTTTCTTGACGTCTTTCAGGCTTTTGAGGCCTGGTCCCTCAAACTGGGTCTTGTCGTTCACGACGAAGGTAAACCTGGTCCCGCCCGCCTCTTTCTTGACCGCCAGCTTCCCCGCTGCCGGATCCACCATCACGACCGTGCCGGGAAAATCCGTCCCGCTCTGTGCCAAAGAGGAGGGCACCAGGAGCGCCCAACTCGCGGCGAAGAGCCCAACGGTCATGAAGAGCCAGCTATGAGCGGAAAAAGACCGCCTTGCGCCCATGAGAAAACCTCCTCAAGAAAGGGCCGGAACGCCGCCTTTGCCAAAACTATACGCCATACTCGCATCGTATGCGCCCGCATCCAGGTAGGCGACGAGGGCTCCTTCCCGAATATCTCGTGGAACGTGCACGGCGTCGGAGAGGACATCAAACTCCATGCACAGCCGGCCCAGTACTCGATCGTTTCCAGGGCCCCAGACGGTGGGCGTTCCGGACAAATTGAGCGAGACAACCCGGTGAGGATGAGACCGGACATCGGGAAGCTCCGCAATCGAGCCGTCGATGACCAGTTCCGTAGATTTCCGAGATCGTCGGACTTCGAGCACACGGGTCAAGAGACACATCGATCTCTGCGAGAGTGCCTTGCCTGGTTCAAGGATGATCCGGCGGACCATGGGAAGTCGGCGTTGGCAGGTCACGACGAGTTGTCGGAGCTCCCCGCGAAGGAAACTAGTCCAATCGACGGGATGCCAGCCCCCGCCGACGCTGAGCGTAACTGGACGGTTTCTGAGACGATCACAGAGCAACCCGGCCGCAGCGAGAAAGTTCTCGGCCAGCGAATGCCAGGTCCTGACGCCGACCATACTGCTGGCGATGTGAAAGTGAAACCCCAGGGCTTGCGTGCGCGGCAGGGCGTTGAGCATGGCGACCACCTTGCTGAAGGTGCTCGGGTCATGGAAGCCGATTCCAAATCGCGACTTGACGGTGGCCGGACGCAGTCGAATCCCGAAGGACTCCGTTCGCACCTCCCCGCTCAGCACACGTTGGTGGAGCGCATGCAGCTCTTGCAGGGAATCACAGAAGATCGCCCCGTAGACAGGAACCTTGCTTGAGCCCGGCCACCATTTCCCCGGACCGTTCAGGACGATGTGTTCAGAAGGAAATCCAAGACCAACGGCGTGGGTCACTTCGGTCTGGGCAATGGCCTCTGCCCACATGCCACAGTCCTGCGCCATCCCGAGCAACTCGGAAGACGGGTTGGTCTTGATGCTGTACGCGATGACGAGGTCCAGCGAAAAGGCTCGCCGCAGTTGGGCCAGCCTGTCCGCCGCTTCTTTGAACGCCGACGCAGCATAGTTCGGCAGCAGAAGGCGCCGTGGCGTCTCCGTTCCGTATGAGCGAAGCACCCGCCCCGCGTCTTTCAGCAGGAGAGGCGGGATGGGATGTGCCCCGCCGCCCGGCCGTCTCCTCTGGTGAGCCCGAAGCCGACGGGCCAGCGTGGGCATCCCCGATGGATTTTGTACGTACACCGGTTCGTTCCCTCACACGTCCGTCCACAGTGCCGGAGACGCCTTACTTGCCGCCTTTTCGAACCAGGATGATCCTGGCTTCATATTGGCCGAGAAGGGCATCCTGGATGGAACGCACATGCTTGTTGAATTCCCGAAGGGTGAGGTCGTGACGAGTCAGTTCAACCGGGACATGCAAGGTACGGTTCGGAAGCGGCTCCCCGGAAACGGGTCCAGCCATGAGCAGCAAGGGAATTCCTACCACCAGCTTCAACATCCTCTTCCCCTTCTCTTCCCCTTCGCGCCTTTCACAGGGATCGCCGGGATCCAAGGATTGAGAGGAACCACTTTGCCGCTGAATGTGGATTTGCCGGCTGACCGGCCACGAGATTGCTTTGCCATCGCGTCGACCTCCTATTATGAAATGGCTAGGCCCGTCATGAGGCCCAAGCTGGTACTTCCACGACCACCCTGGTGAAGGTGGCTTTCCTGGCCTGCTTAGCCGTCTTGTTCTGCTCGCCCGTCATCGCTTCCACAAGCAGAGCGGGAAGATTGTAGCCGGCCTGCGTGGCCCCGTAAATCCAGGCGGGGAAACGAGGGTTGCACTCCAGGAGCCACAGTTGTGAACGCGGGTCCCGCACGCACTCGATCTCACCTCCCCCGGACCACCTGGTGAGCCGAGTCAGTTTGCGGAGACGACGCTCCACCTCGTCCGAGACCCGGCTGACCCGGCCGGACCACACCTTCCCTTCCTGAGTTCTGTCAAGTTTCTCCAAGAAGGCCGCGCCCAAGAACTCACCCTTCCACGCGGCGAAGGCGACGGTGACGTCCTGCCCCTCCACATGGGCCTGCAAGAACAACTGGTCTTTCCCCCCCCAAGCCTCGGCCAACTGAGAAATGACCGGCCCTATTTCATACCAGGACCAGACGGGCACCGCGTCATAATGGGTCCCCTTCACCCAGATGGGCCACCCATAATGGCGGCAGAACCGACCGAGGTCTTCATCGGACGAAGACCCGACCAATTGGAAGGGAGGAATTCTGAGACCCAGAGGGGGACCCAATTCAAGGGGTGGCTTGGTAGCCATGTTGATCGTCGCCCACGGAGGCAAAGGAAGGTGGCTTCGGGATCGAACATGCCGGGCGAGAAGCTGGATTTCCAAATCCAAGCCGGAAATCCAGATCGCCCCTTGTGCGAGCAGAGACGACACAAACGCCACGTGAGACCGCAGATCAACGGTATGCCACGGCGGGCGGACCACGCATTCGTTGAAGTCCTGCCACAAGAGACCGCTGCTCCGGGTCGAATAGTCCACGGCCACCAAATGGATGCGGGGGAACGCGGCGCGCAGCGAACGGGCGATGCCGACCCCTGGTGACGGGTTGGCTCCGCCGTGGACGCCGCTGATGTAGATCTGCAACATGCCGGCCCTTGTCGATGGAGAGGAGAGTGTTTTAGCCTGCATTATTCATGAACGCTTCTGCTGCAATCGCGGATTCGCTGCTGCGACAAGCCTGCACGCGGCTCGCAACTGCGTGCAGGCGGGCGGGCTCGCCGCGCGGTCGGTCAACATACTGTTTCAAGTATGCCTCCCTCCCTTGCGGCTCCGCGCGCCCGTCTCGCGACGCGACTCCACGATTTCGCGACGAACCGTCATGAATAATGCAGGCTAGCGCGCCGTCATCCCGCCGTCAATGGGAAAAACCGCGCCGGTGACCCAGGCGGACTCGTCAGAGGCCAGGTAGAGGACGAGCTTGGCCACTTCCTCCGGAGTCCCCGGCCGGTCAAGGGGATAGTCCGACAGGACTTGGGCCAATGCTGACGGGTCACTGATCAGCCCGGCCGCCATCGGCGTGTCCACCAGGCCGGGATTTACCGCATTGCAGCGGATGCCCTGCTTGGCATAGTCGATCGCGAGGCAGCGGGTCATGGAATCGAGAGCTCCCTTGGTGGCGGCATAGACCGGGAGCAGAGGAATGCCGACCAACGAAGCAATTGAGGAAATGTTGACGATCGAGCCGCCACCGGCCTTCATCATGGCCGGGACCGCCGCTCTGGTCATACGAAAGACACCGGTCAAGTTCACGGCCAGGACTTCATCCCAGGTCGCATCGTCCGTTTCGTGCAGGGCTTTTCCGAAGGCGCCGATCCCGGCGTTGTTGACGAGGATGTTCAGTTTGCCGAATGTCCGCACCGCTTGATCCACCGCCGATCTGACATGGGTTTCATCCGTCACGGAGCCGGCGACCGCGAGGGCCCGACCCGGTGTGATCTCACCGACCACCCGCTCGAGGGCCTCCTTGCGCCGTCCGGTGAGCACGACCGCCGCGCCTTCCTGCGCGAAGAGCTTGGCGACCGCCTCCCCGATTCCCGCGTTGCCTCCGGTGATCAAGGCGACTTTGCCCTCCAGCCGCTTCATGACTCGTCCTCGCTCCTCATCGATTCCTTGCGTTCCTCCTCTTGCCCATCCTGGGCGGCCTCCGCCGTCCTGCTCCCCCAGAAGCCAGGCTCGACCTTCCGGGCTACCGTGATGAAGCCCGAATGAGCGACCATCCGGTGGTCCGGCCGTACGCTCCGTCCCTGAATGTTCCAGGTCCGCAGCAGGGTCTCGAAGGTCTCAATGAGCCCGAGTTGCGCCGTCCGTTCCAAGGCCTCCACCGTCTGCATGACCTGGGGCACGGTCGGCACGTAGCTCAGGTACAGGCCACCGGACCGCAAGGCCCGCAGGGCGTGGGGCACCACCCGCCAGGGCTCGGGCAAGTCCAGCACGATGCGGTCGAAGGCCTCGTCTCCTTCGTCGATCCCTTCGTAAACGTCCTTCTTCTTCACCGTCAGGGTGGAAACCGGCCCCAGATACCGTTCGATGTTTTTCATCGCGGTCCTGGCGAAGTCTTCCCTGGCTTCGTAGCTGACCACCGATCCACTGGGCCCCACGGCCCGCAGCAACGCCATCGTCAAGGCCCCAGAGCCTGTGCCTGCTTCGAACACGCGGGCGCCCGGATAGACGTCCGCCCAGATCGTGATCATGGCGAGATCCTTCGGATAGATCACCTGGGCGCCGCGCGGCATCTTCAGCACATAGTCGCCCAGCGTAGGCAGGAGGGCGAGCATCCGCTTGCCGCGGGAAAGGGTCACGAGGGAGCCGTCCGCCTTGCCGATCAACTCGTCGTGCTGGATCGTCTCGCCGCTGTACTGAAAGGTCTCCCCGGCCTTCAAGGTCAGGGCGTACTGCCTCCCCTTCTTGTCCACCAAGTGGAGACGCTGGCCGTTCTGCAAGACTCTACCGCTGTTCATGGCGGACTCATCATAGGAGAACGGGAGTGGCTTTTCAACCGACTGACCGACCGTTTTCTTGACAGGCTGTCGAGAGGGCCGTATGATCGAGCGGGTTCGTGCCTCATCCCCACTGGGACCACTCCATGCAAACCTTGGTCTTCCGCCTCGTTTCTCCTGCGTCCATCATCGCCGCCTTCGCGCTGCTCGTTTCGATAGGGCTTACCGCGCCCGCTTCATCGACTTCCGAGGTTTCAAATCGGGTTGTGGTGGCGACCTACGAGGGAGTCATTAACCCGGTGTCGGCCGAGTACCTGCATGATGCCCTCGCCTTCGCGGAGACTAACGGGGCGCAGGCCTTGATCGTCCAACTTGATACGCCCGGGGGCCTCGACACCTCGATGCGGCTCATCGTCAAGGACTTCACCGGCTCTCCGCTCCCCGTGGTGGTCTATGTGGCCCCCTCCGGCGGTCGGGCCGCCTCCGCCGGCGTGTTCATCGCGCTGGCCGCCTCCGTGGCGGCCATGGCCCCAGGCACGAACATCGGCGCGGCCCACCCGGTGGCGATGGGCGGGGGCGAGATGGACAAGACCATGAAGGAGAAGGTCGAGAACGATTCCGTGGCCTACATCAAGTCGATCGCGGAGCGGCAAGGTCGCAACGTGGCCTGGGCCGAGGACGCCGTGCGGAAGAGCGTCTCCGTGACCGAAAAGGAAGCGCTGGCCCTCAAGATCATCGATCTCGTGGCGGATGACCTGCCGGCCCTGCTGGACAAGCTGGACGGCCGCAAGGTGGCGATGGGAGCTACCTCCGTCACGCTGCACACGAAGGAGGCGGCCGTGCAGCCGTTCCCGATGAGCTGGCGGCTGGAAATGTTGAAGGCTCTCAGCGACCCCAACATCGCCTATGTCTTGATGACGCTCGGCACGATCGGGTTGCTGGCCGAACTGTATAATCCCGGCGCGATCCTGCCCGGCATCGTGGGAGCCATCAGCCTCATTCTGGCTTTCTATTCCTTTCAGTCGCTGCCGGTGAACTACGCGGGGGTGCTTCTGGTCCTGCTGGGCATCGTCTTATTCGTTCTGGAAATCTCGGTCACGAGCTACGGCTTGCTGGCCATCGGTGGGGTGATCTCGATGATCCTGGGCTCGCTGATGTTGATCAAGTCCGAGGCCCCGTTCCTGAAAATTTCCTGGTCCTTCATTGTGCCCGTGGTGACTTTGACCGCCGGTTTCACCCTGTTCATGGTCGGGATGGGCATCCGCGCCATGCGCCGGAAGCCCTCGACGGGACGCGAAGGGATGGTCGGCCTGGTGGGGATCGCCAAAACACCTCTGACCCCGCAAGGGAAGGTCCTGGTCCACGGCGAACTGTGGGAGGCGGTCAGCGACCGTCCCCTGCAGCCGGGAGACGAGGCCGAAGTCACGAGGATGGAAGGGCTGAAGCTCTACGTCACCCCCGCTGCCAAAAAGGGAGATGCCTGACATGAACCTCCTGTTCAGTCCGATGATCCTTCTTGTCCTGCTGGGCCTGCTCGTGACGATGGGCTTCCACGTGTTGCGCGAATACGAGCGGGCCGTCATCTTCCGATGGGGTCGGTTGGCGCGCGGCCTCGTCGGGGGCACCGGGCCGGGCGTGGTCATCATCATCCCTCTCATCGACAAGCTGGTACGGGTGAGCCTGCGGACGGTCGCCATGGACGTGCCCCCGCAAGACGTGATCACCAAGGATAACGTCTCGGTAAAGGTGAACGCGGTGATCTATTTTCGCGTGGTGGACCAGCAGCGAGCGATTGTGGAAGTCGAAGATTATCTCTACGCCACCTCCATGATGTCCCAGACGACGCTGCGCAGCGTGCTGGGGCAGAGCCAGCTCGACGATCTCCTGGCCAAGCGGGAAGAGATCAACGCCGAGCTGCAGCGGATCATCGACCAGCAGACCGAACCCTGGGGCGTCAAGGTCTCGGCGGTGGAGGTCAAGAACGTGGATCTTCCGCAGGAGATGCAGCGGGCGATTGCCAAGCAGGCCGAAGCGGAGCGCGAACGGCGGTCGAAGGTGATCCACGCGGAAGGCGAATACCAAGCCGCGCAGCGCCTGACCGATGCAGCCACTGTCATGAGCCAAAATCCGATTGCGCTTCAACTGCGATACCTTCAAACCCTGGTGGAGATCGCTGCCGAAAAGAACTCCACCACGATCTTCCCGGTCCCCATCGATATCATCTCGCCCCTGCTCAAGAGTCTGGAGAAAAAAGGGTAAGGGACGTCTCTGAGCCGCAATCCGCCTAAAATGCAGGCAGAAGCTTGATTTTTCTTCCTTAGGCCTTACCTTCCTGTCCAATTCCAGCTTCGGCAGCCTTACCAAGCCCTGTTTTTCCGGGCGGTAATCGTAAGCCATTGGAATTATTTGGTTATTTAAATCATGGGCGGTGGTGAATCCTTTTGTCTATTCTGGTCTCAAATTAACTGTAAAACCAAAGCAAGGCCTGACACGTAAGAATTTCGAGGAGAGTGAGTCCTACCGACTGACCGGTAGAAGGAGCGTCATAGTAAGCCGATGAGAAAAGATACCCTCATAGAGGAACCCCAGGAAGAAACACTCGAGCAGCGTGGGACGCCGGAACTTGAAGCGGACGATGCGGAGGCCAGCGATCTGCTTGAAGTGATCGAGCGCGACGCGACTGGGGCGAACGCCGCCGAAAGCCGAGCGGAAAAGAAACGTCCTTCTCCGGGCGAAGACAGCTCGATGGCGCTGGAATCGCTCTACTTCCGTTCATTCGGCCAACGGCCCCTGTTGAATCGGGAGGAAGAGGTTGCGCTGGCCAAGCGGATCGATCAGGGGAGCAGGGGCATCCGGCTGGTCTTGCGGGAAGCCGTCGGCATTGCTCAACAGATGAAGAAGAGCGAGAAGCTTGAGGGTGCCCTCGAGGTCTTGCGCGAGAGCCGAGCCTTGAGCGGCTTCTCCGCCGTGGCTTTGGACAGGGTCGAAGGCAGTCTGCACGAGCTCATTGCGGAGGCCAAGGGACCGAGCAAAGTAGCCGCGTCCAGGCTGAAGCGGCTGACGCTGTGCCGCCGTCAGGCCCGCGAAGCCCGTGCGACCCTGGAAAAGGCCAAGGATGAGTTGGTGCGGTGCAACCTGCGGCTGGTAGTGGACATTGCCAAACACTACAATGGCCGCGGCCTCGGCCTGTTGGACCTGGTTCAGGAAGGCAACATGGGGCTGATGAAGGCGGCGGAGCGTTACCAGTATCGCAAGGGGTTCAAGTTCAGCACCTATGCGACCTGGTGGATTCGCCAGGGGATCACACGTGCCCTGGCCGACCAGTCCCGAACGATCCGCATCCCGGTGCACATGACCGAAGCCTCGCACCGGATCCTGCGGACTTCGCGCCGGCTGGTGCAGCAGCTTGGCCGGGAAGCCAGGATTGAGGAAGTGGGGCAGGCGTTGCGGACGCGTCCCGAGAAGATCCAGGAGACGATGCAGGTGTTCCAGGAGCCGATCTCCCTGGAGAATCCGATCGGAGACGGGGAGACCTTGCTGGGGGAGCTGATCGCAGATCGCCAGGCGGTGACGCCCGACTCGCACGTCCATCGCACCGAGCTGACGCGGGAGGTGGATCGCATCTTGGGGACGCTCACCCCTCGCGAGCAAACGGTGATCCGCATGCGGTTCGGGATCGGCCAGGATGAGCCTTTCACGCTGGAGCAGGTCGGGCAAAACCTCTCCGTGACCCGCGAGCGGATTCGCCAGATCGAGGCCAAGGCGATCAAGAAGCTGAAGCAGCCGGACGTCATGCAGATGTTTGAGGCGATCAAGTAACCAATTGCCGGTAGAAACAGATGCACAGTCGGAACGGGCGAGGCCGGCAGCCTCGCCCGTTTTATTTGTGGACCGGTGGCTTGCGACTTGAGCCAATTTGGGCGAGAATGGCAACCCTCTGGCCAAGCCGGATGGCTCAATCGGAGGGGACCCTGGGCAAATACTCATCGAGGAACCGCTTCTTCGGCGCGCTGACGCTCGCTGCAGCCTCCATCGGCCTGGCGGTCATGACCGCTGATTGGGCCCTGTCTCAAAACGGTCCCGCGCCGGCTAAGAAGAAAGAAATGACTGTTCCGGAGGTGGTAGCGGCGGTCAGGCCGTCGGTCGTCACGGTCATGACCCGCGGCGCCGCCGCCAATCCGTTCCAACAGCCTTCCCCGCCCGGGTCCGGCTCCGGCCTCATTGTCGATGAAGGCGGCTATATTCTGACCAACAACCACCTGGTGGAAGGCATCAAGAGCGTGGTCGTCGGCCTTCCCACCGGACGCCTTACGCCGGGTCGCGTGGTCGGGCGGGACTTTCTGCTGGATCTCGCCCTCATCAAGATTTCGGCCCAGGACCTCGTGGCCGCCCGTCTCGGCCGGTCAGCGTCTCTCCAGATCGGTGAAACCGTCGTCGCCATCGGCAACCCCTTCGCTCTCAAGGGAGGGTCCACGGTCACTGTGGGAGTCGTCAGTGCCCTGGACCGGTCGATTCTGGCGCCAAACGGCGAGACGCTCTATGACCTGATTCAAACCGATGCAGCCATCAATCCCGGCAACAGCGGCGGACCGCTGGTGGACTTATCCGGACAGGTGGTCGGCATCAGTGCAGCCG
>Ga0194110_10003062_pt1 | contig 20920 bp, 19 predicted proteins | sample TA2Kig1200mmetaG_FD_146192 | JGI IMG/M metagenome (GOLD analysis project Ga0194110, IMG submission 146192) | Freshwater microbial communities from Lake Tanganyika, Tanzania - TA2015032 Kigoma Deep Cast 1200m | ecosystem: Environmental > Aquatic > Freshwater > Lake | place: Tanzania: Lake...
AATGGTGACGTATTGAGCTGCCTTGACAATGCCAAAGTCGGTCAAGGTAACACTATCGTCCGTGCCAACCAGGATGTTGCTGGGCTTGATGTCTCGGTGGATTAGACCCTGGTCGTGGGCGTAGGTCAGCGCATCCGCTATTTGATCAAACAGCTTCACCGTTCGTTCCAGGCTAAGCATGCCTTCTTGCTTGATAATCTGCTGCAGTGTTCTCCCAGGCAGGTACTCCATGGCGATGTAGTAGATGCCGTCCTGTTCGCCCACTTCGTAGATGGTGGCGATGTGGGGATGCTTCAGGTTGGCAGCGGTGATGGCCTCCTGCTGGAAGCGTTTGACGAAACCAGCATCGGTGGCGAGATGGGGCAACATCACCTTCAGGGCGACGGTACGCTGAAGGGTGGTATCAATGGTTTTGTAGACGATGGCCATTCCGCCCTGGCCTACCTTGCCAATGATTTCATACTTGCCCAGCTTCTTGCCAACTAGATCTAGCATCTATAGCCCTGTTTGTTCACCTATTGACGAAGGAGTCCCAAGCTGCATTGGGACTCCTGCACCTAGAGCCTTAACAAGCTGTCTATTGCTGCTGTTATGGTCTCCACTGTTTCATCATCACAGGGAGGTACACCCGCACCCCGCCGTTGAAAACGCAGACTCTTACCGGGTCGGTTTGGTCACTGTCTCCTTCAACACAGCTCACGATCACCAGCGGGGGAGATGTTGGTGTTGCTGTGGGGGTGGGTGTTGGCGTGGATGTGAACGTTGGTGTTACCATCGCTGGCGTAGCCGTTGAGGTGGCCGTAGGCGTATCAGTTGGTGTCGCCGTGCCCGTTGGGGTGGATGTGGGCGTTGGTGTTGGTACTAACTTGCGAAGGATTAGATCGTCCACATATGTCCCTTCGTCGTCAGTGGTGTTGGAATCACCCTGGAATCTAAACCGAATCCACACCTGGGGCTGGCCACAGAGGTTACCTAATAGATCGAAACTCCCCTTGCACCATCCGCCACAGAAGGAAACCAAGTCACCGCTGAAGCCCCAACCGTAGAAGTCCTCCTCGTTGATTGAGGCCTCGACGAACAGATAGTCGTGGTTTTTTTCTGTCTTGGTCCAGTGATAGAACAGCAACTCAGCATCCGTGGCGTCGCTAAGGTCAAAGGGGCCATAGACCATCCAGGCGTTCATGCCGTTAGGATAGGGGCCAGGTGGGTCCACAGCTTTGGTGCCGCCACCTGCACAATAGGCGCTCCAATCGCCGTTATACTGCCTATGCCTTTCCTTGCCCCAGGTAGGATTCCCGTAAAGGGTCCAATTTGTGCCTGGAAAAGCTCCCTCAAAGTCCTCGGTCATGATGGCGGTCCACCCCGTTGCGCCAGTGTGAATATTCGTGGCTCTATTGTAAGAATTCCGGTCAGGCCGCTCATAGTAAGTTGCTAGGATCTTCGTAGGCCCAGGTGTTGGCGTCGGGGGTGGCGCATGTGCCTCTGATGACGCAGGTGTCGTCGGTGTGGGCGTAGGTGTTGCTGTACTCGTTGGGGTAGATGTAGGCGTGTGAGCCTCCGTAGACGTGGACGTTGGCGTGGCTGTAAGTGTAGGTGTCACCGTACTTGTTGGTGTGGCTGTTGGGGTTGCCGTAGGTGTGCATGTTGGCGTCGCTGTAGGTGTGGCCGTTGGCATCACTGTGGGCGCACCTGGGAACACCTGCACACGATATGAACCTCGCCTCCCATCGTTCTCTCTCAACCCCTCCACTCTCCACACAATGTGCCTTCCCGTCTCATCTGGCATCCCGTCATCTGTAGCGCTGCCCTGCATGTAGAACGTGTTGACGGGAACGTGGCCGGTGATGACCACGCCGGTCAGGAGTCCCTGGCCCGTGTTGCTGTACCAGATGGTGTAAGTGATCTCGTCTCCAGAGCACACCTCCCTGGTGGGGTCGTTTTGTAACAGCAGGCTCAAGCGTGGAGCCGGGGTGGGGGTGGGCGTGGGGGTCGGCGTCGCCAGGACATCGTACCAGACCGTGCTGACGAACTGGTTGTCAGGGCCTTGCCCCCCCAGCAAGTAGATAGCCCACTCCGTGCTCGCCACGGCCATGCGTTGACGTGCGGCTGGCAGGGGAGAAGTTTGGCTCCACTCTAATAGAGTACAGTCAGGGTTTATGGTTGCCTGGTACACCTGGTCGCTGTAGCCTCCGCCTGGAAGTTCGCCCCCTGCCACATAGAGCACATTCTCTCGAACAGCCACGCTGTGCAGGGCCAACGGCCGCGGCAACGAGCGTTCGGGCTGCCAATCTGTAATCATGCCCTCACTACCCCACATCGCTCGGTAAACCTCGGCGTGGGGTTGGCCCTCGTTGTCCTTTCCCCCAACGACGTAGAGGCACATATCCCAGACAGCCAGCCGGGTCGTTAGCCCCCTTGGAAGTGGTTCTGCTCTTTGCCAATCCGCTAGCGTTCCATCGCTTTGAATCTTGGCGAACCAGACCTGATCCGTAGGGCCGGGGAGCCCACCGGCGACGTAGAGGTAGTACCCCACCACCGCCGCGGCCGAGAAGTTCAAGGCCTGGGGCAAGTCCCTCTCCTGGCGCCACCCATTCCCGTCGTACGAGTCCACTCGTGGCAAGATTCGGCTGCCATGGTAGCCCCCCAGCAGGTAGAACCGGCCATTTTGGACAACTCCCGCTGCTCCAAACCGGGCGGGGGAAAGGGTTCCCGCTTGTACCCAACCCCCTGGAACACCGGCGGAGAGAGGAGCACGGTCCAGCCAATTCAGGGGGGTAGACGGATTGCCAGCCCAGCCTCCTGCGTGGTACAGGGCGTTGTTCAGGACAAAGGCCACACCATCCCCGGCCCGCTGGGGAAGTGGCGTAGCCGTTACCCAAGTCAACGGCACGGAAGCCAAGATACCGGTAGACTCCAGCAATCCTATCGTCAACAACGCTGCCAGGCCAAAGGTCAGCAGCAAGGCTAGTCTCTTTCTGCGCATTATCCCCTCCTTTGGGTTAGGACAGTGTTCCTCAATAACACTCGATTCGACATTTGCAGTCATATGTTTTTCCCGTAATCGGGTCTGTGTAGGTATCGCATACTCTCCGACTCTCCCCCACCCAGGTGAACTCCCAGACCTCGCTTGCGGGCCCTGTCGGCTGCTGGCTCGCTTTATCAATTACCTCCACCTTCCAGCGGTACACGCCCTTACTATCATCCGGACACCACTCCCATTTAGTACCCCAGGTATTGGTCTTGCCGAACTGAGGCTGGCAGCCTTCACCTTTGCACACCTTCACGTCGAGCGTCTCGCCTGAGCTCAGTCCTCCTGGCCATATCCACTCAAAGATGACCAGGCCCGACACGGTGGCGCCATTGGCTGGCTGCATTAGCTTGATGGGCGACTTAGTAACTGTACTTGTTGGCGTCGGCGCTGTTGTGGGCTTTGGCGTTGCTGTGAGCATGGGTGTGGGTGTAGGTATCACCATTCCCACTGTTGAGGTTGGCTGTGGTGTAGGTGATGGGGTCGACGTTGGCGGCGCTGGTGTCGTCAGAGCCGGACTGACTGGAGCTGCACTACGAGTAGGCTTAGCAGTGGGGGTAAGCGTTGGAGGCACTGGTGTGAGTGTTGGAGGCACCGGTGTAGGTGTTGAAGGCATTGGTGTCGCGGTAGGCGGACTGGTTGGAATTATGGTGCGGGGAGTAGGGCTAGGAACGGGAGGCCAAATGATTCCTTTTAGTGCAATAAAGGCCACCGTCGCAACAACAGCTAATATGCCAGAACCAACGATCCACTTCAAAACCCCAGCCGGCCCTGCAATGTCTGTAGGGTAGCTAATGGCAATAGCGGTGATGTTGTCGCGCCCACCTCGATGGTTGGCCAGATCAATCATTTTCTCGACAGCTTCTTGTGGCTTGTACTCGGAGGTGATCTTCTTGATCTCTTCGTCTCTCACGACATCAGATAATCCATCAGAGCAAAGAATCAGTTTATCATCCGGCAGAAATTCCTCCTCAAAGATATCCACTTCAACATCAGGCCGTCTGCCCAAAGAACGAGTAATGGCGCTGCGGCGAGGATGTCTCCTGGCGTCCTCTAGGGTGAGTATGCCATCATCAATCTGCTGCTGGACCCAAGAGTGGTCCTTTGTGATTTGCCTGATTTCGTCACCACGTACCAGGTAAGCTCTGCTATCGCCTACGTTAGCGACATACAGCTCATTATCACCACGCAAGACGGCCGCAACAATGGTGGATCCCATCCCCGCCCAGTTCGGCTTGTCGGAAGCTAGTCCATAGATTTCCTCGTTGGCAATTCTAATGGCCCTCTCCAAACTTTCCTTTATGCCAAGAGAAGGATCACCATAGTAGTATTCATCTATCACTTTTCGCCAAGCACGGTCACTGGCAACTGCGCCTGCCTCGTGGCCACCCATCCCATCAGCAACGATATAGATAGCTCCCCTCTCAGCAAGCTGGTCGGGATCCTCTGGCTCAAAGAAGCCGAGGCTGTCCTCATTGTGATCCCGCTTGCGACCAGGGTGGGTGGCTTTTCTCACCTCGAACTTGATCTTATCTGCCATTTGACCTGTTTCCTCCTCGAACTGGAACGCAGATAGTTCGTCGGTTGTACTGGTCTCTCTATTTCAAGAGCAAATTCTCACCTCAGCGTACAATGGTAACCGGCACCTCGCAAGGCGCGGGGTAGTTTCCGTCTTTCTTGACTACCACTAAACGGAACCGGTAATTCCCAGCGGGTAGGGTTGAGGTGTCCCAAACGCCCAGGAGGCCATCGGCCACAGGTCCCTTGAAGCGCTGCAAGAACGACCACTCAGATACCCCCTCGCGACGAAACTCAAACTTGTAGTAGTCGAAGTTGCCAATATTTGCAGACCCAAAAATCTCGACTGGGCCCTTCAATACCGCGTTCACTGTTGGATAAGTAAGACGAGCTCCGAGATCGGGGCACTCGGGCATAACCTCAGCTACAGGCGTTGGTGTGTGCATGGGGGTTGGGGTTCGCGTTATAGGGATTGGTGTATGGGTAGCGGTCGGTGTCACAGTTCCCACCGTTGATGTCGGCTCTGGCGTGGGCGATGGGGTCGCCGTTGGCGACGACGTAGGTGTTACTTCCAACGACGGTGTATCCGTCGGCGTGACTGCCTTGGGCGTTGTTGGCGTCGGCGTCACTTCAGTAGGCGCTGGTGTGCCTGTCGAGATGACCAGCACTGTGGCTGACGGTGTTAATGTAAGCATTGGTGCTGACGTTGGCGATGCTGTAGGCGTGGGCAGCGGTGGTGGCCATCCCCCAAAGCAAGCCCATACCAAACCAACAAGCACCACTACAGCGGCAAACGCTGTTACCAGTATCTTCAAAACGGACCTTGGTTTAGGTATCGCATCCTCTAAAGCAATGACGAACTCCTTGGTGCTCTGGAATCTCTCCCTCTTATCCTTTTTTAGAGCCTTCAGAACGACCTGTTCCAAATCTGGGGAAATGTCTGGGTTAATTTCGGAAGGTGGAGCTGGATCCTTGTGGATCACAGCAGCCAGGGTTTGGCTTGTGGTCTTTTCCTTGAAAGCAGCCTTTCCTGTTATCATCTCGTACAGGACTACGCCTAGAGAGAAGATGTCAGAACGATGATCCACTCCGCCGCGGGTTATGTGTTCGGGTGACATATAGCCTGCTGTGCCAATAGTTTTGCCAGTCTCATCACGACGGCCAGTATGATAAGGCCTCACGATACCAAAGTCGGATAGTACTGCTTGACGCCCATCCTTGGAAAGGAGAATATTGGACGGTTTGATGTCTAAATGCGCAATCCCCTTCGAATGGGCATAGCTTAAAGCTGGCCCTATCTGGCGCATGATGCTCAGGGCTTCAGATGGCTTAAGTTTCCCCTTGTGTTTCAGGAGCCTTCTCAAGGAGTAGCCCTCAATGTGTTCTAAGGCGATATAGCACTTGGGTTCACCACCTATGTATTTCTTTTCGACATAGACTCCCTGCTTATCTTCTGTTAAAGAGAGGGGAATGATCTTCACGATGTTAGGGTGGTCTAGCTCACTCAGCACATTGGCTTCCGTTTGCAGGGCATTGTATTCGTGTGGTCTATCGTGGGCTATTTTGAGCGCCACATACCCCTTTCTCTGCGGCAGCCTAGCCTTATAGACCGTGGCCATGCCTCCGTCGCCCTCGGGTAGCTTAGCAACGATCTCGAAGTTGCCGACCTTGTCGCCTTCTTCAAGCTCCACGGTAAGCCTCGCCCTGCATTTGCTACAGAAGGTCTGCTGCATGTCCTCAGCTTCAGTTTTGCACCTTGAGCATAATTTGCGCATGTCGTGTCCTATGATGCTGCTCGTATTCTATGCACTAAACCCGCCAGAGCACACCACCAGTGTACCCTTGAGAAGGCCACTGAACCCCGTGCTGAAAGGGCAAAGCCCCTTCGGGACTGGCTTCTGAGCCCGCAGGGCTTTGCTCTTTTAACCCTGACGTTTACGTCGGGGAGGGCTTAGTCTTCCAGTTCCTCCATGTCTCGAGTGTCTTCCGTGCTCTGTATCTCCTCGCTTATATCCCGAGTTTCCTCTTCGCCCTCCATCCTCCGGGTTTCCTCACCCATTGGCCATATCTCTGCTTCGAGTTGGGTGAACTCCAGCACCGTGCGTGTTCCCAGTTGTATTTTGTCCCCGTTCCTTAGCCAGGCTCCCTCTGTGGGGACAGACACTCCATTTACCTTGGTGCCAAAACGGCTACCAAGGTCGCAAATCCGGAAGCGGCCCTCTTCAAATATCAGACTGGCATGTTCCCTGGAGACAGGCCGGTCAGGGATGAGAATATCGTTGTCCGCACCACGACCGATACTGGTACTGCGGGCGAACAACTCAAATGTCTCACCTGGGCTGAGCTCCACGCTCTGTATGACTCTCAGAGTCGCTACTGGCTTGAAAAGGCTCACTGATATGTCCTCAGTTGGGAACTCTTCTGATATCTCAGCCGTCGCCAGCTCCGATATCTCTTCTTCAGGTATATACTCCTCTTCAAAGAATTCAAGTTCTCGCCGACGTCTTCGCAAGACCACGAATCCTATCACCAGAATAAACCCCACGGCCAAAACTAGAATCAGGAATGACCAGTTAATTCCCCTTCGAACAACACGTACAGTCCTTTCAGTAGTGTCGGCCTCGCCCTCGTCGTCGTAGACCTTACACGAGAGTGTATGGTCACCTTTACTAGCTTGAACTGTGTCCCACACCAAGCGATAGGGAGGCGAGGTCATCGTAGGCTGTTTTGTGTCATCTATATAACATATAACTTCCTTCACCCTACTCTGGCATGTGGTAACTTCTACTTCGATTGTAACTTTACCTTGAACTGACCCCTCGGGTGGGCTGATAAGACCAATTTCTGGTCTACAAGGCATGGGAGGGGTAGGGGTGGGGGTGGGGGAGAGGGTGGGACCGGGGGTGGGCGTGGTAGGTGCAGGTATAGGCGTCGGCGTCGGTAGGAGTGCGACCACTATGCTCAGTTCTCTAGCATCCGTTGGTCCCTTGTCGTCGTAAACCTCTACACGGAGGGTGTGCAGTCCTGCTAAGGCTTTGATAGTATCCCACTGCAATGCATAGGGTAGTGAGGCCAATGAAGTTTGTGCTGCACCGTCAACATAGAACCGAACCTCTTTTACCATAGTTTCGTCGGTAACCGTCACCTCAATAAGCACCACTTCACCTTGGGTTACCGAGCCAGACGGACTAACAGTAACAGATTCAATTGTTGGTATACGTGATATATAGAATCCCTTCTGGTCGTCGTCTTGCCAGCCTTTATGCTGCACTTTTACTTTGAGGCTATGGTACCCCGGCATAGCAGCCTCAGATCTATACTTGATCACATATTGATTCTTCAACTGATTAGCCAGGATCTTGAAGAGCTCCCCCAACTCACCCGAGGTAGGCGTAAAAAGGCTTTGCCCACCCGTGCGCTCGGCCAAACTCTCCAGATCCTGCTTAGCCTGCGGATCGAGGTATACTTCATTTCCTAATCCTATGGTGTAGATGGGAACGTTGATCTCCGCGGCCTTAGCTTTAACATCCTCAAGCCTCACTTTGCTGCATGGTGTGAATTTTGAGTCGCTTTGATCCTTGCCATCAGTAAGAAGGACAATGGCCCTCCTCCCTTCTGGGATTTCTGCGGCCTTTTTCACAGCCTCAAACGCCGCATTGTAGAGGCAAGTCCATTTCGGCTCTGTAGTCAGACGATTCACTGCATTGATCGCCGCACCGTGGTCAGTGGTGAAATCTATCTCAAGGGTCGCCTCCTCGTTGAAGCTAAATACGGCAACTTTGTCCTGGTCGGCCAAGCTGAAGATAAAGTCCACTGCTGCTTTCTTGGCTTCTTCTATTGGTACCCTTCCCGATGCATCTGGCACCCGCATGCTGTCGCTGGTATCAAGCACAAGGATTACGGCTATACTGTCTACTGCCTTTGCCACCTCAGTGATGGTCATCTCCTTAGCATCTTCGAGTACCGTGAAGTTAGCCGCGTCTATCCCTGGGATCGGAACCCCCTCGGCGTCAGATACCGTTACGTAGGCGTGTACATCATACGGTGGGATTTCAGGAACGCGGACTGCTTCGATGTAGTTGATGGTTACATCTTTAGGCTCTTGTGCCCAGCTAGGCGGTGGCGTAAGAACCAGGGTTAACAGGCCAATGTAAAGAGCTAAGCCGTAGATTGCCTTTCGAGTCTTCTTATCCATGATTATCCTCCAAGAAAGATTTCAGTTCTTTGAGCTAAGCAAAGATAGTTCCCGCTCCACAGAATGGCTAACCTCAGAGATTGGTGTCAGGTGGAATCTAACTGTAATTGCTTCTTGACCGGAAGATCAGCTCGGTCCTTGCAAAGCGGATAGAGTCGCCGCTTCTCACCAGGGCTTCAACCCCAGGCTGTAGCCTGTGCCCATTTAGATACGTTCCATGCTTCGCTCCAGGCTCTCCCACGAGTACCCATTGCTGGCCTTTGCGGAGCAATTTGGCATGTCGCCGCGAAACATATCTCATGGGATCTTCAGTAGATAGATCAACTTCCGGAAAGATCTCATTGAAGCGGTCAGCCCGCCCTATTCGCACTATCGGTGTCATTAGCGGGAATATCCGTCCACCACTTGTGACCAGCGCCGCCGAATATGTGCTTGGACGGCGCATCTCCTTCTTTCTTTGTTCTCCACTGATTGTCAATAGACCGATGCAGATAATCCGCCCATTGACCAGTTCTAGCCCACTTAGACGCATCGTGTTGCCTCCTCCTTTGCATGTGATAAGACTTTGGCGAATTGCCGCCCCGGCCTCCGTGTCATTGGCTAGCGAGCCTTTGCCCATTTAGCCACGGCCAGCCAAATGCTATCGTTCCTCGAAGGTCAAACGGACCTTGGCGAAACGAAGGCTGTCACCATGTTTGATAGGCACCTCTATCCCGGCCTGTATTCTGCGGTTGTTCACCCAGGTCCCGTTCGGCACGCCGTTTTCCTCAACGATGACCCATCTCTCTCCTTTGCGGCGGATCTGCGCGTGCATTCGGGATACGACACGATGCGAGTCCAGCGGAGAGAGATCAATGTCAGGATAGATGTCCCTAACCCTATCTTTGCGACCTATCCGGACCACGGCGCCTCTGATGGGAAACCTCTGCCCACTGCTCGTGACCAAAGTGGCCCCCTCAAAGGAAGAAGCCGCTGGGAGCAGTGTGGGTTCTCTACAAGCGATCAAGTCAGCTACTTGGGCGACTGCTTTCACAATGGTAGCTTCCTCCGCCGGATTAATACCTGGAATCTTATCTATGGCCTTTATGAACTCCTGCGGAGTCTGAAATCTATTTTGAGGTTGCTTAGCCAAGCATCTACAGACCAATGCTTCAAGTTCGGGGGAGATGTCATTCCTCTGTCTACTCAATGAAGGTGGAGGAGCTTTTTCGATCTTCAAAGCAACTTCAACCGCATTCTCTCCTATAAAAGGGGGTTGCCCGATCAACATCTCATATAAAGTCACCCCTAGGGAGTAGATATCCGAGCGGATGTCTACGTTGCCCTTCAACTGTTCTGGCGAAACGTAGAACGGGGTGCCTCCTGGAAGAAAGCCAGGTTCGGTGATATTGGGAAGTCCTAGACTCTTTGCGATCCCGAAATCAGCGATCTTAACGATACCATCACGGGTGATCATCAGGTTTCCCGGCCGGATGTCTCGGTGCACAATGTTGCGGTCGGAAGTCACTTGTAGTCCCTCGGCCACCTGCCGGGCAATACCGAGCGCCAGATTAACACTCAGCGGGCTAAGCACTTCTAGGACTGTGTCTAGCGTGAATCCAGTGACGTACTCAGTGACTATAAAGTGCAGGTTATCATCAATGCCGTAGTCGCAGACTCGTATGATATGCGGGTCGAGCAGGCCCGACACGATGTTGCCCTCCCGCTCGAAGCGTTTGACAAACTCCGTCTCCTTGACAATATGGCCGTGCAAGATCTTGACGGCGACGATTTCGCTAGTAAGCAAGCTGCGGGCGACGTACACTGTCGCCATGCCGCCGCTACCGATCTCGTCCAGCAGTTTATAGATGCCTTTGATGATACGGCCTGTTAGTTCCACGTGTGATCTCCCTAAGCTACTATTCTTCCGGGATTGGCCAAGCCGGACCTGGTACCAGAATCGACTGCACCTGCTTGACTGCCACGGCGTGGTCCTTACAGATGGGAATCGGCTGGTATGGGCCAAACTTGTTATACCCACATGGGTATGGGATGATGAACGGAGGGACTTCAATAATGATATAACAAATGACAACACAATCGATTTCCAGTTTCCAGAAGGTGATCATTGTCACCTCAAAGGCCGGTTGATTGTCCTTCGTGCGGTGTTTCTGCCCGTAGCTGCTGAATTCATACCACTGCACAGGCGGGAATTTCTTTCCGACAAGGTCTGGCCGTCCAGCTGGCAGATACTTGCCAGGGCTAATGCCCCAGTTTCCATCGCCAAAACACCACTGGGGCGTAGAGATCGGTGTCCAGGTCAGCGTATATGCTGAGCCTAGTAGCAATCCTGCGGGCGTAGTGCACGCTATTAGCGGCACAAAACGAAGATACGTCTTCTTCTCAAGATCAGGGATTGCCCAGAAGTAGGTCTGTACGTTGACAGCCGTCTTGACATCGGTGCCCGGGTCGTCCTCAAAATCTCCCACCACGCATCCCGGAGGCGGCGTCCGGCAGAACGGACGCCAGCGGAAGTCAAACTCGTCGTGGGGGGTTGGGAGGAATAAATCGCCGAACAATTCGAGCAATGGGAAAGCCTGCAAAGCCCCTGTTATGTCGCAGGCTGTTTCGAGCGCATCGCAGACAACTTTGGGTATGTCCTCTCCCTGTGCCTGCGTTGGTTGTGTACTAGGCATAAGGATAGTTAACACGATCAGCCACAGGCAAGCCACGACGACCGCGCGGCGCACGTGGAGTTGCCAGGCGCCCCACGTCCACGTGTCCTTGGACAGAAGAGAGAGAAAGTGTCTGATACGCATTAGAAATCATCCACCATCTTGGCTGTTGCTGTGGCTTTCAGCTCGATTGGGTTGCCACCGGTGAGAAGATGAATGAAGAAAAAGCGATCGATGTCTCGTTTTACCGTCACCGTGACCGAGTCAACCGCGAAACCTGTCCTACCACAGGAAGGATCCACAATCACACTTATCTCGCAGTCTGCATCGTCGACACCATGAGCGCGGCAGTAGTCCCGCGCAGCCCATCTAGGCGTGAGCGGGTTCAGGATAAAGCAATTGGTACCCCAAGCGAGTATGAGTGTATCAACATTCATTGCCCCGGCCAAGGCCGCACTATCAGCAATGGTTTGAAGTTCTTGCCGCTCGACGAAGATAATCCCCAGATCGATGACCAGACCAGCCAAACCTATCAAAGCGATGATAAACAGCGCGAACTGGACCAGAATCTGGCCATCTTCATTGTCTTTGAAGCGACTGGCAAAAGTCCATAACCGGTGTCGAACGCTCATTGTCTTGCCCAACATCTCATGGCCAGCGGGATTTATAACGCTGGACACGGTAGCTGGCTTCTGCCTCAAGCGTGATCTGGCCGCCTGGCCCGAAGATCGGGCGCAGCAGCGGCAGATCACCGACGGGCAGGGCGTATTCATAAGTCAGCTTAACTTTGAATATCTCACCACGTTCGTAGTTGGTATTGCTCCCGTCGAAAGAGACGTCTGTCTCTGTAGTATCCAACCCACGATCCTGAAGTACCTGTAAGGCGCGATCGCGAGCCAGACTCTGCGCCAACGCCCACGCGTTTGACAAGACACCCACTTCAGCTCCCACCCGCGCAGCTTCGCGGGCAGCTGATTGAACCACGTATTGGGCAATGATTACCTGACCAACCACCAGCACGCCGATGACCAGGAGAGCCAGCGCTGGTAGAATCATGGCGAACTCTACAACAGATTGGCCAGTCTCATCCGTGTGCCAACGAAATATGTCTCGAGTTCCAAGCTGTATCATGAGAACTGTCCTTGGATCAACTGATGAGGACACAGTTTCCGGGATCGCCTCTCAGTAGCTGTAGAATCGCTCCAGCCGCATACGACACTGGCTAGTGTGACGGAAACTGTTGCCGAAATAGGTCACAAGCATGAGCAGATCGACCTCCGCCGTCACAACGATTTCTCGTGTGCCTTCACGTCCCCGCTCGCTGCGATTTACTTCTTCCCTGATCTCAGCATCCAGATCCCTAATCGTGGCCACTTGAACAAGCTCAATAAGCTCGCGGGCACGCTTCTTGGCTTCAAATTCGGCCGCGAGTTTCCAGCTGCTGCTAGTCTGAGCCGGGTCACAGCGCGTAGTCGGATTGAAGCCGCAGGATGTGTCATCGTTCGAGTCTTGGCGGTCCCACCAAGCAGGTCGCGGTTGGTACCAGGTCACGCCGGTTCGGCAGCCCTCACGCACCGCGATCTGCGTGAGCGCAATGCCGAAGGTCCACAGGCCGACCTGAATAAAGCCAAAGACCAGGAAGAAGAAAATGGGCGCCACCAACGCAAACTCGACGACGCTTTGGCCGCAGGTGTCCCGACACAGCCGTCCAGATGCTATGAGCCGGCAAAGGTGACGCCAAAACCGACGGTGACGGATCATGGTAACTCGCCCTCGTTCTGAGGCAGAAAGACAAATTGAATAACGGTCACCGGTTCGACATTCGCGTTCTCGGATTCGTCGGAGACGTCTAGTGATAGAATAGACACGCCATTCTGCCCATCCGGAGCTACGAAATTACCCCACCAGGCACTGCCGTCAGGCTCCAAGTGGTCCAAGGTCTTCCCCCAACGCGACGTATAGAGTTCCACATAAAAGGACCGAACCTCATCCGGTGAGGCCTTGGCTAAGTACTCGGCCGTCGAGACTGGAGGCAGTTGATCGTCGAGCACGAGATTCTCCTGATTACTGATGAGGTAGCTCCCTGGATAACGGGTGACACCAGGAGGGTCGACTGTGCCTGGTGCATCCTCTGTCGGGAATACAGTGTCTGGCCCAGGCTTCCGAGGTGGCCCCATGCCGGTGGGCATGCTGAGTCTAAGCAGGTTCAGTGTGCGCGCGTCCACAGTTACCTCAGCGGCCGGACTGGGAGCGGGAGCAGCCAATTCCTCAGTGAACACCGCCGGCCTCGTGGGGGCGGCCGGCACTGATGCTTCCGGTGCTTCCAGTACGCGCTGCCAGGCCAGTGTGAGCGCGACCAGCACCACGATAATGATGATAGCCGAAACAAGCTTGTTATCTTCCACCTAAAACAATCCGCCAGTCATAATCTTCAAAGCGATCGGCCCCAGCAACACGCAAAACAGGGCCGGCATGATCAGTAACACCAACGGCAGCAGCATCTTGACCGGGGCCTTCATGGACTGCTCGCGGATGTATTGCTCACGACGAATCTTCAGCTCCTGCGATTGGTTGCGTAGCACCTCAGCCATAGGCACACCGAAACGCTCAGCCTGGAGGATTGCGTTAATGAGCAGCCTCAAGTCTTCGATATCAACCCGGTTGACTATGGCTGTCAATGCTTCGCGGCGGCGGCGGCCAACCTTCATCTCCTCACGCGCCTGCTCAAACTCCTGCGCCAGTGGCCCCTGGAAGCGCTCGCAGTACAGCTCGATGGCCTTGTCGAAGGTCAAGCCAGCCTCGACGGCCACCACCAGGATGTCGGTCGCCTTGGGCAACGCGCGACGGATGGCGTCCTGGCGGGCTTCTATCATGTTGGTTACAAAGATATCCGACAGCCGGTAACCGATCAACGCCAAAATGATCGCTAGAGCCAGGCCGAGCGCATTACCTCCGAGTAGCCGGAGCAAGCCAGCGCTGCCAAGCACTAGCGCAGCTAACACTTTGATCGCTAGATACTCCTGGGCGGTGAACTTATCCATCCCACCGGCTTTGATGATCCGCCTCTCGAGATGTGCCAGCCGTTCAGGTACGGCCAGCCGATCAACCAAGTAGGCAAAATAGCGGTTGCCCAGCAGTCGCCGGGCGTAGCGCAGTAGCGTACCAAACAGGCCCGGCACAAGGGTGTCTTCCTTGGCGCGCTGGGCGACTAGCCCAGTGCGTATGACCGACTCCGTAATGCGACGCTCGATGCGCCGGTCTGCACCGGCCAGTATGGTGCTGGCAGCGAAATAGACTGCCAACCCACCCGTCAGGCTAGTCAGGAGCATCAATATCAGTCCAAATATGTCCGACATCAAAACACCTACCCTTTGATCGTGGCAATCCGCTGGATCATAATAAAGCCCACTACTTCGAGAATCAAGGCGAGGGTCAGCAACCCCATCCCTAGCGTTGTAGACAAAAGTGGCTGCAGGTACGCGCGATTGAAGAAATACAAGAAAGCAAACATGGCTAAGGGTATAAGGCCCACTAGGCGCGCTGACATTTGCCCCTGAGCAGTCAGCACACGCATCTCGTTCTCCAGCCGGACATCTTCCTGAAGCAACAGCGCCGTCTCCGACAGCAGCTCGGCTAGGTTCCCTCCCGAGCGTCGCTGGATCAGAACAGAGGCAATGATGGAGTCCAAAGCCGGCACCGGAACACGCGCACGCAGGTTTATCAGGGCCTCTTCTAGGTCCTTGCCCAGTTTCACTTCTTCGACCACCGTACGTAATTCATCCTGAATAGGTGATGTGAGTTCCTGTACAGCTTGTTCCAGAGCCTGAATGATCGAGGCTCCGGCTGATAGAGCGTTGGAGATGGTGATCAGCGCTTCGGGCAGTTGCTCCAAGAAACGCTTCCATTTCTGAGCTACCCGTCGCTGTAGCCAGAAATAGGAGATTACTACAATACCGGCCGCTAGAACCATCGCCGTCAAGAGATTCCCCAGAAAGAGGGCACCAACAAAGAATAGCCCCAACGCTAGGGTGCCAATATACAGCACCAGCTTCCCGGGATCGCTACCCACCTCTGCCTCTTTTATTAGTTCCAGAAGCTTCTGTCCCTGAGGCTGCTCGGTCAGCCAGGCGTGGACGCGGTCGCTGAGTATGGGCTCCGCCGGTTCGCTGGTATAGGGTGCGACGTAGCGTTCGACACGTCGGTCTAGCATGCGGTTCTGCCGCCAATTGCGGTAACCCATCAGCCCCGTGAAGACGATCACCCACACGGCTAAAGTGAAGGCTAGCGCTGTCAGTAAGATCCATTCATTCATGGTCGTCTTCCTGACTTCTATCAAGCCATTTCGGCCGGCCTGTGCCTATTCAGGCTGCGTTCGAAGATGGACAGCGATGGCAAATCTCCCTCCACAGTGAAGCTAAGTTTGTCAATGGTTTGCAACACCTTGCCGGTGTCCTGCAACTTGCCGTCCTCAAGCCGAAATAGCTCCTGTGTAGTCACTTGATCCCCTTTTATGCCCAGGATCTCCGTCACACTTGTGATCTTGCGACTGCCGTCTCGCAGCCGCTGCTGCTGAACGATGATCTGGATGGCCATTGAGATTTGCTGGCGGATGGCTGGAATGGGCACATCCAATCCCGACATCAGGAACATGTTTTCCAAGCGGAAAATGGCCTCCTTAGGTGAGTTGGCATGGACCGTGGTCAGCGAACCGTCGTGGCCAGTATTCATAGCTTGCAACATGTCCACCGTCTCACCAGCGCGGCACTCGCCCACCACGATGCGATCGGGGCGCATGCGCAAAGCGTTGACCACCAAGTCGCGGATGGTGACGGCACCTTTGCCCTCAATGTTAGGTGGGCGCGATTCCAGTCTCACTACGTGTGGCTTATATCTATGCAGTTGTAGCTCAGCCGTATCCTCGATGGTGACGATACGCTCGCCGTCCGGGATATAGCTGGACAATGCATTCAGAAGCGTGGTCTTGCCGCTGCCGGTGCCACCGGATATGATGATATTCAACCGACCCTTGACGCACGTTTCCAAGAATTTGGCTGCTTCTTCAGTGAGGCTGTTGAAGCGATGGATCAGATCGTCCATCGTCAGAAAGACTTCCGGGAACTTCCGGATGGTGATGGTTGGGCCATCCAATGCCAGAGGTGGGATAATGACATTGACGCGCGAACCGTCGGGCAGGCGGGCATCCACGCGTGGTGTGCTCTCGTCTACCCGCCGACCGATGGGACCAATGATGCGTTCGATGACATGCATCACGTGCTCGTCATCATCAAAGCGCAAGGGGACCAGCTCAAGTTGTACGTTGCCCCCCTTGCGCCGGGCGACCCATACCTCAGTGAATCTATTGACCATCACTTCTTCGATGGACGGATCACGTAGCAGCGGTTCGATGGGGCCATAGCCAAGAATCTCATCCAAGATGTAGGCTTGCATGCCCTGCCGCATCTCGTCGGTCAGCAGATAGCCTTCCTCGGCGACTATGCGGTTCACCAACTCGACTAACTCACGCCGCACGGCTTCAGAGTCGCTGCTTAGCTTTTCCAACAACTCTGTGGGATTGATCTCAGCGTAGACACGCTCACGTAGCAGTCGCTTCAGGTTGGCAGTCGAGATAAACCCTCGTTCAGAACGGATAGTACCGCCTTTTTCCAACCAATCAACCAGGGGCATGGTTCTACTCCTTGTTTCCTTGGGGGGTGCGCCGCCTCGCAACGGTGGTCACTATTAGAAGTTATCATACTTTGTTGAGTAATTTATTGCCGAAATCGAGGGCGCTTCAGCGGACGGCGGGTTTCTGTCTTGGGCTGGGTGGCCGCAGCCTGCCGTGGTTGACCCAGAGCATCCGTCACGATTAATGGCACCACCTGCCGGGCCAGGGATCGGATGGCCTGGGTAATGGAAGCCTGACTATTCCGGATAATCAGATTTCCCTCGTTGACCATGCTCTGTACCACATCGGCAGATGCTGGGACGGTGGCAAACACTGGTCGGCCCAGGGTGCGGCGGATACGCTCGACATCGATTACACCATCAGTCATCTGGTTAACGATGACCTTGACCTTATCTGACTCGTAGCGCAGTTGATTCAGCACGCGCAGCAATTTAGCAGTGTCTCGTAGCGCCGGCAGTTCTGGCAGCGTAACGACTAGAATGAGATCTGCCTCCTGAAGCGCCACCAGCAGCACATCATTGATGTATGATGCCGTATCTACAATGGTCAGTGGGTAGGTGTGCTTGAAGAACACCAATAGCGAGGCAATGTCATTTCCGTCGAAGTTGTCAGCATCCTCGGGAGAGGTTGGAGCCAGCAGCACCTTCAAGCCGTAGGGTGTTGAGTGCAGCACTGACTCCACCGACTCTTTTTGCAGTTCCTGCATCACAGCACCCAGGCTCTTGATGGTACGGTCGGTAGGTAGACTCAGGAACAGATCGACGTTGCCGAATTGCAGGCTCAAGTCAATGAGGGCGATTTTGCCTGGATACAGATTTCCCAACAACGCGGCAAGGTTGGTACAGAGCAAAGTCTTACCGACTCCACCCTTAGCGCTGCAAACGACCACCAGCTTGCCATCAATGGTGACTTCCGGCTCACGCATCCTGGTCGGCATTTGGAGGGCCCGCTCGTGCTGAACTTCGTGGACCTGCCTGATACTCGCCCATAGCTCATCGCCTGTGATGGGCCGTACCAGGAAGTCGCTGGCGCCGACACGCATGGCTTCCTTAAAGAAGCCCAGCCCGGCCTGATTGGCCACGATAATAGTGGCAACCGTCGGGAAGTCAATACTGATGCGTTTGGTGAACTCAATGCCAGGCAGAGGGGACGTGTTAAGCTCGGTCAGGACGATGTCGGGCTCGCGCCGTCGGATTTCAGCCAAGGCTGTGTCTGTATCGACTGTAGATCCGACGATGGCAATCTGTGGGAAAGGAGTAAGCAGGTTGAGCAAGCCACTCAGCGCATTGCGGTCAGCGGCGACAATCACGACTCGAATCTGATCATTTCGGTTTCTCAATTTACCACCTTGTCATTCTTGGCGACGTCAGTCGGTCTGTCGAACGAACTAGTCGTTCGCACATGTAATGGCCACCACTGCCCCTCACCAAGAAGGGATTAGGTCACCACGCCATGTGAGGTTGTGGCTATTGGCTCGACCGTAGGGCGACATAGAGGGTAGTGCGTTGCAGGGCATCGGCCAGCGCGACCGCCTGATCCAGGGTCAGCTCTAGGATAAGGATTTTGGGCCCCTCACCGCCAGCCAATTGGGTGCCGAAGAGTCCACCACCTTCTTGTTCCGCACCCGGAGGCCGACCGCCAAAGGGAAACTCGCCAGCCACACCGAGGACCTTGACATTCTCAAACAGCACTTGTGTGATCGCTTCCTCCTTGACTCCGATCCGACCGATGATGTCAATACGGTCACCGGTGGCAATCACCCCGCCCACGGCCGTCCGGGGATCGATGGGCAGCGCGAAAGCTACCTGGCCCTGAGGTACATAGCCGGACGGATTAGTTCGTAGAGCAGTGCCGAGCTTGTCGGCGATCAGTGGTTCGCCAGCGTAGAGCGGAACCAATGCGCGCTGGTTGACTGCGTCCGTGCGGCTGGTAACGACATTCTCGGGCAGGTTCGTGGTCAGATACGATCGTGTCTCGATCATATCGTTGGATAGGACGGTACCGGCTGGCATCGTACGGTTGATGACCACGACTTCCGTCTGCTCGCCGACGCGCTCGATGGCCCTGGCAATCTCTCTGTCTCGGTTAATATTCCCCCGGATCAGGTAGATCAAGAATAGCGCTCCACCTACGACCGCGGCGGCCGTGGCCAGCAGCGCATAGCGACGTGTTCTGGACATCGTGACATATTCCTTTGGCAACTTGGAGCGGGCAGTTCTCCGCTCGATGAGGAAAGACATGCGGCGCCCATTGCGTGGAATGGACTTCGCCCAATGGGTCCTACTGAAAAGGCCCTGGAACATGTAAAAAGCCTCGCTATCAGAACGCTCGGCTAGCTAGACAGGGCTATGAGATAGCTTGATTCGGCCACGGCGACGCAGACCGCCCGTGCCACGTTAAGTTCTTCAGCGGAACTGAACGAGCCCTCGCGCAAGCGGTTTCAAACGGAGCATTTTGAGCGCGGCAATTGTTCGGCGCCGAAATCGGCCAGTTAGAGCCTGCATTAAGGACTCAGGGAGAGCGGAATTCTCGACTCGAGTTTGTTCAGACTAGGCGTGACTGGTGTAGCGTTTCTGAACAGTAACCCGAACGATTACTTTAGTGCGTCCACGACTTTCTTGAGGGTGTCAACGATGCCTTGCCCGAGCTGTGTGAGGAGCACGATTGCCACCACGACCACTAGTGCCAAGATCAGCGCATACTCGGCTAGCTCCGCGCCAGTCTCGTCGTCAAAGAGCTTAATGAACTTTCTTTGTAAACACGTGAGCAACATGTCCTTTCAGCCTCCTTGTAAAATAATAGGTTTGGGGGCACCAGCCCACTCACCTGAAAACTAGGGTACTTCTAGCTTGCAAGTTGTTCGTAGCCGGCATAACCTATTTACACAAACGACAACAGTTGACGTACCGGCACTTTAAGAGAGCGCGGCAAATCGGCTGTCGTAATTAATGGTGGTACTTGGTTCAGACTCAGGTTCGGGACAAGCGTAGAGAACATTATGGATGTACCCCTCCTAGTCACTCCACTTCTCACGCACTCAGTTGACTCGCTCCGGCGCCGCCTACAACTGACTTGCTGGCAGACACGGGTATTACAGATGAAAGTCATTGCTGCACAACTCGCAATCACTCAATTTCGGGGATGGGTTGTCTCTAACTCAAAAGTTCTCGCAGCACGGCACAATCTTAGGTGTAAAGCCTGTGCTACAATTTTCGCTCTCCCGCAAGGTTATTCTTCATCGCCCCGAGGTTCTGCCCCACGATCTCCTCCACCTCCAACCGATGAATCCGCCACCCACGACCCACCTTAAAGGCCTGCAGCTTGCCCTCGTTGCACCAACGCCAGATGGTCGTGCGGCTCAGTTTCAAGTACTCCGCCACTTCTTGAACCGTTAGAATCTCATCCATGACACGGGACACTCCTCTTGTTGCAATAACCATCAGTTATCTCTTACCTTAAGCAAAACGATGCAGAATCAACCATAGTTCATCATGATTATATTATATCAGACTTTGAACGCTTCGTCAATAGGCGAAACTCTGATTTTTATGTAAGGAAAAGGCTGATACCATGTAGGCAAAAGGCTGAATGGGAGTAAGGAAAACGCTCATTAACATAAGTATGATAAGCAGACAGATTGTTGCACGAACGTTAAACGATGGTCGCTTCCCCAGAAAGCCTCTTTGCTTTTTAGGTGTCAGTGAGATATAATAGACATTATCGGAAATAAGAATTTCGTGTATACTGTCTACTCCTGTGACAACTCTTTGCGAGGGAGTAGACAATGTTCACGTACGATAAGGTTAAGAACAAGCCCAGGCTCTTGTTGGCTATGACCG
>Ga0194110_10003084_pt1 | contig 20833 bp, 30 predicted proteins | sample TA2Kig1200mmetaG_FD_146192 | JGI IMG/M metagenome (GOLD analysis project Ga0194110, IMG submission 146192) | Freshwater microbial communities from Lake Tanganyika, Tanzania - TA2015032 Kigoma Deep Cast 1200m | ecosystem: Environmental > Aquatic > Freshwater > Lake | place: Tanzania: Lake...
CGTTGGAGCAAGAACCAATCAGATTGGAATTCTTAGAGGAAGCTCTGGTTGCTTAAAGGTTGACTGAAATGACAGAAGGGTATAGGATATGGCTAGATCGAATTTCCACCAGTTACGTGACGCTGCCTTCAAATGCTCTCGCAATCAAAAGTTGATCAAGCTCGTGATGAAGTAGAGTGTTCCATAAGCGCTATCAAACAGAGTATTAGGGAGCTGCGTAGGATAATGGCTGACCTTTATCCACCAGCCTTGAGTGAGATAGGACTGGAGCAGACACTACACCACTATATCGAGGGCTTTCAAAAGGAAGCTGGCATCACATGCCATTTCCAAACAGAGGGGCTACCAGACCGGATCTCGTCAAGCCTGGAAATTGGCATCTACCGAATAGTACAAGAAGCGATTCATAATGTTCGAAAACATGCTTGTGCTACTGAGCTCGATATTAACCTCCGATTCGAGCCCAATCAGGTCTCAGTTGAAATAAAAGATAATGGGAAGGGGTTTGACTTCTCCCAAGCAATAAGGACTGGGAGGTCATTAGGACACTTAGGTCTACTGATCATGAAGGATAGAGCGGAGATGTTAGGCGGCAGCCTTGAAATAAGAACAAGCTTGGGAGCTGGAACCAAGATAATCTTAAAAATGCCGGTCTCTGCCAAATTGAAGCCCATGTGAGTCCGGAAACCTTAGGTTAGAGGAGGAGAATGTTTTGAAAACGATTAGGGTACTTTTGGTAGACGACCACCAAGTTGTGCGGGAAGGGCTTAAGCGGATGTTGGAGTCAGAAAAATGGATAGAGGTAGTTGGCGGGGCAACGTCAGGTGAGGAAGCGATCGACTGTGTCCGGCATCTGTCGCCAGATATCATTCTTATGGACATTAAGATGCCCGGGATGGGTGGCATTGAAGCTGTCCGCCAAATCAAGGCAATACAGCCTTCTGTTAAGGTCATTGTTGTAACCCTCTATCAAAATGAATATTTAGCCCAGGCAGCCGAGGCAGGTGCGGCAGGATACCTTCTTAAAGATACCACTCGAGAGGAGCTAATACAGGCTATTCAAAGAGCTCTCTTAGGGCAAACACCTCTTGCTCCTTCTGTTACTCAAACCCTGCTTAGGGAATATGTTAGTCTAACCAAACTGAGACGAGAGCAGATTTTATCTCAACGGCAGATAGAAATACTCCGACTTATCGCTGCCGGGTTGACCAACAAAGAGATTGGCCCTAAGTTGTTTCTTAGTGAAGCCACTGTCAAGAGAGAGATCCAGACTATTCTTGCTAAATTGAACGCTACTGATCGATCGCAAGCGGTATCGGAAGCATATAAAAGAAAGCTGATCGAGCTAGCAAACTCTGAAGAAAAAGGTTAAAGAAGCAGACCCAATTATAACGCAGACCTTTTTGCCTAGGTTCAAGATACCCCTCGTTGAATCAAATACCCCCATGATCTCCCCGGTCAGATTGTAGCGGCTAACCAAGTAGCTCAAGAATTCGCCCCTTTTGGCTCATCGAAATCGGTCCTTTTGTCACTGATATTTTACCCGTTTGCTACTGTCCAAGGTAAGCATGTCAATGTTATCCTGTAAATCTAGTCGCTATTAACCCAGGGATATTTACCCTCAGCCGAATGTTATTCTGCCTTGAACTACAAGGCAGCGAGAGGGGAACGTGAGCGTTGTTAGGGATCTAAATAGCATCGTTGAAGGACCGAGGCAAGCAGTGTTCAGCACTACATTAAGCGGCGAAATACTGCACTGGAACGTAGGAGCCGAGCAACTATTTGGATATAAGGCGGGAGAGATAGCAGAAGTTCTCAAAATAGTGCCGCCGCACAAAGCAGAGGAGAACCGGCATTTGCTGAGTCAGGTAAGCCAAGGTAAAGTATTGCCCCATATTGAAACTGAAAGGATGCATAAAAATGGGGGGCTATTGAATATGATACTTACCTTGTTGCCTCTCAAAGATGCCAATGGCAAAGTTAACGGAGCAATTACTATAGCAACCGATATCACGGAGAGCAAGAGGATAGAGCAAGAACTCTGCGAGCGCAATCAGGAGCTCTCAGCCCTAGAGGTTATTACCGATGAGATAAATAAATACCTTGACCTGCAGATGGTATTGAAAAAAATTGTTGATCTGGCTGGGGGTTTAGTAAATGCTAAGTATACCAGCATCGTCATAGTGGATGAACAAGGAGGACTTAAAACCAGTGTCGAAAACTTCCAAGGTATCCATCCTTTACATGTGAGAGCTCGTCGGACTGGGGTCACTCGTAAAATACTCGCCAGTAGTGAACCAGAGCTTATAGATGAGGTCAAACCTGATGGCAAGACCAACCCCTCTCTGGTTGCTGCCGGCATTAAATCTTATGTGGGTGTGCCTATAAAGTTTGACACTGAGGTCTTAGGAGTGCTGTTTGCTCATAGCGATGTGGTGAGAGCTTTCAGCGACAGGCACCTAAAGGTTTTAGCTACCTTCGCCGGACAAGCTGCTATTACCATCCGTAATGCCCGGCTTTATCAAGACTTAAAGATGCAAGTGAGAAAACTAGAGGATACTCAAGCTCAATTAACCCATGCGGAGAAGTTAGCCGCCATTGGCAGGCTGGCAGCTAACGTTGCTCATGAAATCAATAATCCGTTAACTGGAATATTAATGGCTTCTTCTGCTTTAGCCGAGGAAATAAATGAGAGTGACCCTAAAAGGTCAGAATTGGAAATTATCAAAAAAGAAAGCTTACGGGCTCGGGGTATTATCCGTAACCTTTTGGATTTTGCTCGCCCAACCGAGGCAGCCGTGGTTGAAACAGACATAAATGAGCTTGTTCGAGGTTCTGTTTCCCTGCTTCGCCATACAATGGACATGAAAGGTATGGAACTAGTTGAACGCTACGGCAGTGAAGTGCCAAGGCTTCTCGTAGACCGGAATCAGATGATGCAGGTGTTCTACAATCTGATCGCTAATGCCCTTGATGCCATGCCCAGGGGAGGGAAACTTACCATTACCACCGGAGTAAAAGATGAGAGTGTCGTTATTGAATTTAGGGATACAGGTGTTGGCATTCCCCCGGAACATATGGACAAGATATTCGAACCATTCTTCACGACGAAGCCTAACGCCAAAGGAACCGGATTAGGGCTATCTGTTAGCTACAATATTGTTAAAGCCTTTGGAGGAACTATCGAGGTCAAGAGTGAAATGGGGAAAGGCAGTACGTTTACGGTGTGTTTACCAATAGTGAAGCAGGTAGAGAACGGATGAAAGACATGACAGGGCAAAAAATCTTAGTAGTTGATGACGAAGTCTCTATCCTTGATCAGAGCATGAAAGTACTTAGTAAGGAAGGCTACTTAGTCATCACTGCCGGTTCTGGATACGAGGCATTGGAGATGGCTAAAAGGGAAAGCTTTGACCTACTGGTAGCCGACATTGTTATGCCTAAGATGGACGGGCTAGAGCTGCTGCAAAGGTTTCGAGAGTTATACCCTGATATCGCTGCGGTTATCATAACTGGCTATGCCACAATCGAGAATGCGATTAGCTGCTTAAAGGAGGGAAGCCAAGATTTTATTATCAAGCCCTTTACGCCAGACGAGCTAAGAATAGCAGTTAACCAGGCTTTGGAAAAGAGCTGCCTTATGAAAGAGGATATGCGACTGCGGGTGTTAGTGCCACTACTTGAAATCAGCAGGCGTCTTATCTCAGAAATGGATTTGGCGGAGCTCCTGTCTCAGGCGGTGGAGACGTTGTTAAGGGAAATGAAGTCCGACATGGTTTCCTTGATACTCCTTGACGAAGAGACGCAGGAGCCTTCTATTAAATTAAGCCATGGCTTAGCTAAGGAAATGCCCGATACGGTTCGCTGCGTAATGCAAAGGGGGGACCCCCTCCTTTGGCCGGATATGGCAGATGTCGCCCCCCAAATTCAACGTGAGATAAATGAAAATGGTATCGGCTCTGCTTTATCTTTGCTCCTTTTGTTCCAAGGAAAGGTTACTGGAGTGCTCATCCTAGCCAGGTTAGCCGAGAAGGAGCCTTATAGACGAAGCGACTTGGAGCTACTGTCAATGTTTTGTAATCAGATAGCTCTAGTTATCGAGAACATAAAGCTATTTGATAAGGTAAGCGAACAGAAAGGAAATTTGGAAGGAGCCTGCAAACGATTGGAAGAGCAAGCCACAGCCCTTGAGGAGAGGAATCAGCAGTTACAGAATGCCTATTTAGAGGTAGTCAAAACCCTGGCTCTTATGTTGGAGGCGCGTGACCCTTACACACGAGGACATTCCGAAAGGGTGTCCCAACTTGCCCGTCAAATCACTTTCCAGCTGAACCTATCCGAGAAAGAAAGGGAATTGATAGATATTGCTGCCAGAATTCATGATATTGGGAAATTGAGTATAAGCAATGAGATATTGCTCAAAGCTGATGTGCTTACCCCGAGTGAAAGAGCCGAGATACAGCTTCATCCTGTTAAAGCGGTAGAGATGCTGCGCTTTCTAGATTTCCTTAAAGATGCACTCCCTATAATTGAACACCATCATGAGCACTACGATGGCAAAGGATACCCCCGTGGTCTCCAAGGGGAACAAATCCCTTTGGGAGCACGTATTCTGGCTGTAGCAGATGCCTACGATGCTCTAACCTCGCAGCGTCCCTATCGACCGGCTATGAACAACGAGCAGGCTATAAAAATCTTGAAGCAGGAGGCAGGAACTCAATGGGATCCAGCGGTAGTGGAGGCATTCCTGGCTGGGTTGGGATAGAATTTAAGTTTTTACAGTGGTATCAATGCATAGCCTCTAAAAGGCTGCGCTTGATATAGTCTAAAAGGAAAGGAGGTGACAAAGAATGGCGGTACAGACGGCAATGGCACCTTCAGGACTGGCTGAGGTACTCGACCGGATCCTGGACAAGGGTATCGTGATCGATGCCTGGGTCAGGGTCTCCCTGCTTGGCCTCGAGCTCCTCACCATTGAGGCTCGCGTGGTCATTGCTGGTGTTGAGACCTACCTGAAGTATGCCGAGGCAGTCGGTCTTACGGCTACAGCAGCCTAAGGCGAGAGGGGGGATTTGCCAGGGTACCCTCAGCTAGTTAGCGTGCCTTGCCAAATGTCCGCCCATCCGTTGAGTCAAAGATAAAATGAAAGATTTAGTTTTGGACCTGCTTGTTTCATACGAACATCGAGTCTCAGCAGTGGAGAGCTTGGTCAGCAGTGCCTATGAAGCCACTGGGGATTCTGACGAGACTTTAGCCCGAGCCTGTGAGGAAGGAGAAAGACTGAGAGCAAACTTACAAGAGGTCCTAGCCCGGAATCGTTTCCTACGGCGGAAAGACTTTGATACCTTGATGGCAAAGGTCTTTTCTGATATCGAGAGGAAAAAGAGGGAAATTGAAGAAGAGCGGAAACAGGTTAGGGAAAGAGTCAGGGCATATTTGACTGAGCAGAAAGAACTCGTCGCCTCTTTGAAGGAGCAGTTAACCAAGTTTACAGAAGACTCGGGCAGGGAAAATCTCGCCGCGGTACTAAGTGACATTAAGGCAAGCTATACGGAGGAAGGGGAACAAACCTTTGGTATGCTCCGGGATTTCCAGTTACACTTGGAAAGCTTTCGCCAGGAGCAGGAGATGCTAAATGATAGGCTGAAAAGGCTCTCGGATAGAGGCAAGTCCTTGACAATAGAGGATTTAAGACAACTTGAGGCGTCCAAGGACCGCCAGAAGAGAAAAGCTGAGAGGAAATTACGGCGACAGGATGTAGAAAGGCTTTTGGCTCATTTCAGGCAGCAACGCCAAGAAACAATCGTCATTGGCGATAGTGAGACTTAAGGATTGAAAGGAAGAGAGGTTAGAGATGGAGATTGCTTCGGGAATGAAAGGGCTGGTCAATAACATCAAAGTTTCCCGTAAGGAAAGAGCAAAACGGCTTGGAGAGATAGAGGAGGAGACGAAGGCATCGAGGCAACAAGCCCGGGGCATGGTAAAGGATTTTGAGCTCTCTCGCCAGGAGGTTGGTATCCAAATAAGAAAACAACTGGCAGGGAATAAGGCAAATAGGAAATCTAAGGTGAGAAAAATGAGGTCTGACTTTCGCCGAGACCAAAAGGAGGTGAGAAATGAGATAAAGGAAGCAGCAGCTCTTTGGCAGGAGCTAAAATCCGCAAAAAACAAAATGAAGGAGGTTTAAAAATGGCAATCGCACCAGGAATGAAAGACATTTCTCAGAACATTGTCGCTTCTTATGATACCAGGATGGCTGAGCTTGGGACATTGAAGAAGGAAGCCAAGGAAATGCGCAGTGGTTTCCAGACTTCTCATACGGAGATGGGCACTCAGTTGAGGAAGGATTTGGGTCAGGGTGAGGCAGAGAGGAAGCGAGCCAATGCCGAGCTAAAGAAGGAGCTAACCAAAGGCGTAACCACTCGGAAATCTGAGGTCAAAGGCATGCTCAATAAATTTCGGACCTCTCAGGAGGAGATGGGGTCAGCACTGCGAAGCGATTTAGCTGAGCATACTCAAGGAATAAGGGAAGAAGCAGCCAAAATACGGCAGGAAGCAAGAGCCTCTCATGAGGAAACCAGCGCACAGCTAAGGAAAGAGTTAGCCGATTATAACCGCGGTATAAAGAGCAAAGTGGCTGGAATGCGCCAAGGGATAATGGCCGACTTAAAGAAAGCCAAAACTGCCTGGCAGGAGCTAGCTTCCACCATGAGAGAACGCAAAGGTAGTGCCAAGCGAGTACAGAGCCTCGGCACCACCCCTACTGTGCCAATACCAAAGAGCCTTATGGGTAAGATTACAGGTCGAAATAAAGGCAAACCTTAGTTCTCGGCAGATGCTGAATAAGGGAATGACGATGGCGAGGAAATTGCTAGGGTACACCAGGCCTATGGGCTATACTCAAAATAGCTCTGATATACGGAGGGTGCGCCATATTAAGACTGCCAGCTCAATGTTCATGACCAAGGAGGAGCGGGAGTCTCTGCAGTCTGCCATGGACTTCAGGGCACTGGGGCTGGAGGCAAGGAGAGAAAGGGATAAATTTGCCCGACAGGATGCGGCGGTGGAAAAATTCCATAGAAACTACTTTAAAGCCAGGGAAAACTTGGCAGCCAAGATAAATAAGAATCGGGCTATTATGGAGCTGAGGCACGAGCTGCAGCGGGCACGTTGGCGAAGGCAAGACCCTCACCGGCAAGAACCCAGCACCGAAGAGACGAAACCGCCCATTAGCCGGGGAGGCTTCAATGAGGTAGAACTGAAGTATTGAGAGCTTAATTTGGCATTTCTTAATAGGGAGGACTGGAGATGCATAGTCAAGTTGATATTCTTGTCCCTGGGCACCGGGAGGATTTCGTTGAGACGCCCTATATAAAGGAGTTGACAGAGCGCGCCGTTAATTACATCAAGGCAGGCTTTCCCGTTCATTTGAGTGGACCGATAGGGGTAGGTAAGACCACTTTAGCCTTCCACATAGCTGCCCAACTGGCTCGACCAGTCGTTCTAATTTGTGGTGATTTTGAATTTGGCACTTCTGACCTGGTTGGTGGGCTGTATGGCTACCGCAGGACGTATCTGCGGGACAACTTTACTCGCTCGGTGATCAAAATCGCTGAGAGCATAGCACCAACTTGGGTAGATAATCGCCTAACCATTGCCTGTGAACATGGGTTCACTCTGATTTATGACGAGTTCACCCGGTCACGACCGGAAGCAAATAACGTGTTGCTCTCCGTCCTCGAAGAGGGGGTACTGCCCCTTTCGGAAGCCAGGAATGGAAGGGATTATATTGAGGTTCACCCGGACTTCACTGCCATCTTCACTTCTAACCCCGAGGAATACGCCGGGGTGCAACCAAGCCAGGATGCTCTTCGAGACCGCATGGTCACCATAGAGCTGGGCAATTTCAATGAGGAAACGGAAGTGGCTATCACCCAGGCGAAGTCTAAGCTTTCTTCAGAGGACTCCCGTCGTATTGTCAGCTTAGTAAGAAGGGTCAGGGAGGCTAAATCAAATAAGTTCACTCCCACTATTCGAGCCTGTGTGGCAATAGGCAAGATATTGAACCTAATTGGCGGGTCCGAGGTTGGCAGTAACCACATCTTCAGACAAAGCTGCTTCGACATTATAATGCCTGAGGTTACAAGGAAGGAGAGAGAAAAAGTTATCCGGGTGATAAATGACGCCATTGCGACTTATTTCTAAGTGTGGAGGTGAAAAGTATGGCAAAAAAAGAAGAAAGGGACAAGATTGACATTGACTTCGGCGTGGGGAAGATAAGCTTCGGTGGCTTGTTCAAGGGGCTGGGTAATCTTATTGACCTGGCGGCTAAATTAAGTGAAGAGGAGGTTGAGAAAAAAGGTGAGATCAAAGGCTTACCTAAAGGCGTCAGGGGAGTCTACGGGTTTAGTATCAGAACTCTAGCCGGTAAGCCAGTGATAGACACGTTCGGTAATATCAGGGAAACCGCCAGAGGGCCTGTGGTGGAAGAGGTCCGAGAGCCGATGGTCGATGTCTTCGACGAAGAAGACCGCATCTTGGTCATCGCCGAATTGCCTGGAGTCTCTGAGGATGGAATTAAAATTGAGGTAACCGGAGATATCCTCAATGTGACTGCTTCCAACAAAGATAAGAAATACGCCAAGGAGATTTTACTTCCCAGCAAGGTAAAGGCGGATTCGGTCAAGACTTCCTGTAGGAATGGGATACTAGAAATCACATTAGAAAAAGAAAGGTAATCTTAAGGGGAAGCATTGGTTAAAGTTAAATCGTTAAATCTCCGCGTTGCTGAGGCAAAAGCCAGAGACGTCGGGAGAGGCATAGCCCGAATAGACCCTCAGGATTTGGAGACGATAGGTGCTGAGGTCGGGGATATTATTGAGATTGAGGGTAAGAGAAAGACAGTAGCCAAAGTTATGCCTGCCTATCCCGAAGACCGGGGCAAGTCCATAATCCAGATGGATGGTCTCCTTCGAGGTAATGCCCAGGTGTCATTGGACGAAAGGGTAAATGTACAGAAAACCGGATGCTCGCCGGCGGATAAAATAATCTTGAGTCCGCTGACCTTGACAAGGTCAATCAGCCGAGAAAGAGATGCCAAGTATATTGGTACCTTGCTGGATGGGCTGCCCTTAATAGAAGGGGATACTATAAGGGCTAACCTTTTCGGCACTCGCAGTCGGGATTTCACCGTTACTAGCACCGTCCCCAAAGGGGCGGTGCTAGTTCGCTCCAACACCAGGATTGAGATAAAGGAGAGGGGCGAAGCCAGAGGCTTCAAAATATCTTACGAAGATATCGGTGGGCTGGGGAAGGAGTTGCAGAGGGTCAGGGAGATGATAGAGCTCCCTCTTAAATATCCCCAGGTATTTGAACGATTGGGCATTGACCCACCTAAAGGGGTATTGCTTCATGGGCCTCCGGGATGCGGCAAAACGCTGATTGCCCGTGCCGTAGCCAATGAGACCGCTGCCTATTTCACCCACATCACTGGCCCGGAGATTATGGGGAAGTTCTACGGGGAGAGCGAAGCCCGTCTGAGAGCAGTTTTTGAGGAGGCTAAAGCTAATGCCCCAGCAATTCTCTTCATTGACGAGATAGATGCCATTGCTCCCAAGAGGGAAGAGATGGGGGGAGAAAAACAGGTAGAGAGAAGGGTGGTCGCCCAACTTTTGGCTTTGATGGATGGGCTAGAGTCACGTGGCGAAGTAGTTGTCATTGGTGCCACAAACATCCCCAACTCGCTTGATACGGCGCTACGACGCCCGGGCAGATTTGACCGGGAGATTGCCATTAGCATTCCTGACCAGAGAGGACGCCTGGAAATTCTCCACATTCACACTCGTGGTATGCCTTTGGCACAGGATGTGGGTCTTGAGAGGCTATCTCAGATTACCCATGGCTTTGTCGGTGCTGACCTTGAAGCCTTATGCCGTGAAGCAGCTATGAATGCTTTGAGGAAAATAATGCCTAGCATCGACTTTCAGCTAGATGAAATCCCCTATGAGACTCTGCTGCAGCTTGAAGTCACCATGAATGACTTCAGAGAGGCGCTGAAGGAGGTAGAGCCGTCTGCCATCAGGGAGGTCTTTGTCGAAGTTCCCGATGTGAAATGGGAAGACATTGGCGGACTGGACGAAGTGAAGCAGAAATTGATTGAAGCCGTAGAATGGCCACTAAAGTATCCTGACTTGTTTCAGCAAGCCAATACAAAGCCGCCCAAAGGCATACTCTTTTCTGGACCCCCGGGGACAGGAAAGACTTTAGCAGCCAAGGCACTAGCCAATGAGAGCGAAGTCAATTTTATTTCGGTGAAAGGTCCGGAGCTGATGTCAAAATATGTCGGTGAATCGGAGAGGGGCGTAAGAGAGGTATTCAAAAAAGCCAAACAGGCTAGCCCCTGCATTCTGTTCTTTGACGAATTTGATTCTTTGGTTCCCGAGCGTGGACTAAGCAGCGACTCCCAGGTTACAGAAAGGGTGATTAGCCAGTTCCTCACCGAACTCGATGGACTGGAGGAGCTTAAAGGTGTGCTAGTTCTCGCTGCCACCAACAGAAAAGACTTGATTGATTCTGCTATTCTACGACCGGGCAGGTTCGATTTTGACTTAGAATTTCCACTGCCTGATGTAAAGGCTCGGACGGAAATATTCAAAGTTCACACCAGAGGTAAGCCTTTAGCCTCTGATGTTGACCCGGGAGCCTTGGCTCAAGAAACAGAAGGCATTGCCGGCTCAGATATAGAAGCTATCTGCCGGGAAGCTTCTATGGCTGCTATTAGAGAATCTGTTAAGGCTGGATTCAAAGGCAAATTGCAGATTTCCAGAAAGCATTTCGACCTCGCCATCCAGTCCTTAAGAACTCGCAAAGGTGAATAGATGTCTGGGCAAAACAAGTATATCTATGGGATTATAGAGGAACCTCAACCCAAGGAATTTGAATTTCTAGGGGTTGGAGACGCCAGAGTATATACTATCAACCATCAAAAGCTGGCAGCCATAGTCAGTGATACCGAATTTCAGGAGGTAGACCCTACTCGGAAGAATGTGCATGCCCATACCGTGGTTCAGAACGAGCTTTTGAAAAGCTATACCCTTCTGCCCATGAGCTTCGGCATAGTGGCTCATAGTAAGGAGGCAGTCCAAGGGCTACTGGAGAAAAACTACGATAGTCTTATCACAGAACTAAAGCGGCTTAGTGGCACCATAGAGGTTGAACTGAAAGCCTTTTGGGACGAAAAAGCCATAATGAAACAACTGCAGAATGAGAACCAGGGACTGGCTCAACTTAAGGCAAAGCTCCAAGCGGCTTCGTCTCCCATTGAAGCTCGTATCCTCATGACTCAAGCTGGCGAATTGGTGGAGGAAGTAGTCTTGGATTGGCAGGCAAGGTATGCCAAGAAAGCTTTTGACCATCTCAAGGAATTTTCGGTCGATGCCTGTGTGAACAAGCCGGTGGGGATTAAGAATATCCTTAATGCTTCCTTCCTGATAGATAGAGCGAAGGAGGAGAAGTTCCGGCAGCAGGTCTACAAACTGGATTCCGAATATCAGGGCAAAGTCAACTTTAAATATGTGGCTCCCTTGCCCCCATATAACTTTGTTAAAGTGGGGCTCCAGGGGGCGCAATGATAGTTAAGTTCTTGTACGATGTCCTATTAGGTGTCCCCTTAACTTTGGGGAAGGAGATACTGGAAAAAATTAGGGACGAAGTGGATAAAGAAAGGCTGATAACCGAGGAATCGATCAAAGAGAAGCTCCAGCAGCTTCAACTGCTATTGCAGGATGGCGAGATGGATGAACAGGAATATGAGGAACTGGAGACCGCTCTCATTGAGAGACTAAGGGCTGTCAGAGAATACCAAAGGAGGGAGTAAGCGATGCCTTTACAAGCAACCAGAAACGAAGCTTCGACCTTGGTTGATGTTATCGACAGGGTTCTGGATAAAGGTTTAGTTATTAATGCAGATATTTTAGTTTCTGTAGCTGGGGTAGAGCTTTTAGGAATTAAAATAAGAGCCGCCTTGGCTTCTTTTGAGACAGCAGCTAAATATGGTCTTGAATTCCCCAGTGGAACTAATTATGAGACGGCTGCCTGGAAAGAAGCCCAGGTAGGGAGGGAGGAGTGTCCCCAGTGTGGCAAGAAAGTCCTTGCTGAAGAACTTATGGATGAGGGGTGTCCCTGGTGCGGCTGGATAAGCGCTAAAGTAAAGAAGATTAGAACAAGGATAGCCAGTGAGATATTTGCGGAGTAAAGGGGGAACGAAATGCTAAACTGGATTGGAAATGAGGTTGCTGCTCAAGCAAGGCAAGCTCTCAAAGAAGAAGGGGGAAAAGATTGTTATCATGCTCGATGTCCCCAGTGCGGCAGAAAGCAGGTGAGGGAAAATCTATCAGAGAACGGCTGCTTCGTCTGTGGCTGGAAGGGCACAGAAGAGGATATAGAGTTGGCGGTAGTTAAATTCCAAAGCGCTTGCAGTAAGGCTGAGCACAGCAACTCGGGGTATAAGACTAACTGCCCTCAATGCGGTGCCCCGGTAGTAACTGAGGAATTCTTGAAAAATGGATGCTGGCGCTGTAGCTACAAGAACTAAAGAGGGGTTAGCTCAGCTTTTTGACATCCTCGATGAGAAGAGCCGAGCTATATTGTGGCACTTGTGGTGGCACCGACATGCCGAAATGTCTGAATTGAGGGACCTTATTGATGCTGCCGGCGACTTCGAGGTCTTGCATAGGCTGAAAGAGGTCATAAACGGAAAAGCTCAACAGCTCTGGGGCAAGCCGATAGTAGGCTTTGAACAATCGAAAACCGACCCTCTTACCGGGGAAAATGTCCTGTTTAGCTGGTGGTTCCTGGATGAAGGGAATGTTCCTATCTCAGGTGGGGATAAGCCATTGGTGGATGTATTCAACGAGAAAGATAGTATTACCGTGATTGCTCAACTGCCAACTTCGGTCGATCTCGCTGACACGGACATACAGTTTAAGAATGGCATATTGAAGGTCAGACTCAGGAGAAAGGAGAACGATGGGAGAGGAAAGGGGAAAAGAAAAAGATAACTCTGAGGATCAGCAGGGGAAGGAACCTCAAGGGGTAACTGGAGGTGCTCTCCGCGGTCTGGGCAAGATCATCCCCGGCTTTGGTGAGCTGGTCAAGGGCCTGGAGAAATCAGAAGCCTTCCAGGAGAGGCTAAAAGCTGCCGATGCCGAGATCGAACGCCAACTGGAAAAGGCTCCTCCCCTAAAGAGAGTGGAGGGGACCAGAAGGAGTATCATCCCCCCCAAGACCACCCTGAAAGCCAGTCGAACCACGCTTAGAGAGGAGGCAGCAGTACAACCGCCCCAGAGAGAGGTGACAACCGATATATTTGATGAGGGCGACTGCCTGAAGGTGATCGCTGAGCTACCAGGAGTAGATGAGAAGGACATAAAGACTGAGGTGAAAGACAACCTGCTTATCCTCTCTGCCCAAGCTACCGGTCGCGCGTATTATAAAGAGATAGAACTGCCCTGCTTGGTTAGAGACGAACTCAGCTCAACCTATAAAAATGGCATCTTGCAAATCACCATGGAGAAGGAACAGATATAGGCCCAGGTTATGGCTATTGAAATTGATGAACGTAATCTCAAGCACGGGGTATTAGGGCTGGTAATAGCGCTGGTTGAGGTAATTAGAGATGCTCTGAGGATACAAGCATTTAAGAGAATGGAAAGCGGGATTTTGACCGAGGAGGAGTGCGAGAGGTTAGGGGAAGCCCTGATGGATTTGGACATTGCCCTTGAGGAAATCAAAGAGGAGCAGGGCATTACCGAGTCTGTTCAGGCGGTAAGAGACGGACTGGATGAGATCGTTAATGATGTCATAGATAGAATAATCAACCCGGAGAGATGGCGAGAAAAAGCTGAAGTGTAGGAATATAGCTGCGAGAAGTAAAATGGAAATGTCAGTCGAAGAATTTGAGTCTACGGGTCGAGTTAAAGGGCGGTATGTATATGGGGTTGCTGGCAGTGGAAAGGCATTAAGGCTAGGTCCAATAGGGATAGAAGATAATGAAGTCTACACCATCCCTTACCAAGACCTCTGCGCTATTGTCCATAATTGCTCTGCCGAGCCATATCAATCCAATGATGACAAAAAAGTCAAAGGCTGGATAAAGACACACCAAAGGGTTCTTGATATGGCGCAGGAGCGATTAGGCACTATAATCCCTTTGGGCTTTGATACTATATTAGAGCCCAAGGATGACACAGCCTCCTCCGACCAAGTGATAACAGATTGGCTTAAGGAAGATTATGAGAGGCTTTGCACTGTGATGGAAAAGATACGGGGCAAGAATGAATATGCGGTACAAGTCTCATACGATCCCAAAGTGATGGCCGAGCGGGTCGCTGAGCAAAGCGAAGGGATTAGAAAAATAAAGGAAGAGATAGCTACTAAATCACCAGGGATGGCTTACATGTATAAGCAAAAGCTCGAAAAAGCCGTAAAGTCTGAGATGGAGAGGCTTGCTGACGAATGGTTCAAGGACTTCTACCGCAGAATCAGGGAGCACACAGACGATATCGTGGTGGAGAAGACCAAGAAGCTAGACAGGGATAAGGTGATGCTGCTTAATCTTTCCTGCCTCGTGGCTAAAGACAAAGTTGACAGCTTGGGTGGGGAATTAGACAGAATCAACAATATGGATGGCTTCTCCGTCCACTTCTCCGGTCCCTGGCCACCCTATAGTTTCGTGGCTAAACCGACTATAGCCATTCCAGGTGCCAAGGAGGTGTCTGATGTTACATAAATGTGGCTTTTGCCAAGGAACGGGAGAAGTCCGTCGCTCTTCAATCTCAGGCTTTATCGTATGCCAGGTTTGTTCTGGTGAAGGCATAGTTAGCGTTGAAGAGCCTGTGGCTGTATGTACCTTCTGCAAAGGAACGGGTAAAGACCTCTATAAATATCCCCAGGCTTTGATAACTCACTCTGTTTGCCGAGGCAAGGGGGTTCTCACCCAAGCCAAATCTAACATAGAACTATCCTGTTCTGAGGAAGAGGGCGATACACCAAAGGGAAAATTTGACATCTCCCTTTTCAAATATCCGATGTCCCGTTCCGGGAATAAAGAAGGGTGATACTGAAAGGGTGAAAGTAAAAGAGTGAGAGGTCATTAGCAGGAAAATGGAGCCAACTCGAGATACTCAGGCAACATTGGTAGACCTTTTGGATAGGGTTCTGGATAAGGGTCTGATGCTCGATGCTGACCTCATTATCCATGTGGCTGGTATTCCTCTTTTAGGTATAAAGCTGAAGGCTGCTCTTGCTGGGATGGAAACCATGTTGAAATATGGAATCTGGCAGGACTGGGATGCGGCACAAAGGGCAATAGCCACGGAAGAGCAGCGGCGAAAGAAAGGGGTACCTCTGGCACCGGGGGAAGAAGTCCTGGTAAAGATGTTTACCTCCCAGTGGTATAGCAAAGGCATCTACCATAACTGGAGACCAGGACATATTTATGTCACCGATAGGAGGGTGTTTCTATTTAGGAAGGAACCTGCTGAAGTATTGTTTCAGGTTCCATATGAGGAGATAAAGGGGATAGCGATTAGGATGAATTATCTTTATCTATTGCTTAAGTCAGGGGACGTGGCTTGGCTACATCCCACCGACGTCTCAGTAGTTAAGGGTGCCATAGAAGCGAGAACGAAAACCCTGGGGCTTAAGCTGGATGAAACCCTTCCCATGGTTGGTGATACAGCTATGCAATCTCTATCTGATACCGAGGAATGTCCTTGCGGCTGGACGAGTCCCAAGTTGAAAAGAGAGGAGGTGAAGGTTTAGAATGAACGCTAGTGAGATAGTTAAAAAGGCAGAGGAACACTTTGCGAGTTTGGGCAAAATACGTGCTGATGGAGTTACCGGTCTGTCTAAGACGGAGGAGGGATGGGTAGTTTCGCTGGAGGCACTGGAGAGAAAGGCTATTCCTGATACTATGGATATCTTAGGGTGGTACCAAATTCGCCTGGATGCCGAGGGCAACCTTCTTGGCTTTGAGAGAAAGAAGTTGCGAAAGCGCGGTGAAACTAAAGAGGAATAAAAGGAGCAACTAAATGACACAATGGAAACAATGGAATAAGTGCCCCGGTTGTGGGATCACCGTCAGCGGCTTTCCTGACTACTGCCCCAATTGTGGTGTGCCGTGGACCATAGAGTGTACCAATTGTGGCATAACCTGGCGCTTCTGGGACCTCCGTAAATTCTGCCCCAAATGCGGGGCGCGGACAGAAGAGCATGGCATTACCAAGAGTAAAACAAAGGCAAGTGGTACCCGGGGTTGGTAAGCCAAGGTTTATACCTGGAAGGCATGCCGGATTCTCTCAGTAATGAGGAAGCTGTATTTTGTCCCTATGATTCACATGGGCGCGGACATGGGTTCCCTAGCTCCGGCTTTAGATGAAAGAGCTACTGCGGAGTTGGGACCAGAACTATGGCAGAAGCATAAGGAAGTCGTCTGCGGCTTCTGGGATTCTATCGCTCGATTTTTTGACTCCTTAGATGGCACTGGTTTTAAGGTCTATCAAGATGGGCTCGTTGCCGATGGTGAGGGGGCTTTGAAGATTGTCAATCAAGGCATCAGAGAGGGAAGCCGGAATTACCAGGTTATTTCACACCTCCTCCAAAGAGGAGCAATATTGATTAAAACGGAGGACATCTCATTGGTCAAGGAGGAGTATGCCTACATTGCAAAGGTAGCTCATGCTAAATCGCTTCGCCAACGAGAAATTGCTGCTCTGAGATACAGATTGGCTCAAGGCAGATTATTGCAGCAAAGAGATAGTTTCATAGCTAATAGAATCAATGAAACTCTAAGGGAAGGCGAAACAGGTATCCTCTTCATAGGAGCTTATCATAATGTTGTCCCGAGGCTCGCTGCTGATATCAAAGTGATTCAGGTCAAAGAAGTGGCTAAGGTTAAAGCGTATCATCAGGCGTTGACCAAGGCGAGGAAGTATGATCAACGTCTCCACGAATTCGCTGGGTATCTTATATCATCCATCGTGAATAACTCCTCCTGATAGCCGTGACACAATTGTCCAGATTGTGCAGCCCCGATTGCGTGTAATCCTAGAAACTGATGTGTGTGAGAGACGCCTGCCACCTTTTTGACAGCGTGGCATCGGCTTAAGATGGCATTAATCTATTATCTCTGCTTTCTGTTTCCTGTTGCCCTGTCAACTATTCGATGAGGTTCAGCGTAGAGCCACCCACACCTTAAGCAGCGAACCTTAGCAGCTTGCGCGCCTTTTGGGACGAAATGCACCCAAGCATAACCGCAGTTGGGGCAGTGCATTTTGACAGTATAAGCCGGGTTCCGAGTTCTCATTCTCTCCACTGACCAGCCCTCTACCAGTATCCTTCAGTATCACGCCTCTGTCTATTTTATAAGTCAGCACAATTTTTTACAACAGTAGCTCAGTCGCCAGGCTAGTTGTCCGACTTCCATTGAAGCTTAACATAGTCTCATGTCGTCTTTTTTGTCAAAGGCACTTTGCCATATTCAATTATTCATCCTTTATGCACAGACAACTCTGGAAATGCCCCAAATACAGGTTTCTTCTTTCAACCACATGAAATCCAGATTCTACTAATTCCTTGAATAATTCCGGCCACTCAAATCTAGACTCCATAGGATGATGAACCTTGAGAAAACGCTCTAAATTGTCCAAGGCTTTTTTACGTGGCTCATGAACTAATAGAACTCCGCCACATTTCAGTACTCTATTTATCTCTTTAAGAGCAACGCGCCATTCAGGTACATGGTGAAGAACATCAAAGGCAAATACCACATCAAATTTCTCCGATGGTAGTAAAATATTAGTTACGTCCCCAACAAATAGATTCGCTGGCATCCCCCTTTGCTTAGCAAGTTCAATCTCCTCTGGCAAAACATCGAATGCAAAAAGTTCTTTCGGTTGAAACTCCTCCATTATTAGCCGTGAGCTATAACCAGAACCACAGCCAACATCCAGTATTACCTTGTTGGTCAAATCAATGTGATTGTCCTTAAGGTACTGTTTGAAAGCCCTAAACTCATAGTGTTTTTGGCAGAATTCCCTCACTACACTATTGACAAGCTTCAACTCCTTTCTATCTATAGCTGAGTACAAAATAACCTCCTAGTTTGAATAGATGTTCAGCGATGAAGCCCGTGACCTGCCTATTACATGGCACTTTTAGTTGCTCAAGAATCCAGAATAGTTCCAGTGACTTTTTCTGATTTCTCCTTGTGCCTGCAGCGCCCTGCGAGCCTACTCAAGGTAGTCTTTGAGTTTCCGGCTGCGGCTGGGATGGCGCAACTTGCGCAATGCCTTGGCCTCGATCTGGCGAATTCGCTCTCGGGTCACATTAAATTCCTTCCCCACCTCCTCTAAAGTTCGGGGTCGATCATCCTCTAAACCAAACCTGAGTAATAAAACCCTTCTCTCCCGGTCACTGAGTTCAGAAAGTACCTTACTTAGTTGCGCCTTAAGTAACTCTCGTGAGGCAGCATCGGCTGGCGGCAGAGTAGATCGATCTTCAACAAAATCACCGAGATCGCTGTCTCCCTCTTCGCCAATAGGCGTCTCTAGAGATAGCGGCATTTTAGATAATTTCAAGATTTCCCTTACTCTTTCTGAGGAGATGTCCATCGCTCTGCCAATTTCCTCGCAACTTGGTTCACGCCCATACTCTTGAGTTAGACAACGATTGGCCTTAAATAGCTTATTGATAATTTCTATCATGTGCACTGGGATACGAATAGTACGGGCTTGATCAGCTATAGCTCGGGTAATACTTTGTCTAATCCACCAATGAGCGTAAGTACTGAATTTATAACCTTTCCTGTATTGAAATTTCTCCACGGCTCGAAGTAGGCCAAGGTTGCCTTCCTGAATAAGGTCCAGAAATGGTATTCCGTGTCCAGTATATTTCTTGGCAACACTCACAACCAGGCGCAAATTTGCTTCAATAAGGCGTTTCTCTGACTCGCTTGCTGTTCTTTTAACCTTACTAAAATGGGTTTTAAACTGCTGGCTCTTAGCATGAAGCTTGGAAAGGAATTCAAGATTAACGGGCTCGGCTACTAAAGATTCCATCTGACTCCAAGAGGTTCCGTCTACTATGATCTCCAGTAATTCTGAAGGCAAAAGCCGGCTATCTATCGAAAGGTCTATCAAGCTCCGCCCAACTTCTGAGGCGCTTTTGCCATTGGCTTCGGTAATAGCTTTCACTAGTTCTTGGTCGATTACACCGTCGATAGCCGCCCGTAGTTTGGAATCGCGAATTGTCCGGCTGAAGCTATCTGCCGTAGCAATCCCAAGGTGCTCGACGAGAATATCAACTATGGGCCAAGCTGCAAGTAAATGACGAAGCAAATAGATTGTCGTACTAACCGCTAGGGGATATCTCCCATAGTGCTGAAAGCGAAGACCTTCAATCTTTTCTAGATACTTGGCCTCTTCTAATTTACTGGCTAATACCTTCTCATCGTTTGCGGTGAGAAGTGAGACTTTGCCGATCTCGTGGAGATACATGAGAACCGGGTCATCAACTGGCTGTTCCTCAGGCTCTATTTCAAGCCCAAGCACGGACTTAGCTCCTCTTTCTGTCTTATCTGTCCACTCTTCTTCAAGGTCAGCAGCTTCTTCACCCCCCAAAGAAGAGGCAATTTCGGTAATATCTTCTTCTGTCTCCTCCTCGTGAAAAGTGTCCCAAGTGCTCTGGGGAGGTGTAAGTGGCTCAACCTCAGACCTCATGCCGAGGATGTCTTCAGAGTCTAGGTCACCGTTGTCTTTCATGTTGAAAAAATTGAACAAGAGCGCTTCATCTTGGCACGATTATCATGCCAATACTACTGACACTGTACTATGCCCCGCGTGTTCGGTCAGTTGTATGCTAAGTATCAACGCTATATGCCTTAAGCATGTGGATGAGGACTAGGCGATTTAGTATCTTCTCTGTCTTCCTCTTCCACTAGACCCTCCGCCTCTGCTGTCAGAACGAGGGCGAGCCTCATTAACATCAAGCGTCCGATCCTTCAGTGTTTTCCCTTTGAGGCCAGCAATTGCAGCTTCGCCTTCAGACTTTGATGGCATTTCAACAAACCCAAATCCCCTGGATTGCCCACTATACTTGTCCTTTATGATGCTTATGGACGTGACTTCTCCAAAAGCCTTGAACTCCTCACGCAATTCCTCTTCAGTTACATCAGACGATAAGTTACCCACGTAGATATTCATATTGGTACCCCTTTCTTCAAAATTGTATAGGAACATACATAGGCTAGGTATTCCTCCAGCCTATGTATGTGCTTAAGGCCAAACTAGTATTCACTACTAAGTCTGGTCCTGCTGCTGTCGCTATGCCAGCCACCATGTGAACCGCTGCGCTGTTGTTTCTTAGCTTGTCGGCACAGAGGACAACGCTTAGGGTCGTTGGTAAAGCCTTTAGACGCGAAGAATTCTTGTTCCCCAGCAGTGAAGGTGAAGGTAGTCCCGCAATCGGGACATATAATTGACTTGTCCGAAAAACTCATTGGATGACCTCCTCTCTTACAAATAGTTGGTTAGAGTTGTGGTCATCAGGAGCTTGGGTAAATCTAAGGTAATTTAACTAAGTACACGATAACCTAAACTGAAACCACCACTTCTACTATACACTAAAACGGCCCGCTTTGCAAAAGCCCGAATTGCCTCATAATTATTGTTACCGAAAGTGGTATCGTTGCCTCAAAAATAGTGTTACCCAGAGGAGGCAAACATGACACGAGGCAGCATACAAGAATATACCGAGGCAGTGCGAGAACGCTATC
>Ga0194110_10003096_pt1 | contig 20790 bp, 28 predicted proteins | sample TA2Kig1200mmetaG_FD_146192 | JGI IMG/M metagenome (GOLD analysis project Ga0194110, IMG submission 146192) | Freshwater microbial communities from Lake Tanganyika, Tanzania - TA2015032 Kigoma Deep Cast 1200m | ecosystem: Environmental > Aquatic > Freshwater > Lake | place: Tanzania: Lake...
CCTGAACCGAACCGCCACCACCGCCACCACTTGAGCCAAGTGCTCGCCAGATGACAGCCAAGTGATCCCCCGAGATTGCAGGATTGAACTTTACGTCACTTCCAGATAGGGAGAAGCCGACAGACTCGTTATACTCAAGAAGCTGACCGTTAATAAAAGCCTCAATATCTGAGGACACAGCTCCATTACCTGTAGGTAAAGACAGGTTACTAGCAGTACCAAAGTCTAGCGTAATATAGTCAGTACCTGAGGTGGCTACCTTAGTTAACATGTGCTCTTCTTTAATGCTTAAAGAAGAGGTGGTATGCGTATGGCCCGTTACAGTTGAGGTGTTTGTTAGTTGAATTAACTTAGTTGCAGTAACGCCTGCATCGATTCCAGAAAGAGCTTGAATCAAATCTGTGCCCGATAGAGCGGGGCCGATTAGCAGTGTCGTGCCACTAGGGACTACAACTCCTCCGCTTACCGTAAGGCTTCCTGTAACGGTGAGAGAACCGGATACTGTACCCCCAGATTTGATTAAGAAGCTATCTAAGTTGTAGCTACCCGCTGTCCCCTCAAGTCCTACTGAGTTAAGTACGGCAAACGTGTGCTGGTTAGCGGCACTTCCAGATAACGTAATACCGTTAACTGTAATTCCGGTAACAAGATGGGTTGACGTAATAGCGCCATCTCTAATTTGAATACCGCGAAACTTAGCCATGTGACTCTAAATCCTTATTAGCAATTAGCAAAGTACTCTACTTAAAAAGTGATTTACTAATAAAGTAGATGCTATAATATAGCACAAAAAGGTGACGTTGTGTTAGATATAGAAGCAGTTTTTCATACGTATAGTGGATATATGCTTGCGGGCTTGGTGAAAAAAGAACGCAAGTTGTACTATGCCCATTGTGTTGATCTTTACGATGGAATGATACTTTATGCGATGGCCCCTATCGACGACAATCAGGCGGAGATTTTAATGCGGAATGAGATAGAGTTGCGTCAGATAGTTGAAATCGCTACCCATACCGTCGAGTTTAATACAACTGATAGCACAGATAGATGGGTTGAGATCGGCCCAGACACCCTTATTGCTCTACCGGCTCACGACGTGTACTTATATGCAAAATGAACACTGGCGAGATGCTAGCCTAGAGGTCCCGGAGATAAGTGCTGATTGTGACTTATTTTGGAATCAGTCAAGTCCTGTAAAAGCTTTGTGCGCAGATGGATTAGAGCGTTTAGCTTGCTACCGTGTATACAAAACTGGAATCGAACCGGACTGGCGAACAGCAGATAGCAACCAGTGGTTTGTCGATGTGAAAAAGTGGAGGTACCTGTGACGGCGAAGAGATTTCGTAAAAAACCGATCACTATTGAAGCTTTTCGCATTGGAATAGATGAACCCCCTAGCTGGGCTCAAGATGCAGATCATTTTAGAATCATACATGCAAATGATGATCTAGTCTACGCAGAGATTGAGACCCTAGAAGGCATTATGCGGGGCTACTACGGGGATTACGTCATTAGAGGCGCCATAGGGGAGCTTTACCCCTGTAGGGCCGACATTTTTGAAGATACTTATAGCCCGGAACTTTACGAAAATGAAGAATCAATTTACAAAAACGTACTGCAGCGGATATACCGGCTCGTCGCGACAAGCGATAATGAGAATCTTGTAAAGCTAATCAATCGAATTTATGCATGGGGTTCGCTCAAAGCCGACCCAGAACTTTCACTCGAAGAAATTAAAGTAAAATCAGAACGAGCTCTTAGTAACTTACTAAACTAATGTTCTTTTAGTAACTTCATCGCTAGAGATAAAAGCCAAACAACGATTATGGCTGCTACAAGTTTATCTAACCATAGCCAGCCCGTAGCAGCCATAGCTAAAAGACTAACTCCTGTTGCCGCTGAAGCACCTATATCAGACATTAAGTGGGTTAAATTAGCTCGAACTGCTTTAGAGTGGTTATGAGTATAATTATGTCGGTATGTCAGACTATAAAGCAACAAGCTCAAGAAGCAAACAAAAGCCCCCAGTAGGGGGTTTGATGTTTGGGTAGTATGAGAAAAAAGCTCTACGCTAACCCACGCAGACCCTAGCAGTAGGATAATAGCCTCTATTTTATGAGATAAGTGCTCCTTGTTTAATCTTACCGCCAGTAAAGCTAATAAAGCACTAGCTATGTCAGATAGCGAGTGTATTGCTTCTGCAAGGACGCTATAAGAGTTTGTATAGATGCTTATAGCTAGTTTAGCAAGTAATAATACGACGCTAACCAGAAGGCTTATTTGAAGGGGCTTCACAAGGAAGATGTTTTATAAGGGGACGGTAGGGGTATGCCTACAGAAATTGATCCCACAACTTCATCAGGACAACCGTTTAACGCTAAAACAGCTAAAGTAAACGAAAATCTAACTATTGCTTTCTTTAGCTCGATCATATGCTGCCAACTGATTATCTATCTCACTAGCAAATGTAGCTAGCATCTCTGCGATGTCTTCGTCACTCATTTATCCCCACTTTCGGGTGTCAGTACTCCAACAAGTAGCGCCAGTAATAAGCAAAATATAGACAGAAATATGTGCTTCAAGTCCAAGCTGCTTACCTACAAAACAGGAGTACAAGAATAATATAGTTCGTAAAGGGGCCCTAATAGATTACGAATATTTGAGGTTAATGTACAACCCCCTTTAAATTTTGATAAAAAGTCCGGAGTCACATGCCTCGTCCTTCGCGCAAGTCCTCCTCTTCTTCACGGAACAGTACTCCCCATGAGGGTGTTCCGCGAGGTGCCAAGTTGGCCCAAAGTTGGATGGAGCCGGAAGTGATTCGATACAAGCCCTTTCGTCCTCGTAACTACAAGCAGGAATCGGTAATGAGGACCTTAGACGAAAGCACGCTTACGTTTCTAGTGGGATCTGCAGGCACCGGTAAAACATTTCTTGCAGTGGCTCACGCTATTGAACGACTGAAGACAGGTAAGATTAGTAAAATTGTGGCGGCAAGGCCCGCAGTAGAAGCAGGGGATAGCGTAGGATTCTTAACTGGTGATCTGACCCAAAAGATGAATCCTTACTTACGTCCTGTATTAGATTCGATTTCATTCTTCGTCGGCGGAGATGGGCCAATGAAGTCTCTTATGGAAGCTGGCATTTTAGAAGTCACAAGCTTGACGTATCTAAGAGGGCGAACTTTCAACGACTGTGACTTGATTGGCGACGAAATGCAGAATGCCACCTCAGCACAACTCAAGACGTTTCTAACACGAGGTGGTGAGAATTGTAAAATGTACGTCACTATGGACCCTAAGCAGTGCGATTTGCCGGATCGAGGCGCGTCCTGCAGCCATGATCTCAATCGTTTTGTAGATCGTCCCGATATTGCTATCGTTGATTTCGGGCTACAAGACGTAGTAAGATCTCAGATTGTCAAAACAGTCTTAAAATGCTACGGCGAATAGCGAGATCAAGTTCGTTAAAGCCATGCGCAAGTTGAAATACCCCCTCAACGAAGGGGGTAGGATTCACGTGAAGGTTTACGCGAATCACATCATTCTCAAACAGCGTGACGATGAAGTGGTAGCGATCCATTGTATTTACTGTAACATTCTCTGATTTAGCTGTCAAGTGTAAAAAAGCTAGCAACGTAGCAATTCGTGCTCTATAATAGTATTGTGGTTATCTGGATGGTAGCCGAATGGTTAGGAACTCCGTTGGAAGCGGAGCGGTCAGAAATGACTTGCGGGTTCGAGTCCCGTGCCATCCGCTAAAGCTTAAGCGCAGTAATAAGCTGCTCTTTTGTTTTGGCGCCAATTACGCGCCCAACTTCTTTCTTGTCTTTAACTAAAATCAAGGTAGGGACATTGATGACGTTATACGCCTGAGCGGCCCCGAACCAGTCATCTACATTAATCTTGACCACTTTTAGTTCACCAGACTTCTCTTGAGCAAGCTGGTCGTCGGTAATTTCAAAAACTTTGCTCATATGTAAACCTTAGTTAGTTCTACATATAATTATAAAGAACGTATAAAAAATGTCCTACTTAATACACAGCGATTGCCTAGAGGCTATGCGGAAAATGCCCGCCAAAAGCGTGGATTCTTGCATCACAAGCCCTCCTTACTTCGGTCTTAGGGATTACAGAGTCGAGGGACAGCTCGGACTTGAAGATACCCCCCTTGATTATGTAAAAGGCATGGTCAGCGTTTTTAGAGAAGTACATAGAGTACTTAAAGATGAAGGAACTCTATGGCTTAATATCGGCGATAGTTATGCTAGCTTTAGAGATGGAAAAACAGTTTCAGATTCTTTGCGTAAATCTCAAGATAGTACAACCATTGAAAAAGGTAAAGCCAAGAATAGAAGCGCTGAGACGTTTAAAGGTACTTCGATAAAGCACAAAGATATCATTGGGATCCCTTGGCGCCTAGCTTTTGCTCTTCAAGACGATGGTTGGCATTTACGGCAAGACATCATCTGGAGCAAGCCAAATCCAAGACCAGAAAGTGTTAAAGATAGATGCACAAAATCACACGAATATCTGTTTTTGCTAACCAAATCTGAGCATTATTATTTTGACGCAGAAGCCATTGCTGAGCCAGCGGTTTCCGGTGGCGGTGGGCTCAGAAATAAAAGGTCTGTGTGGGCTATACCTACAAAGTCTATTAAAGACGCTCATTTCGCAACTTTCCCCTTTGATTTGGTAGAGCCCTGTGTTTTAGCGGGATGTCCTGAGGGTGGGACAATTCTTGATCCATTCTTCGGATCTGGGACCACAGGTTTAGCAGCAGAGAAGAACAATAGGAACTATATAGGAATAGATCTTAATCCTGACTACATCCAAGTAGCTAATCGACGCCTAAATACGCAGCAACAAACCTGATTTTAAATCCATGTTCATACATAGACGAGCAGCAAAAGATTACATCCGTGGGACTTTGTGGAAATATAATCCATTTACGCCTGAAGAGTTGGAGCAAGCTGTAGAACTTCTGGTGCTTAAGCCAAGCTACACAAATATTGAAGAAGAATACACCGAATACGTTTTGGAGATGAATGATGGTAGTAAAATTACGAGACGAAACTACGAGCCGGATCGAACACCTCTTAAAGACCGCTTCCTTAATGGTCAACGCAACAAATCAGGTGATCATCCACTTTGATAAGCCCGAAGATATGACTGTAGAAGATGTTGCCTCCTACTTAAGCAATCTGGGTTGCTTACCTACAATTAACAACTCCGGTTGTGGGGATCCAGCATGACTATTTTAAGTTATCTAACTCTGTATCTTTTCATTGGTACTGCTTCTTTTCTATTCGTAGTTGATGCACTTAAGCTAAAAGAGCTTCGCCAAAAGCGGGGTACCCCAGAAGCGGCTCAGCACGTTAGAGATCTGCTAAACAATAAAAGCGACTTGCGGGTGACGCTTGCTTACGCCATGCTCCTCGCGTTTCTGCCAGCGATGATCGTCGCAGAATTTTTCTATGATTGGGAGTAGCGCGCTACTATAATACTTTAGGGAGAGATGGCCGAGAGGCTTAAGTCACTTGTTTACTAAACAAGCGTATGCTTACAATGCAGACTGGCGGCTCGAATCCGCCTAATTTTTATGCTCATCACCGATTATCATGTACACATTGAGCGTGGTCCCTACGCGAGGGACTGGCTCAATCGTTTTATCGAGCAGGCCCATAAAGCCGGTATATCCTCGTTAGGTATATCTGAGCACGCCTATCGCTTCCATCAAACCAAGCACTTGCTAGATAATCCTTGGGTTAATCAGAGGAAAACGCAAGATCTTGACGCTTATATAGCCCTCATACAGGATGCCAAAAAAGATGCAGGCATAGATCTCAAATTAGGTATCGAGATGGATTGGATGCCTGAGAACTCTGATGCCATGAAAGATTTCATCAAGCAGTATCCCTTTGATTACTCCATCGGCTCTATCCACTGGCTAGGCGGCTTCGGCTTTGACCTAGAAGAGCTGAAGGATCAGTGGCGTCAAGGGATGGTTGAAGATATCTACAATACTTACTTTGGCTTACTGGAGAAGATGATTGAGCAAGCGCCTTGTACTATTATTGGCCACGCCGATGTCATTAAAGTTTTCGGGTTTAAAGCTGACGCTTATTCTTATGGGTGGCATAGAAAACTTACCCCTAAGATTAAAGCTAGCGGCATGCGCGTAGAAGTAAGTACGGCAGGTTGGAGAAAGCCAGTCAAAGAGATCTATCCTCATCCGAGCTGGATTAAACTTCTAGTTCAAAGTGGAGTACCTATTGTACTGTCCTCTGACGCACATAAGCCAGAGGACGTTGGCGCGCTGTACCCACAAGCACTTGACTTGCTTAACGTAGCAGGCTGTATTAATTTAGCTCGTTTGTAATTTGCTATATATATGGAATGGTACGTACAAAACTATTATCTCGATGATCTAGTCGATCCTCTAACTGCATTAACTGACGCAGGCTGGACAATATTTTCAATTATCCCACGCGGGGATAATATGTGTACAGTTGTAGCGAATAAAACCTAAACTAGATGCCCTACTCTTCTGTTGCCGATCTTCCTCAAGGTACAAGCAAGCTACCTAAGCACGCAAAAGAAATCTATATGGCTGCTTTCAATAGCGCCCACGAGCAGTACGATGAAGAAGCTACTGCTCACGCAACAGCTTGGGCTGCTGTAAAGAAAAAGTATAAGAAAAACAAAGACGATAAGTGGGTTGTCCGCAGATCCCGAAGTAAAACGGGGAGTCTACTTAATGTAGTAAAGGCCTATCTCAAAAGCTAGGCCTTTACTACTGGAACTTTTTATACCCTAGGGAAAATCCTGTCCATTACAACTTGTTTATTTGAGCGCAAGTTGCTTAATAATTCTTGTATTCTGGCGTAAAGGTCTGTATTTTTGTCTACTGACTCTAGGATAGAAGAAACTTCTTTTTCGGCTTGGTTTAATTTATTTAGAAGATTTTGGGTAGAGTTTAGATCGTTACTTCTCGTGGTATTGAAAATTTTCATTACAGACTCTACGATATCTTTAGCTTGTTTATACTGGCTAGTAAAACTATAAGACACCTCAGCGCCTCCGGGAGCCGATTTGGTACCCGATGAAGGTCCATATTTTGGATCATTTATATCATGATACCACTTACCGGAAGGGGCAGAACTTGGCGGAGATGCCTGAGCAGGTTGCTGCTTTACTTCATCCCCAAAATGCTTAGTTAAAAGAGCGTCAATAATAATCCAAGCCTCGCGCTTATCAGCGCTTAGCTTATTTGGTTCTATCACGCCGTATGAGTCATCTTTGGGGTTGCTGCTTATAGCGAAATGCTCATTCCAAACTTTCAACCTAACCTCACTTGGCGTTAATCCAGAAGACCCTTCAATAGCTTCCTGGGCTAACTTTTTAGCTTGAGGCCTAATCTTTTTCTTATCTAAGACCAGATTTACAGCAGCAAGAATTGCAGGATCTAGTCCCGAAACATCAGGGTGTAGCTTTCGCGCTAAAGTTTTACGAACCTTGCTAATCTGGTCAAGAGTAACCTCGCCGCTAAACCCCAAGTCCTGAAAAGCTTCTGCAATTAGATTCTCAGCTTGTGCAAGTACGGCTGGGCTCACAGCATTGCGAAGTAGGTGGGCCACGACTACTCGGTAAGACAAGTTCATTTTTTAGGTATATCCTACTAAAGATGCAATACTTAAGAAAATTAATAGTTATTTAAAATGTCATCAACTTCATCTTGTGTGAGCCATCCCCTATCTAGGTAAATATTGCTATTACCCTCGTTTAGCGTAATAATAATTAGCTCTTTTACCTTAGGGTCTTCGGGGGCAATCCACCCTTCTAACAAGAAGTGTAGGGTATACCGATGGGGAGCTTTATAGGCGTGATTCAAGATTAGTTGTTTTACATCAGGCTCATCTATTGATACCCAGTTTTGCTTCAAGCACTTCGATAAAAACTCAGGGTAGTCTTGTGCCCATCCTATAATTAGTTTTCGAGTCTCTGGGTCGTAGGACTGTAGCCAGCCTTGCTCAAGGCAGTTGGTCAAGTAGTAGCGACTCATGAAGGTTCCGTGATTAAGTTTCTCAAAGTCAATCTCAGGAATCTGCCCAGTGATTCTTCGGTTTAGAGAATCGAGAAGGCTACGCTGGTCGTTTACTGCTTTTTCGAAATCATCCATAGTAGGTTAATATAGAGTATTTTTATGCACGAAAATACTGAACTTACGGCTAAAGTGGCCAAGGGTTATCTTACACAGAAGCTTCTGCCTGCTGTAGCTCTAGCGACAGGCTTAGGGGGCTGCGCTACGGATACCCCTACAGTGAGAGCGGTCCCTACCGTAAATATAAAGTTCACGGAAACCCTGGATGAGATGTTCGCTTCTGCCCCAAGTAAACTGAGCGAAGTAGTTGACGAAGTTAAAAAGTTAGAATTCAAAGACGCAAAAGATTTGAAAAGCCAAAGAAATAATTACTTTTCTAAAATTAGAGCAATGATCGATGACCCCATACAGATTAAGTTTGAGCGTCTTAGCAACGCGGAAAAGAATAAGCTTCGCACCCAAAAGATAAAAATTGACAGGCTTATAGCTACAACAGAGCAGAAAATAGGCTATATATTTGATGAGGCTCACTTAAAGTTTAAGCCGTGGCAGCGAGAAAGATTCGATAATAGAAGATAATGACCTGCCAGTCATTGAGTTTTTTTAAATCACGTATTGCGTGAGGTAACTCTAGATTATGCCGACCCCAAATGAGTGGCGCAGTGATATCGTACTGGTGGAGCATTTTGCTGCCCATCTGAAGAAGGCTACACGGTACTCAGTGCCGTACAGCATTCGGTAGACGGGTATTACCTAGTTGTAGCTTATCCAGCTAATGAAACAGCAGGACAGCTTGCTGTAGCTCAGAGCGGGGCAAAGGTTTACGACGAAGAAGTCAAGACTGCTATTAACCTTCTTACTTCTAGTATTTTAGGGGGCGAGTTACCTAGTGGGGCTATTGGATTAGCCGCCCATGACCTACAGCATAGTGGCGCTGACGCTTTATACTTGATTAGGGATGCGGTAGTATCTGGAAACGTCATTCAGGGCAACATATTTGAAGATATGTCCACAGCTACACTTCAAACATCAGGCAACGCTAGCTTAACCCCTATTGACACCAAAGTAGCAACGGCAGCGCTACAAGTCACAGGTAATACGAGCCTTAGCTCTATTGATAGTCGAGTGGGCACAAGCGGGACAACTGGTACGACGGTATGAGAACTAGATCAAATTAGGCAGCTAATTGGTTCTGGTTACGTAAGAGATGTTTACTCAAGCGGCGTAATCTTAGCAGATCAAGTCGGCGGCAATGGTAACTATACGTTCACTTTTACGTTTCCACAGGCTATGGACCCAGTCCACGTTTTCGTTGTAGATCCTACCAACCTAAACAAACAGGCTGTACTGCGAGTTGACCCTTTCGGGGGCACGCCAACTTCTTCTTCCGGCATGGCAGGGCTGCTTAATCAAGAGTTTGAAATTCACGCAAAAACCCAGCAAGTAAAAATCTGGTTCTCAGGTGCGTTTCACTGTACCGTTTGGGGCTACTACTACGCCTAAGTTACCTACCAAGCCTTTTTGAGGACCTTGACTGAGTACCTAGAGCGATAGGTCCCACGAGATACCCTCAGGGGGCCCATACAGTATGCGGTAAGCGCCCTATGCCAGTCCCCATGGTACCTATTCTTATACTGGACAAGAAGCGACGTACCTACTTCAAGGTTAGTCTTAGGATCACGCCAGTTCTGCCCACGCTTAAACCAAAACGGCATAACCTGCATGAGGCCCCGTGCCCCTGCTGGGCTAACCATTCCGGGCTTGAAATTGCTTTCGTGCCAGATGATGCTGGCTAATACAGGGGCGGGAACCTTATGCTTTTTTGCTACCTTTTGGATTAATGGAGCATAGAACTTGGCTTTTTCGGAAGCCACTTTAGGGGTAAACTCGCCCTGACAAAGACGGTTAATCTGCTTCTCAAGCGGATTGCTGAGAGCAAGTACCAGTAAGACAGTATTGAACATACTCCAATTATAGCACCAGAAGATGCCACATGTCAAGCTTTTTGGGCAAAAAACAGGGCCTGCCGTAAAGACAAGCCCTGCCTACCACGCAGTAAGGAAGGTTAGATCAGTCCCTTAGGCTTTTCCTTACCCTTGTTGCTGTTAACGAAGCCATCGATGAGGCCGTAGTCAACGGCTTCCTGCGTAGACATAAACTTATCGCGCTTGCAGTCCTCAAAAAGCTCTTCAAAACTCTTATTACTGTTCTTAGCCATTTCACGCATAAGGTAGTCATTCAAGAAGTTACTCTCAGCCATCTGAATGTTCTGGTCGTGAACGGTACCGCGTGTACCAGAAGAGACTGCATGAATCATGATGCGCGAACTTGGTGTAGCAAAACGCTTACCCTTAGTGCCGCCATTAAGCAAAAAAGCACCCATAGAAGCGGCAAGCCCGGTACACACTGTAACGACATCACAAGAGATTAAGTTCATGGTGTCATAAATGCCCAGTCCCGCAAGCACCGAACCTCCGGGGCTATCGATGTACAAGTTAATATCGCGATGTGGATCTTCGGACTCCAGTTGGAGAAGCTGGGCTTTAATAATAGAAGCCATGCCGTCCTCAACGGGACCCTGCAGCATAACAATACGCTCCTTGTGGAGCCTGCTAAAAATATCAAAACTTCGTTCCCCGTGAGCAGTGCGCTCAAGGACCACCGGAACGAGGCTATTGGCAGGGTTAAGAGCGTTTCCGCCCCAGAGTGTTTGCGGGTACATTAGTGTCCTCCTACTGCATCATAGTGTTGGTAGCCCGAGCCTGTTCGACTTCTTCGAGAAACAACGGAAAGTAATTACGAAGACGCGAGATGAGCTCCGCATGCTCAGGAGCCAGGGGCCCCGCGATGGGGACCCCTGTAACGTCCTGTAGATAAGTTTGCCCGTCAGCGTCCCTAAGAACTAGCCAAGTTTCCGTAGAAGAAAGAAGCTCTTTAATTCTGGGTATGTTTGCCATAGCGAACTATAGCAAACCGACGAGTCATTTAATTAAAAGGATATTCCGTAGGCAGAATAATAAATTCTACGCCCCAGGCCTTGCCATATCTGTCTGCTAGATCCTGTTGTGTCTTCAGTAACCATAGGCCATTTGTATCTATAAACCAAAGAACACCCCCCTGCTCTACAAGGCAGCCTTCATGGAATGGAAAATAAGGCACTTTAAATTTAGCTAGAGATTTTAGTGTCATAGCTAAGACAGTCTTTAGTTTAATTGCTAAAACAATCAGCTGGGGTTTGGCATCCGGAATCTGTTTTAGTAAAGCATACGCCAGAACAGAATAATCATCACAATCCACAGGAGGGGTTAGCTTAGCATTAATGCAGTACTGTAAGTGCTCGGGATGTTGATAGAAATCATCTAGACCACCCAGAACAGGATCCCCTGTATACGTGAGCTTCTGGGTGACGTACTCCGCAACTTCTTGGACGGTAGCTAGTTGTGGTAAGGAATCTCGGAGTACTCTCTTTGCCTTATTGCGGCTCCGGAAACGCTTCAAGGACATCCACAGCTTAGCCGCAAAACTAACGAGCATTTCCTAAATTCCTCACTGGAAAAAAGTTACCTTACCTACAATAAGCATGTGATTAAGTACTTAGGGTCCAAACGTAAGCTGCTGGGGCAGATTTTAGCCTTAGTCCCGGAACAGTCTCACGTTCTCGATGTATTCAGTGGAACAGCAAGGGTCTCCCACGCTCTAAAAAAAGCTGGCCACCATATTGTATCTAATGATCTAAGTACCTATGCTCGTATATTGGCGACTACTTACTGCCAAGTAGATCAAGAAGATCACCTTAAAACTGTAGAAACTTTACTTAAAGAACTACAGCAAGTTAAACCTATAGATGGCTACTTTACCGATACGTTTTGTAGGCAATCAAGGTTTTTTCAGCCCTTTAATGGTGAGAAAATTGACGCAATCCGAGAAGCCATAAAACTTAAATGTCTGGAACCTGAGCTTGAAGCGATTCTACTTACTTCGCTTATGGAAGCTGCGGATCGCGTTGACTCCACTACGGGGGTCCAAATGGCATACCTGAAGAAGTGGGCCTCTCGTTCCTTTAATAATCTGGAGCTTCGCGTGCCGGACCTCGTACCTCGGGTTTCTGGGGGGAAGTGTCGCGCCTACGGGTTTGACGCACTGGATTTTGTTACTAGAGTAAGCGGGGATGTTGCGTACTTAGATCCCCCGTACAATCAACACTCCTATTTAGGTAACTATCACATATGGGAATCTTTAGTTCTTTGGGATAAGCCGGAAGTGTATGGTGTTGCCTGTAAAAGAATTGATACGAAATCTAAGAAAAGTGCCCTAAACTCCAAAAGGCAATTTGAAGACTACTTTAATAAACTTATTTTAGCACTTAAAGTTAGTAAGATTTTGGTGTCATTCAGTAATGAAGGTTTTGTTTCGCGAGAGCGGATGGAAGAAATTCTTTCGCAAAGAGGCTTAGTTACGACTCACGCCTTTGACTATAAGAGGTACGTGGGGGCCCAGATCGGAGTACACAATCCGCAGGGCCACAAGGTCGGCGAAGTTACCCATACAAACAACGTCGAATATATTTTCGAGGTAAACGTACTCACGTGATTGAACTGCTGCCCACTGGCCTTACCTTCGATGATGTTCTGATTGTGCCGCAGTACAGTGAGATATACTCGCGCAAATCCGTGTCCCTTAGTACGAGGTTAGTAGGGGATATCTATATTGATCTCCCATTTATTAGCGCTAATATGGATACGGTAACCGGACCTTTGATGGCGGGTACACTACGACAAGAGGGGGCGGTGGGTGTCATTCACCGCTTTATGGATCCCGTCGAACACGTAGAAACCGTCAGTAACCAGAGAGGCCCCCGTATTTTGTGCGTGGGGGTTAAGGATGATGATCTGAATAAAGTACGGGCTATTGGAAATAATACTGAAGCCGTTCTGATAGATGTAGCCCATGGTCACCACAAGCGAGTCGTAGCTATGATTAAATCTATTCGCGAGATTAACCCCGCGCTTTACGTTATTGCAGGAAATGTAGCGACTTTTGCGGGGACGTGGGACCTCCTGCATGCCGGAGCAGATTCTATTAAAGTAGGCGTTGGCCCCGGAGCAGCTTGTAGTACGCGTACCGTTGCTGGGGCAGGGTACCCCCAATTATCTGCAATTTTAACTACAAGCCACGCTATTCGCGAGTTTGAAAAGTACCAAGGAAAAAAGGCTACGCTGATTGCAGACGGTGGTATTAAAAAATCCGCCGATATCGTGAAGGCTCTAGCAGCAGGTGCTGATACCGTAATGATTGGCAGCTTGTTTGCGGGTACCGATGAGTCTCCTGGGGAAGTTGTGGTATCTGAGACAGGAAGAATGAAGAAGTACCGGGGATCGTCCTCTAATGAAGTAAACCAATACTTAGGTCTAGATAGGACTGCCGAAGGGGTCGCTACGTTAATCACGTATCGAGGTTCAGTACGTAAGATTGTCCAAGATCTGGCAGGGGGCGTTAGGTCAGGGCTCAGCTATGTTGGCTGTGGTTCTATTGAAGAACTCCACGCTGAACATATTCAAATGATTCAGTTAACTAGCGCTGGACAGTATGAGAGTCGCCCCAATATTCTGGAGACAGCATCCCGATGATCGATGCCTCTAAGTGGCGAGATTACCTTGAAGTTTTACCGTTAGGTACATTTTGGGAAATTACAAAGCGAGATGCCGGCGGTTCGGCAAAGTATCCGGGAAACTTTATTCCGCAGATTCCCAAAAATATGATGCTTCGCTTTACAGATGAAAATGATCTTGTTGTTGATCTATTTGCAGGTTCAGAGACTACTGCGGATGTATGTGAAGAAATGGACCGACGGTATGAAGGCTGTGACTTAAGGCCTTACTCTAATCGCACTATACAAGCTGATGCACGTGAGTTTAAGCCTAGTGAACAAGCTCAATTGATACTACTGCATCCGCCTTACGCAGATATTATTGATTACAATGAAAAACTAACCCCAGATTCGCGTGATCTAAGTCTCGGGCCAGACAAGTTTATTAAGGAGTTTTCTTTAGTAGCAGAGAACGCTATTAGTATTACCAAAAAGGGTGGGTATATTGTTCTTGTAATTGGTGATATGTACCAAAAAGGAGAGCATATTCCTCTAGCATTTCGGACTATGGAAACTCTACAGACTAAAGAAACAAAGCTCAAGGCAATCATCGTTAAAAACTTTGGGGATGAAGTAGCCAATAAAGGTAAAAACCGAAACCTCTGGTTCTTTAGGGCGCTTAAAGGCGGGTTCTGCGTACTAGAGCATGAATATATTTTCCTTTTTAGGAAAGAATAGCAAGACCAAAACCAACTTAAACTATATTTATTTAGAATGGCTACACTTAATATTCAGAATTCTGTGAAAAAAGATTTAGTTATCTTTATCCCAGTCCATAAAAACTATGTTTATTTAGATCACATGCTGAGATCAATACGTTCTGAGCGTTACAATATTAAATTCTATATTGTGAACAATGGGTCTGATGAGGCTACAAATAAGTTTTGTTTTGATCTGAGAAATAAAGAAGGATTTACGGTAGAGCATTATGATGAGGCATTGGGAGTATCCAGGGTCTGGAACCTTTGCTTGGATATTGCTATTAAAAACAACTACGAATATGTTGTAATAAGCAATGCAGATCTTTTGTACAGTAAGTCTTGTGTAGATTTAATGGGGGCATACTTAGACTCTAACCCTAATGAATTAATTACATTTCCAGTGGACTTAAAAAACGTTTATCAGATTGTGGAGAAATACCCATTTTTAACCGAGACCACGATGAACCGATTTACTTACGACAAAAGTACTGTAGAATCTCTGCAAAATCTTGTAGATGGAGTTTCATTTGGGGGCTCAGAACCAGTTCCTGTATCTGAACTAGTAAATTATGCATGTTTTATGGTTAGGCCCAAAAGGCTAGTAGAAGACGTTGGGTATTTTGATGAAAATTTTCTTCCGGCATACTGGGAAGACACGGATATGCATTGGAGAATCGCGAGCCATGGCCTAAAGTCAAAATCTATATTAAATGCAACAATGCTCCACATTAATAGTCGTTCTCTAATTGAGGGCGGATTCCAGAATACCTCTTATATTCCTAATGCTTTTTATTTTTCCCGAAAGCATGATGCTAACTTTAGTCAAGATCAGCTGATCCGGGACACTGCGGGAAATGTCCTGTTGATTAAAACTTTTCCCGTACATAGAGCATATGAGTCCCGCCCTCCTGTTCGTATATTTGACTGCTTTATATTTGATGGCGATTTAGATATCTTAGAGCTAAGGCTTAACTGTTTAGCAAGTGTAATCGATAAGTTTGTTATCATTGAGCCCTCTTTTGAAAGAGATGGGTCCTCCCGGCAGGTACTTTTACGTAAGTACAAAGAGTTATTTCCTCAGTTCAGCAGTAAAATTAAAATAGTAATTGCTCATACCGACGCTAACACTGAAAAAACTCAACCAGATTACGTTAAGTTTCTACTGAAATCTCTCGTCTCAGGTTTGCCGCAAGGTTCATTAAATGATGTTGTAATTATCTCAGACATCAATCAAATACCGGATCCCAGAAAAGTGGCCGAGTTTGCGCGAATGCGGAATGCTAAGGTATTTCTTATGCAAAGTTTAGTCAATAAAGTTAACCAACTAGAGGTGGGTACAGTAGTAGAAGGACCTAGAAGTTGTAATATTCGGGACTTTAAGCATCAGTATAATAACGACCTTGATCTACTCAAGCGTTCAGTTGGATTTTATATCAAAGACGGTGGAATTTCAATAACAAAAAAAGAATCAATGTTACATACTGAAAGCATAGAAATTAACCACAAATCAATCGCATATCTCAGGAACTTACCGGAAAATTCTATTTGGATTTAGCTACTCACAATAATGAAACCCAAAAAACCTTCTCGCGTCAAGGGACTGAAAAAGCAAGTCAATCTAGAAGACGCAAGGTTTAATTTCCTAGCTGACTGGATTACCCTAGATCTGTACTTCGAACTAAGAATCGGCATGCCTGAGGCGAAGGTGGTGCAAGTTAGAATCCTTGACCCGAATGTTAAATCTAGATGTAACTTCTGCGGCGTCCCCTTCACCGAAAAACAATACTTGGAGCTCGAAGTTGAGTATCAGGGGGCGGATACGGAACTCTATAATACCTTGCTCCTGTGTGATGAAATCGAGGCTTGTCAGGGGCGCGGTTTTTATATCAATGTTGATAGATTAAGCCGTTACCTTACCCCCAGTTTGATTGAGCATTATAAAAATCAAACGCTTAGCAAGACCTTGTTTTCCCCTTTGAATGCTATCCGCAAACAACCTGGCTCTAGTTAAAGAAAAACCCACTAAGTCATACGAAAGCGACTTAGTGGGTTGGGTGTACGCTGAGCTACCCGAGATTTACCAAGATTACGTGGATCGAGTGGCTGCAGAAAACGGAGTTACACAGCTTGATCTGTATCCTTTAATGCGTGGGATTCATCAGATGCTAGCCGTTTGCGAGCAGCGTACTTTGCTTTTGCGCGCCGTACAGCGGCATTATGGCGCTCAGGATTATCCTCCTTCCAAAGCTTATTGCTTAGAAGCCGCTTGAACTTGTAGTCAGGGTCCGAATGATAGCGGATCTTTGCGCGATCTCTTGCACAGGGCTTGCAATAAGAAGCGTAACCGTTTTTTTTATTTCGATTCTTACCAAACTCACTCGTTGGCTTAGTAACGCTGCACTTCGGGCACCGCAGCTCAGTTAAGCTAGGATCTGGGGTGGTCGTGCTGTAGCCGGGAGCCCAACAAGCCTTGCAGCGTGGGGAATACCCGTCGGCATAGTCTGACCTTTTGTAAAAGGCGATGAAGTCACGCGTTTTCAAACACTTTTTGCATTGCTTCACGGATTTCCTTCTCCTTTCTCTGCCTTAAAATGCGTTCACGATGTTTGGCATAATACTCTCGTTTACGTTGTCTGCGCTTTTCCGGATCTTCGTTTTCACGATAAAGCTTATTTGATAAGTTATCCCGCATCCGAGCCTTGGGGTTTGTCCGGCGATAGGCTTTGTTGCGATCCCTGACGCATGGCCTACAGTAAGCGCCGAAGCCATCCCGAGAGGCTGAAGCCTTATAAAACTCTGCAACTGGTTTGATTACTTTACAATTGCTACAGGTTTTCTCTGTACGCTTGGTTGTCGTAGCAACTTTTCGAACCGCTTTTTTGTAGCAAACCTTACAGCGCAGTTCGTACCCATCTTTTTTGTATGGGTTTTTGTAAAACGCTATAAAATCACGGGTTTTAAGGCATTCAACGCATTGCCGCATTAGCCCGCTTTTCCTTTCGCTGCTGAAGAATACGTTCTTTATTCTTGTGGTAGTATTCTCGCCTATACTTACGCCGTTCTTCCGGGTCTTGGTTTTCCCGAAAAATCTTGGCGGTAAGTTTACTTTGCAGACTGGTGCGCGGATTAGCTGCCCTGTACTCTTTGTTTCTTTGCTGAGCGCATTCTTTACAGTAATGCCCCCTACCGTCCCTTGACAAGGACAACTTATAAAAAGCATCCATAGGCTTCAGTACCTTACAGGCACTACAGGCTTTACTAGACCTGCTGAGCGTGCCTGCGTGCTCAGCGCGGACCTTGTTGAAGCAGGGCTTACAGCGTGGCTCATGGCCGCCAGACTCGCGCCTGTTCCGATAGAAGGCGTATAGATCCCGGCTTTTACCACAGGACGAACAGGTGCGCTTCAGGAGATTTTCCATGCCCTAATTGTAGCAGCTCGGTCACCGCGTGTCAATAATTCGCCTACATGTATAGATGGCATCTCGTAGAAAATATGAGTTAAGTGCTTCGGCAATTCGAAAGCACGCTAGGAGTGTGCTCCGATTTCGCAAGCGGATTTGCGCCAATTGCGGGTACGATGAGTACGTAGAAGCTTGTCACCTGAAGCCCCTCAAACACTTTGAGCAACATGCGCTTCTAAGCGAGATCAATGACCCCGCTAACTTAGTTTTTCTTTGCCCAAATTGCCATAAGAACTTAGATAATGGCGTTATGCAGGTAAACTTAGCGTGGACGAATGTTTACGATGAAGATGATTTTGAAGATTTGTAGCTAATGAAGTTTTCTATTTGCTTAAGATAAGGCTGTAGCTTATCTCGGTTTTTAGTATCTTCTTTGAACTCGGCAAACCATAAGTCCCTTACAGTATCTCTTAAATTTGTCAGAAGGAGCTGCGCTAGTGCTAAATCCTGGGGGGCTGCTTCTATTCTCTTGCGGGCTTCTAGAGCAAACTCTCGAAGTTGAGAAGCCTCCCCTGAAGCTTGCTCTAACTCTGCCGCAAGTTGTCCCAAACGATCAAGTAAAGCTACTGCAACTTCAAATGTCGATAAGCTATACTTACTCAAGTACGCAGTAATTACTCTTCGTTGCATTCGTCTGTATCCTTAGGCCTAAAGGAGGAACCGCATCCGCAACTCTGGGCATTAGAGTTAGAAAATGTAAACCCCTCCGAGAACAGTTCCTGCCGGTAATCTAATACCACTCCATCTAGCAGGGGTAGAGATTCTTCTGTTAGTAATACGGCAAGTCCGTTTATACTGACTTCAACATCTTTATCCTGCTTTTGATCTAATCCGAGTTGATATTTGAAGCCGGAGCACCCCCCGCTTAAAGCAGCTATCTTAACAAAATACGTACCGTCTTGCGCTGCCAGTGCTTGCGCAAGCTTTTCTTTAGCAAGATCAGTTATGTTAATATTTATCATACTTAGAATCCCAGATAATCACAAAGAAACCAAAAAATAAGGCAATTCCAGATACAAACACGACAAAGCAGTCAGGCGGGATGGGCATCTTGTAAGAACCTTGCAAACAAACTCTTAACAATTCGGCCTTCCCCCGCCCCCTATACTAAGTTGTAGGGTAAAGCTCACAAGGAGAGTATAGAATGTCTAACGACTTTATTGATCAAGATCTTAATTATGATGTTGTGATTAATGTGCGTAAGTTTAAGAACCCAAACAGCCAGATCTTAAAGCAGACCTTCGCTGATCACATGAACAAGTTCTTCAATACAACGGAAGAAATGTGTGATTTTATGGCTCAGGTAGGTAAGAATCACCCTGACGGAGTTAACTTCCGGTATCTTGTCCAGCTTATGACGCACTATTCCACTTCGCAAGCTCTTTCGAACTTGGAAGCTAAGGGTCTTCTGCAAACTTCAGTTAACGACGAGGGTGAGATTGTCTACTCTCTGACTGAGCTTGGTAAGAAAATTTCTGGTGAGCTTTTTTAAGTAAGTAGTGCAGACGGCTTACGGATAAAATTTCGTAAGCCGTTTTCTCTTTTCTACGCTATCCTTTTAATCTTAAAACTATAATCCTGTATGGCTATAAACCCTAAGAAAAACCGAATGGGTGTTTTCACATCTGTCGGTAAAAACTTTTCGTATCTCCAGATGCTTAGTGAAACTGTAAAGTATACTAAAGGAGATTTAGAGCTATTTATTCTTAATTTTGGACAGGACGAAGATTCTGTAAAGTTATGTAAAATTTTAGCAAGGCGCCGTAATATTAATCTCAGGTTCGTAAACGCTACCCTAAGCCGGTCTGAGGCGTGGAACCAGCTTTTTGCGTGGGCAATCGAAGAAAAGTATGAGCAGGCTGTTTTCTGTGACCCAGAAACAATTTTCCATAGTAGCTGCATTGATACATTAGCTGCCCATTTAGAACAAAATCCGAAAGAGCTTATAGCTTGTGCGGTAGATGCTAAAAGAATTGTGGAAGTCGTACAGCAGTTTCCCTTTTTCAGCCCAGATGAAATCAAAGATATTAAGCAGAAGGGCTATCCGATTAAAAAGTTCAAGGAAGCTCTGGGTACAATTCAACTGGGAACCCCGTTACCCGTTCCCCACTATGAACTGGTAGACTATGGTTGTTTCATGGCTCGCCCACAGGCTGTTCTAGAATCGGTAGGTAGTTTTGACGAGCAATACATAGAAAGATTCTGGGAAGATCTGGACATGCATTGGCGGCTCGCAGATCAAGATATACGTACTGGATCTATTGTGAACGCTATCTACGTCAACTTAAAAGTTGAAGATGTATCAGAAGGCCCTGAAGTAGATAATATCTATATCCCAAATGGGTTTTACTTTGCAAAAAAACATGGCCTAACTTTTCGTAATGACCAGCTAATCAAAAGGCCAGATGGCTCTCTTAGATCGCTTAAGCAGTTTGAATCTAAGGAAGCCTTTACGGCTTATGAAAATGAGTTAGATAAAAAAATCTATGACTGTTTTGTCTTTGAGGACGATTTAGATTTACTTGAACTAAGGCTTAAGTTACTAAGTCCTTATGTTGATCAATTTATTGTTATTGAAGCTACCGAAACTTTAGCGGGTAAAAAGAAAAAGCTTTATTTAAAAGAAAATAAAGATCGATTTGCAGAATACTCTAGCAAAATAAAGCGCTTAGTGCTTCAAGATTTTAAGAATCTAACCGCCCCGGAAGAGCGACAAACCTTTCTTATCCGCGCTCTGAGTGCGGGATTAAAGGGGGCTAGGTTCGGGGATATTGTCATGGTATCACGCACCCCAAATCAAATCCCCAACCTTAGAAGAGTTCGGGAGTTTATAAGGATGTCAGGTACCCGAGTTTGTCTACAAAAGGGCCTCTTAGGA
>Ga0194110_10003099_pt1 | contig 20779 bp, 17 predicted proteins | sample TA2Kig1200mmetaG_FD_146192 | JGI IMG/M metagenome (GOLD analysis project Ga0194110, IMG submission 146192) | Freshwater microbial communities from Lake Tanganyika, Tanzania - TA2015032 Kigoma Deep Cast 1200m | ecosystem: Environmental > Aquatic > Freshwater > Lake | place: Tanzania: Lake...
CGTGCTGATCGAGCGTCACCTGGCACCCGCTGGCCATCTGTGGAGCGCGCAGCGCCATCGCCGCCGCGACCCTCTGGGCGCTGCTCGGACGCCCCCGCTTTACCTGGAGCGGCCCCCAGATCGGCGGCGCCCTGGCCTATGCCGCCAGCGTACTCTTGTACGTGAGCGCCGTCAAGCTCACCAGCGCCGCGAACGCGATCCTCTTGCAGTACAGCGCGCCGGTGTGGATCGCGCTCTTTGGCTGGGGTTTCCTGGGGGAGCGAACGACGCTTTTCGACTGGCTGACCATTGCGCTCTCGCTTCTCGGCGTGGGCCTCTTTTTCCGCGACGGGCTGCAGGGCGTCTCCTCCTGGGGTGATGTCCTGGGAGCGCTCAGTGGGGTGACCATGGCGTGGACAGCTCTCTTTCTGCGCCGGCAAAAGGCGGGTTCCCCGACAGAGTCGGTGCTCCTGGGGAATATGCTCGCGGCGGTCGTTGGCCTGCCCTTCGCGGCGCGCGACCTCCCGCCAGCGGGCGACTGGGCGGCCCTGTTCGCCCTCGGAGTCCTGCAGCTTGGCCTCTCGTACTTTATGTGGACCAAGGCCATCAAGTACGTGTCCGCGCTGGAGGCGATGATCTTTTCCATGTTGGAGCCCGTTCTCAACCCCGTCTGGGCCTTTCTGGTGATCGGCGAGCGGCCCGCGGGCTGGGCGCTGCTCGGGGGCGCTCTCGTGCTGCTGGCCGTCGCGCTGCGCGCCCTCGTCCCGACGCTCAAAGGGACGCGCAGCCTGATGCGCGCCTGGCGCAGGGCGTAGGGCATGTCTGGCTCTCTTGGCCCCACGACGGAACATCGCTCCACGCGGACCAACATCCTGCTCGTGGCGCTTGTCGGGGCCCTGCTCCTCGGGCTTGGCGCCCCGCACGCGCTCGCCCAGGAACCGCACCGCGCAGGACTTGTCGTCGTCTATGCCCCGTTCGACCGGTTCGAGGCCTGCGTCGAGTTCGAGGAGAACGAGCTCTCCATCCCAGAGCTGCTGCGGCGAGCCGGGCTCGATATCGAGGTGCACGAGGAGGAAAGCGGCGAGACGATCTGCCGCATCGGGGGCGTGGGTTGCCCCGAGGACAACTGCCTCTGTGAGGCGCTTGACGACATCCTGTGGGTCCGCGGGACCTGGCGCGGCGGCGCCTGGACGAACCCCGGCGTGGGCGCATCCACCGTGCGCGTGCGCGACGGCGATGTGCAGCTCCTCTACTGGGGCAGCCTCTGGGACGAGCGCCCCGCCGTGAACTATGACGTGTGTGCGCCCCCCACGGCTACCCCCGAGCCCACCGAGACCCCGACCGAGACGCCAACGCCCACGGATACCCTCCAGCCAACCGAGACTCCGACCGATACGCCCACCTCCACGGGCACCCCTACCCCTTCGGAGACGCCCACCGCGACGCCAACGAGCTCTCCCCTGCCCACAGGCACAGCATCGCCCACGGGTACAGCGTCGCCCACCGCGACCATGACGCCCACACCACAGCCTCCGACCCCGACGCCGACCGTGATCGGCGGCTATCCGTCGCCGACGCTTGCATCGGGCCCGACGACTCCGTGGGTGCCCACGCCCTACCCTGGGCTGACGGGCACGAGCACCGCAACACGCACGAGCACGGCGACGGCATCGCCGACAGCGACGGCATCGCCTACTCGCCTGGGAACGGTCACGCCAGAGACGCCGACGGCCACATCGTCGCCGCCCTTCGAGGCGCCATCGCCGACAGCGCTCGTCAGGACGCCCGAAGACTACCCGGCGCCGGAACCGACGGGCTCGGTCGCTTCCGTGGTAGCGCCCACAGCGGCGCCCCCGCTGCCTCTGGCGGCGGAAAAAGGGGATCCAGGGGCGGCTGCACCGGAACAGCGATCGGAGGTGAGAGCGGTGGCCTGGACGGCGCCCCCCGATGAGATGGCCCCGCGCATCGCCACGGCCGCGCATCGGGCCGCCGCCACGGCCGCGGCGCCAACCGCGCAACCAGCGGGGGAGCGGTTCGGTCTGTTCGGCCTCCTCTCCTTACTGGTCTGTATCGGGGCCTATATCGTCATCGCCGTGGCCCGCGAACGCCAGGCCCGACGATAAGGGGTACGACGCCTACAAAGCACGATCAGACAGCGTGAGCCTCCAGGGCGGCCCCGACTACCTCCGTCATCTCGGCATACGAAAAGGGCTTGGGCAACAGGCCAACGGCATGCATCGTTGCCAACTGCTCCGGCGTCACGGTCTCGCCCCAGCCAGTCGTGAGCAGGATGGTGATCTCGGGGTAGCGGCTGTGTACTTCCAGGGCAAGCTGCTCACCCGTTATCCCCGGCATCCCCAGGTCGGTGATGAGCAGCTCATAGCTGCTGGAGGCGAGCGCGCTGAGCGCGTCAGCCCCGCTTGCCACTGCCCTGGCCTCTACCCCGGCCCGCTCGAGGAACCGAACCAGCAGCCTTCGCACCGCCGGCTCGTCGTCTACCACAAGCGCCCTGACACGGCAGCCAAACCCATCCAGGGCACTCGAGGCGGACCGACGGTCCGACGCGTCTCCCTGAACAGCCTGGAGGTTCGGCAAACGCAAGGTGAAGGTGGCCCCGAGACCAGGCGCGCTCTCGCCCGACAGCTCGCCCCCGTGCCTCTCAGCGATGCTTGTCGAGACGGCCAGACCGAGACCGCTGCTGTTCTTGGTCGAGAAGAATGGCTCAAAGATGCGGGCCTGGTCCTCGGGGGAGATGCCGACGCCGGTGTCGGCCACCGAAATCCAACTGCTATCGCCGGACTGCCCGGTCGCCAGCGTGAGGGTGCCCCCGGAGGGCATTGCCTCCACGGCATTGATGATCAGGTTGGTGATCAGGCGGCGGATCTCGCTCGGGTTGCCTTGCACTCGCGGCGGGCTGCGGAGTTCGGTCTGGGTGCGGATGGTGACGCCGAGCGCCTGAGCCGTGTCGCGCCAGTGGGGGCGTGTCAGCTCCAAAGCCTCGCGCGCCGCATCGTCGAGCTGGATGGGCACAAAGTCGCTGGTGTCGTCCGCCTCGCGATAGAGCGATTGGAGCCTGCGGACGGCCTCCGCCGCGTCGCGCGCCCCCGCTACGATGTGCGTGAGGTCCTCGCGCACGAGCTCGGCGCGTTCCTCCAGGTCCAGAAGCGCCATGTCGGCATAGCCGCGAATGCTCACCAGGATGTTGTTAAAGTCGTGCGCGATGCCGCCCGCCATCTGCCCGAGGGCGCGCAGGCGCTCGGAGCGCAGGACAGCTTGCTGCGCTTCCTTCCGCTCGGTGACATCGGTCACGACCAGCAGAACATGCTCCGAGCCCTGATACGCCAGGGGCGTAGCGCGCGTCTCAACAGGAAACGCCTCACCCGAAAGGCGGCGGTGGCGCGCCTCCACTCGCGCGCCCCTGTTTGACAACAGGCCGTCCAGAGAGCGCGCAGGCTCGGACTCGTCAGGGTGCACGAGATCGGCCAGCGAAACCCCTCGCATGCCGACAGGCCCATAGCCATAGATACAGCATGCCGCAGGGTTGGCTTCCACGACGCGGCCATCGCCCGAGAGCACCAGCAGACCATCGGTGGCCGCCTCAAAGATGCCCCGGTACTGCGCCTCACTCTCCGCCAGGCTGCTCACGAGCTGCGCATTGCGCAGGGCGATGGCCATCTGGCTGCCAAAGGCGGCGACGGCAGGAATGTACCCGCGGGGGAGACTGGCGCCAGCGACACTCAAGACGCCGAGGACCACATCGTCCACCACCAGTGGCACCGTCACAACGCTGAGCGCTGGGAGCAGCCTGATCAGAGCGCCCACGCGAGCCTCGGCAGCCGGCGGCAGGGATGAGAAAAAGCCCGGGCTGAGCTGCCCATACTGCGGCGACCGCTGATGGATCGCGGCAGCGAACGCGGGCACGCACGCCAGGGCAAACGATAGCTTGGCGAGCGGTGTCGAAAAGAGGTGCGCGATGGTCTCCAAAATCATGGCATCGGCGGAGACGTGCGCGATGGTTGCTCGGTCAGTCGCCGCGTCGTACAGGGCGATGACCGCGTGATAGCCCAGCGAGGCCAACTGTTCGGTGAGGGCGGCGTAGACCTGCTCCGGTGAGAACGAGGCGCGCTGAACGACATCGGCGGCGCGGCTCAGGGACTGCATCGTGCGCTCGGCCCGGGCGACCTCACTGACATCCCGCACGATACCCTGGTAGCCGGCGAACTCATTGTCAGGAGCGTAGAGGGGAAAAAGCGCCAGCTCTACCCAGCGGGCCTCGCCCGCCCTGTCACGGACCTGCAAGCGCAGCGGCTCAAGGGCAGCCGCTGTGGGTCGCGCACGGATAGCAGCGGCCACGCGCGCACAGTCCGTGTCACCGAGCAGGCACGCCAGCCTCTGGTCATCGGGCAGGGCCATGAACTCCTCGGCGGTGTAGCCCAGGATACCCAGGGTGTTTCCGATGGCCAGGGTGACACGGCCCGCCGCGTCGGTCACAAAGACCAGATCTGGCAGGTTCTCGAGCAGGGAGCGGTACTGAGGGACACTCATCGACACCTCGCACCTCTCCAGCAACCTCTCGACGGCCACGTGAGTCACACGCCGCCGCCGAACAGAGGATAACACAGACGAGACGCGCCCACAAAAGGCGCCCCCGGCGCAGGCGCCTGCCCCGCGACGCGCAGGCGGACGCGCGCAGTGCGCGTTGGGGTTGGCCTAATATTACCGCGCTTGGCCGCGATTGTCATGCCGAGAACATCCACGGCGGCTGGGGCGCCGTTCTGACGGCAATCGGGGTGACACCGTAGCAGCCGCCGCGCGTCGTGTCGGGTCAAGTTCATCGGCAGGTACGCCGAGGCCTCTCGGTGACGCTACGGCGAGACTCTGCGGGAGTACCCTCAGGGTGCCATAAATCAGGAATGTGGTTGTAGTACTAACCGCGAGGGCTCTTGACGAAGCGCAGCTCGCCCTCGCTCGAGCAGATGCCCTCCCACGTGGCAACATCGAAGGAGACGCACGCGACGGTCGCTGTTGGAAGGTGCACAGAGCGGGCGCTGAGAAAGAGCACCAACTCCTCGAGAAGAGGATTATGTCCTATAACGAGCGCCCTCCCCACCGAGGGAGGCAGTTGGGAGAACGCCGCGATGCACGCGTCCGCATCGCCCATGTAGAGGTCGGGCACGACGGCGACCACCCCCTTGTATCCACATGCCTCGGCCACCCGACGGGCCGTGCTGCGTGCGCGCTTGGCGGGCGAGGTCAACAGGGCATCGGGGACAAGGCCGCCGTCCGCAAGCCACGCGCCCATGGCGCGGGCATCGTCCTTGCCGCGCTTGGTCAGGCCGCGGGCCTCATCGGCCACGCCCTCGTCCCGGCGGGACTTGGCATGGCGCATGAGCAAGAGCTGTCGGGTCATGGTCTCCTCTCGATAACAATGACGGCATGCGCGGCGCATCGTCACGCGCCGGCGGTTGGCAGCCGGCCCCGATTCCGCCCGGCGCCCTTGGGCGAACACGCCTAGACGGTCATCCGCACCCGATTTTACACCCCTAGATCACCGCCCTATAATGGCAGGAGCGCCTGCCCGAGCCCTGACTCACTCACGAGGAGCGCTGTGCCAGAGTCGTCAGGTCAACCAGACCCACCAGGCCCGCTCGCCGAGGCGATCCTGCGAACAATCCTATACGCCGATGTGTTCGATTATCCGCTCACGCTGGACGAGCTGCAACGCTTCCTCTGCCGTACCCGGGCGACGCGCTCCGAAGTGGAGGCGACGCTTCGCAATGATTCCTGGCTCAGCTCTCGCGTGGTGTGGGCTCCTCCGCTGATCACGGCGACGGGCAGAACGGACACCTTTGGCTGGCGCAGAAACCGAGAGCGCACGAGCGCCGAAATGGAGCGCAAAGCCACCAAGTACGCCCGCTATCTGTGTGCCCTCCCCTTTGTGCGCATGGTGGCTCTGACCGGTTCGCTCGCCATGTCGAACGTCCGCGACGGCAACGGGGACATAGACTTTCTCATCGTCACGGCCAAGGGACGGTTGTGGCTCGTGCGCCTGGGCGCCGTGGCGCTGGTGCACCTGGCCAGACTCGAGGGCGTGACTCTCTGCCCCAACTACATCCTCTCCACCGAGGCGCTGTCGCTGGCCGACCAATCCCTCTTTACCGCGCACGAGCTAGCGCAGATGCGCCCGCTGTGCGGCCATGATTGCTACCGACAGATGGTCACAGCGAACGGCTGGGCCGAGACATACCTGCCGAACGGGTTCTGCCGGGAGGACACGGCTGAGGTCGGCGTCTCTCCCCTGCTGCGCGCCGCCAAGCGACTGGGAGAGCAGCTGCTTCGCGGGCGCCTCGGCGATGCGCTGGAGCGTCGCGAGATGGCGCGCACCATCCCCAGGCTACGTGCCCGCGCGGCCAGGTCGGGGACCGGAGCGGCCCGCTTTGACAGCGACTGCTGCAAAGGACACCTCGCGGACTATGGTTCGCGCGTCCGAGACGCCTACCATGACCGCCTCAGGCGGTATGGCCTGACGGCCGACGACGAGCGATCTTAGGGGAAAGACGGCGATATGGCTGTAGACATCCTTCTGGCGAACCCCCTGTTTCTGTCTCGCGACCCGGTCGAACAGCGACTCATGACCCCCTATTTCCCCCTGGGCCTCCTCTACCTGGCAGCGACCTTGCGCGAGGCGGGCTATAGCGTAGCGATATTCGACGGCGCCTTTGAGGAGGGGCCTTCAGCCTTTGAGGCGAGCCTCGACCGACACCAGCCGCGCGTCGTAGGGCTGGGCATCCTGTCCACTGTCCGCGATACCGCTCTGGAGATGGCGGCGCTCGCTCGCCGCCGGGGGATCCCGGTCATCGTCGGCGGCTCTGATCCCACGGGGCGCCCGGAGACCTATCTGACCGCGCCCGATGCAACGAGCCGCCCCCCGGCAGACGTGGTCGTCATCGGGGAGGGCGAGGAAACCGTTCTAGAGCTCCTGCCTGCCCTGTTGGACCGCCCCGGAGCGCTGCCGCTGGACAGCATCCGTGGCCTCGCCCTTCGGGGTGAGGAGGGGGCCATCCACCGCACCCCAGCCAGGCCGCTGCGGCAGGATCTGGACAGCATCCCCTATCCGGCCCGAGACCTGATGGACATCGAGGCCTATCGCCGCGCCTGGCGCGATGCGCACGGGTTCTTCTCGTTGTCCGTCATCGCCACCCGCGGTTGCCCCTACGAGTGCGCCTGGTGCCAGAAGAGCGTCTTTGGCCGCAGCTTTCGGGCCCGTTCGGCGGAGGACGTCGCCGAGGAGATGGCCCTCGTCAAGCAGAGATACCGACCCGATCAACTGCGCATCGTGGATGACGTGCTGGGCATTGATCGGCGCTGGCTGCGGGCCTGGCGGGATGCGCTCCTGGAACGCGATGCGGTCATCCCCTTCGAGTACCTGTCGCGGGTGGACTTGGTGGACCGGGAGATGCTGCAGTGGCTCAAGGAAGCGGGCTGTGTCCGCGTGTCCTTCGGCGCCGAGTCAGGCTCGCAGCGGGTCCTGGACGCCATGTCCAAGGGCACGACGGTTGAGCAGATTCGTCGTGCGGCGGCGCTCTGTAGAGAGGTGGGCATCGAGGCCTACTTTTACATCATGGTGGGCTATCCCGGCGAGGAGTGGGACGACATCCAGGCCACGGTGCGTCTCCTGCGCGAGACGGTGCCCGACACGTTCAGTTCGACGATCGCCTACCCGCTGCCAGGGACCCCCTTCCACGCACAGGTGGCTGACCGCCTCATCCAGGCGCCAGATTGGCGGCACACGGCGGAGAACCGGCTGCTCTACCGCGGGCGCTATCATACCCGCTTCTACCGCTGGGTCCAGCGCCTGATGCACAAAGAGTGGCAGATGGCGCGCTTTGCCGCTGGCCTGGACCAGTCCTCCCCTGCCCGCAGACTGCGCACGGCGGGCGCCATGCTCCTGGCGCGCGGGGCCGTGCGCCTGCTGCGCCACATGCCCCCCGATGCCCGGGTCGTCCCGCTCGCGGCGCCGGAGCACTAGGCGGGACGCGGTGCTCCGACCACACCCGCGGCTCGGCTGGCTCGCTTATCTCGCGCTCAGCATCTTGCTCTCGGGCTGCGCACGCCCGGCGGGCAGGGCTTCGGCGATAGCTCCAGGACACCTCTTCCTTCCCACAAAAGAGGCGGTGATCTCATCCCCCGTGGCTTACGACTGGGATGGGGACGGCCGACGCGAGATCGCCGTGGGCTCCTGGGACGGCTTTTTCTACCTGCTGGACTCTGAGCTGCGTCCGCTGCCCGGATGGCCCAAGTACAGCCGGCGTGGGTTCTTTTCCTCGCCCGCCCTGTGCGACCTGGACGGCGACGGCGCGCCCGAGATACTGGTCGGCTCCGACATGGGCAAGCTGTACGCCTGGCACGTGGACGGCGCCGACGCCGAGGGCTTTCCCGTGCCGGTGGGATATCGCACCTGGGCCTCGCCTGCGGTCCTCCCGGGCGGCCGGATCGCCATCGGGGGCCTGGGCCAGATGCTGATGGTGGATCGTCGCGGCAGGCCGGTCGAGGGCTGGCCCGCGCCCATGCCCAACTGGGCCGATGCCACCGCGGCGGTGGGCCCCGACCTGTTGGTCGTCACCACACTCCTTGTGGGGACGCGCACCGCGGGCGCGCTCGTCGCCTGGCACCTCGACGGCCGACCGTACCCCTGGTCACCGATGCGCCTCGCCGTGGACTCGGACTCCTCCCCGGCCCTCGCCGATCTCACGGACGATGGCCGGATGGAGATCATCTTTGGCGATGACGAGGGACTGCTCCACGTAGTGGATCTCGATGGCCGCGCGCTGCCCGGCTTTTCGCAGAGAACGGGCGACCTCATCGAAGCCTCGCCGGCCATCGCGGACCTCGACGGCGACGGCTCCCTGGACATCGCCGTGGGATCGTGGGATGGGCGCATGTACGTCTGGGACGCGCGCGGCAAGCTCCTCCCCGGCTGGCCCATCCAGGTCGGCGACCAGATCATCTCCTCCGCCGCGCTGATTGACCTGGACGGAGACGACCGCCTGGACATCGTGGTGGGCTCCAAAGACAACCACCTCTACGGCTGGAGGGCGGACGGAACGCCTCTGCCCGGCTTTCCCAGGGACCTGGGCCACCACGTGTTCTCGTCGCCTTGGGTCGGGGACATCAACGGCGATGGCCGGGCGGACGTCGTCGTGGGCGCGAACAACGGCCTGCATCTTCTACTCGACGTGGGTCCTCTCGGGCGCGCGGCCTGGCCCATGTTCCACCGGGATATCGAGAACTCCGGGGCCGTGCCGTGAGGTCGCCGCCGAGGACGTTGCTGGGCGTAGCGCTTGGGCTGCTGGGCGCCCTGCTCGTCTGGCAGATCGTCGCCGAGGCCATCGAGCCCTTTTACTCGCTGGCCTTGGTCGCGCCCTTTCGGCGCCTGGACCCGCCCATCGAGGCGCCATCAGCAGGTGGGTCGCTCCTCAGGCTCTATCCCGACGCTCGCCCCCATGTGGGTAAGATCGCGCGCCTGCAAAAGGGCCTCGTGTGGGTCGTGGAGGGGCGCGAGCTCATCCAGGAGGGCTATGGCTTTGGGCTGCCGATCATCGAGTATCAGGGCCGGGCCTATTCTGCGCGCCATGCCGAGGTGGAGCGATATCCGTTGCCGGACGGTGTGCGCCTGGTGAAGCGCTTCCACATGGACACCGTGGACACGCCAATACGCTTCCTGCGGCGCAAGTACCGCTCAGTGCCCTCGTTGGGGCATGTGACTCTTCAGTATGATGTGCACCCCGACGGGCGCCTGCGGGTGCACGCCGACTTTACCGGGCTCGAAGTGGCGTGGGAGCGGGCCTATCTGATGGTTGAGCAGGGCTCCAACCACTTTACGCGGCTGATCTTGGCCGACGGTTCTGTCACGGAGGCGGCGGACCTGGGCATCTGGCACCCGACCACCGCCTTACCGGCCTGCTTCGAGTCGGGAGACGGGCGGCGGCGCTTTTGCGTGATCCCCGACGAGCCCGTGGACGCCTACGTCGGGCGCGAACGCTACCTGCAGTACAACTGGCGAGGCGTGTTCTACCTGGCCTGGTCCGGGATAGACCTGACCATCCCAAGGCTGCGGGCATCTTTCGACTTTACCGTTGCGTTGGAGGCCACGTGATCGCCGTCGGCTTGCGGCGGCACTGGCCCCTCGGCCTGGTGATGATCGCGGCCGCAGGGCTGCGCTTCTGGCAACTGGGGGCGCCCGCCCTGATCGGCGACGAGGCCTACTACTGGCTCTGGTCGCAGCGGCTGGCTCCGTCGTACTATGACCACCCCGCCGGTGTGGCGCTGCTGATTCGCACGAGCACGGCTCTCGGCGGCAACGGCGAGGCAGGCATCCGCTGGCTCAACGCCGCGCTGGGCCTCGGCGCCGTGGCCCTCGCCTACCTGCTCACCTCGCGGGTCGCAAGTTCGAGGGCAGCGTGGGTGGCGGCGGCCGCGCTGGCTGTGGCCGCCCCTTACCTGGTCGTCTCGCGTTATGTCTATACGGATGCGCTGCATCTCTTTCTGCTGATGCTGGTGTCCCTTCTCCTGCTGCCCCTCCTCCGTGGCGCAGAACCGGCGCCGCCCCCACAGCGGTACCTCCTGATCGGCCTCGCGATGGCGGCGTTCTTCAACACCAAGTACGGCGCCTACCTGTACGCCCTCGCCGTGCTGGGCCTCATCGCCATCGCCAGGCCGCAACTCTTGCGCGAGGCGCGGGCGTGGCTGGCGATCGCGATCGCGCTAGGCGGTCTCTTGCCCACCGTGCTGTGGAACGCCCAGCACGATTGGGCGTCGTTCCGCTGGCAGCTCTCGCATTTTGCTGGCGGCGCCATCCAGAGAGCGAGCCCTCTGGGCATTGTGTACCACGCCCTCGGGTACCTCACGCCGCCGGTTGCCCTCCTGGCTGGGCTGGGCCTCGTAGGCCTTGGCCGGGTGGAAATGCGGCCCCTTCTCGTGCCTGGGTTGGTCCTCGTCGTGCCGGTGCTCCTGAGCCCGGCCAACAGCCCAAGGAACTTGACCAGCGGGCTCGCGCTGTTCATCGTGGCCGGAGCCGGCGTCCTCTGGCCCAAGGGGCGCCAGCCCCGCCGGACTCTGGGAAGCGCTGTGGCTGGCCTCCTGCTCATTAGCATGGCCGTGTACGGCGTGGGCACCGTCGTCGCCACCCAGCGAGAGACCCACCTGCCGCAGGCTACCATCGCGGCGGACCTGCGCGCCGAGGCCTCAGGCTGGAAGCATGCTCGCCAGCTCGACCTCCCCGCTGAGGATGCGCTCTTTACTCTCGACTATAGCGTCGCCGGACAACTGACCTGCTACCTGGGCCGGCCGGTCTGGACCGCGTGGGGGCAGTATCGCATCTGGGGCATCCCTCCCCTCGATCCGGCGACTTTCTTGTCCCTGTCTTATGTGGATCTGGATATGGTCTCCGAGCGCCTTGGCCAGGCCTATGACCGCGTGGCCCCCAGAAGGGAGATTCGCCTGGAAGATGAGCCCGCCGCCAAGGTGCTGCACGTGTGGCGCGCCTCGGGCCTGCGGGTCCAACCAGTGACCGTGCTAGAGCTTCTGGACTTTCGCGGCCTGGTCACGGGAGGCGGCGATGGCTGAGTCGCCCCGGCCTGGCCATCCGTCCGCGCCCACGACGCCGCATGCCCAGCGCGCCGCGGGAACCCTCATGGCGTGCAGCCACGCAGCCTATGCCGCGTTTGCGGTTCTCACGATGCTCTCGCCCTCATGGCGGGAGAGCGGCATCGGAGGCGTCTCCCTGGCCAGGCTCGTAATTGGGGGTCACGAGTACCACGCGAGCCTGGTCCTGATCCTCGCCTGCCTCGTCGCCCCGTTGTGGCTGCTGGCGCGCGCGCTCCGTCGGGACCTCCGTCCTCGGCTGGGACCTGCGCATATCGCGATTCCCGTCTTAGGTTTTGGCGCCCTGATCCTCGCGAGAATCTGGCCCATTCACAGCGTGCGCACGGCGTTCGTCGCCGTCGTGGCTGTCCTGCTCCTCTGGGCGAGCTACCTCTACGCCGCCCAGGACTGGCCCCACCGGTGGCTCGTCGGCTGCCTGGCGGCTGTCCTTGCCGTCCAGGGAGCGGTCGCCACGCTGCAGTTCCTGCGCCAGTCCTCGGTCGGTCTGTACTGGCTCGGAGAGAGGCACGTGACCGCGGCGGGCCAGGGCATCAGCGTTGTGGAGAGCGCTGGCCGACGGTGGTTGCGCGCGTATGGCCTGACGCTTCATCCGAATATACTCGGGGGACATCTCAGCCTCAGCCTGCTCGTGTGTCTCGGTGTGGCTATCGGACGGTGGAGGCCGCGTCGAGATGTTTGGGTATGCCGCTCCCTCCTGTGGGTCGCCATGGCTCTCGGCCTGTTGGGGCTCTTCTTCTCCTTCTCACGTTCGGCCTGGCTCGGGACGGCTGTCGGCTTGCTCTACTTTGCCCTGGTGACCCGACTGTGGCAGCGCGTTGACTGGCGATCGCCGAGGGCTCGCCGCATGGCAATGTTTGCGGCTGTGGCGAGCATCGTGCTGCTTGGCATCCTTCTTGGGCGCTATGGGGGCCTGCTAGTCACACGCTTTCTCCAAACGGATGCCCCCCTGGAGCAAGCCTCGGTGCGCGAGCGCTTGACTGACATCGGGCTGGCGTGGGGACTCGTGCGCGACGTGCCGCTCCTTGGCGTCGGTCCCGGCTACTACGAGGCGGCCCTGTGGGCCTCGGTAGGCAACAAGCTCGGGCCGGGATACCCCGGGTTCCGCATCGTGCACAACATCTATCTGCGGGCGGCGGCGGAGCTGGGCATTCCGGGCGGGTTGCTGTGCATCGCTCTCACGCTGTCCCCAGTGCTGGCGGCCGCGCGCTCTGCCCGCCGGGGCGCCCTTAGGCCAGACATCGCCGGCCTTGCGGCGGCCTTTGTGGCATCGGCGATCATCGGCCTGTTCGACAGCTACCTTTACATCCCGGTCACATGGTGGCCGCCCGTTCTGATCGGGATGCTGTCGGGCAGTTGGGCGCGGCTGGTGTCGCTCCAGGGGCTGGAGGATCGCCATGCCCTCCGGTGAGCGCGCCCCATCGGGCGGCGCGCCGCCACCCTGTGGCGCCGCCAGCCTGCGCACGGGGTTTGGCCTTGCCGCCAAGTCCTACGATGCCGAGGCGATGAGCAACCCGTCCATGCGTCACATGCGCGAGATGAGCCTGGCCGCTCTGCTGGATAGCTTTGGCGCAGGCGATTCCGTGCTCGACATCGGCTGCGGCACAGGAGAGGAGGCGCTCGCCCTGGCCGCGAGGGGCGTGCACGTCTTGGCCACCGACCTGGCGCCGGAGATGGTGGCGCTCACGGAGCGCAAGGCGCGCGAGGTCGGACTGGCCGATCGAGTCGCGACGCGCGTGCTCGCGGCGTCCGAGCTGGGCCAGCTCGTCGAGACCCTCGGAAACGGAGCGCTCGATGGCGCCTATTCCAGCTTTGGCCCCCTCAACGGGGAGCGCGACCTGCGTCCGGTCGCCGAGGCGCTGGCGTCCCTCATCCGCCCGGGCGGCCGCGTTGTGGTCAGCGTGATGAACCGGTATTATGCGCTGGAGACCGTCTGGTTCCTGCTCCACGGCCAGCCGCGCCACGCCTTACGCCGGTGGAGCGGGTACAGCGAGGCCAGCGTCTCTCCGCAGTTTGCCACAAAGGTGCCGACATGGTACGTGACGCCGGGGGCCTTTGTGCGAGCCTTCCGTCCCTGGTTCCGGCCGGAGAGATGCCGGGCGCTGCCGCTGCTCCTGCCCCCGCCCTACCTGGCGGGCCTGTGGGAGAGCCACCCAAAGCTGTGGCAGCGTCTGAAACCGCTGGAACGAAGCCTCGCCGGGCGCTGGCCTTTTCGCGCCCTGGGAGACCATTTTCTGATGATCCTCCGCCGAGTCTAGAACGCTGGTCAAGTCATCGCGCTGTATCTGCCGCGCGGGCCAAGGCCACGCGCTACGGGCACGAAGCCGACCTTCGTCGGCTCAAGGCATGCGCTGCGAGCCCACGGCGGTGGGCTTGGTACCCGTGGCCCGAGCCATCAGGCCGGGAACCGGCGCTACACCATCTGCACTCGCCTACTACCTGACCGATGCCCTAGGGCCGATCCGTTCCCGAGCCACGCCCAGACGCTTTCAGTGCTTCCGTCTACTTCCACACAAAGGTGTAGCGCTCACTGGGCAGGCTGAGCGCTGCCCCGCTTTCGCCGTTAGCCTCCCGCGAGACGACGGTCACTTGCCAGGCGAACACGTTGGCATTCCAGAACTGCGGCTCACCGGCGTTGCGTTCGCCTTGTGGGTACATGTCCTCTGGCACGCGCCACGATGTGGCCCGCGTCCAGAATACCTTCGGATCGCTCTGGCCGGGCACCCACACACGTAGCTCATACCACTCGCCCTCTTGCAGAATGCCGGAAGACGTCCAGTTCAGCAGCACAACGGTGCCCGAACCCTCGATCGCCGCCCGATCGGCGGGGGCCAGCAGACGCGGTTGCAGGTAGGGATAGTCGGGCACGGGCGTCCGCCCCATCTCGAGCACAGGCGTTGAGGTTGCCGCCGCCGTCGGCGTGGCGCTGGGCGTTGCCGTTGCCGTGGGCAACGGCACGAGGCCTGGGATGACCAGCTTCTGTCCGATGCTGAGGATGGTGGTCGTCCTGATGTTGTTGGCCCTGGCGATGGCCTCCACGGTAGACCCATAGCGCGCGGCAATGCTGCCCAGGTTGTCTCCCCGCTGGACCGTATGCGTGATGGGCGCCGGTGACGGGGATGGCGACGGGGTCGCGGTTGGGGATGGGACCGGGCTCGCGCTCTCTGCATCGGGGGTAGTAGGCTCCGCGGTTGGCGCCTCGGTCGGGCTCTCTGCGGGCGCCGTCGGCGTCACGGGGATGATCAGCCTCTGACCGATGTGGAGGGTCGTCCTCAAGCCTATGTTGTTGGCCTCGGCGATGGCCTCAGGCTCTACACCGTACATCCGTGCGAGAACCGCCAGGTACTCGCCCGCCTTGATGACATGGATGATCGGCGTCGGCGTGGGAATCGGCGTGAGCGTGGGCGTGGGCTCCGGCGTGGCCGTCGCCTCCGGACTGGGCGCCGTGCTTGGCGTCGCGTGGGACGTCGGCGTGGGGATCGGGATGATCAGCCTCTGGCCGGTCGTCAGCGGCGTCGTGACGGTGAGCCCGTTCACGCGCGCAAGGTCCTCGATCGCCAGGCCATAGTCGCGCGCCAGAGCAGCCAGATCCTGGCCCTCTCGCACCAGATGGAAGAACGGCTCGGCCGCCGGAGACAGGGTGAGCGTCGGCATAGCCTCAAGCGGCTCGGGCGGCGTGGGGCTCGCGTCAAGCGGCGTGCCCTCGGACAAAGCCGTGGGAGTCGGGATGATGAGCTTTCGCCCCACGGCGAGGATGGCGCTTGGCTCGATTTCGTTCGCTTTGGCGATGGCCTCTGCCGACACCCCGTACATCGCTGCGAGCGTTGATAGATCCTCGCCTTCGCCGAGAAAGTGCACGACCTGCTCCGGCGTCGCGCTCAAGGTGGCCGTCGGCGAGGGCTCGACCTCGGGATAAGGCGTATCAGCGGCGGACTCGACGGAAACCGGAGTGGCGATGGCCTCCGAGCTCTCTGTGAGGGTGAGGATCGCTGTCGCCGTCTCCGTCGGCTGAAGCGGCGCCGCAGTCGGGATGGCCGTCGTCACCTCTGTGGGAGTCTGGGTCGGCGCGGCCATGGCCGCCAACGGGCGCGCGGTAGCGGTCCAGGTGGGTATGACGGTTGCTCCACCGAGTGGGGCGCGAGATGGCTCCGCCGACGCGAGAGTCGGCATGGCCCCGAAGGATGCCCGCAGATTCAGGCCCTGCCACGGCTTGGTCCAGGCGAGGACAGCCATGGCTGCCAACACGAGGCCCACGGTACCGAGCACCCACCGGCCGCTGGGCGCCACGGCCGTCTTGACCTCGCGGCGCGCGCCGCAGATGGGGCAGGCGCTCTGATTCCCCAGCACGCGCGCCCCACAGGCGGGGCACTGTTCGGATTCCCGTCGCTGGCTGAGCGTGCGCCCACATCGCGGACAGAGGATCATCTCGCGATGGTAGCGCGCCCCACAATGGGAGCAGCGGATCTTGCCGAGCAGACTGAGCATAGGGGTCAGGCGCTAACTGGCTTTCGCATCCGCGCCCGCGCCGTCGAGCCCGAGTTCCCTGGCCACAGGCTTGAGGGCCTCGATCACAAAGCCGATGTGCTCGCCCAAGTCCACCCCCAACTCGGAGGTGCCCAATTCGATGTCGGCGCGGTCCACGCCCCGGGCAAAGGCCTTGTCCTTCCACTTGTTGCGCACAGATTTGGTCGTCAGGGAGTGAACGCTCTTGTCCGGGCGCACCAGCGCACAGGCGGCGATAAAACCGGTGAGCTCGTCAACGGCAAAGAGCGCCTTGGCCATGAGCGTATCTCGCGGCGTGTTCAGATGCCTGGCATGTCCCTTGACGGCGTAGATGATGGCGTCGGGCCATTCCAGCGACTCGAGCATGGCCACCCCGACCATGGGGTGTTCCTCCGCGGTCGGATGCTCCTCATAATCAAAGTCGTGGATGAGGCCGGTGATGCCCCACACCTCCTCGTCCTCGCCATACTTGCGCGCATAGGCGCGCATCGCCGCCTCAACCGCCAATGCGTGCTTGAGGAGACTTGGGTTCTGCGTATGCTCCGTCAGGAGCTGCCAGGCGTCCTCCCGTGTTAGCCTCACAGGTCTGTTCCTCCCAAGCAAGATATCATGTCTCTACCGCGCGGCGCTGAGCATCCAGCAACTGCGAGATGCCTCGCGACGCCAGCGAGAGCAAGTCGTCCAGGTCGTCGCGCGAAAAGGGCGTGCTCTCGGCGGTGCCCTGCACCTCGATATACTCGCCCAGGCCATTCATCACCACGTTGCAATCCACCTGCGCCCGCGAGTCCTCCAGGTAGCAGAGGTCGAGCAGCTTGTCGCCATCCACGACCCCCACGCTCACCGCAGCCACCGGCGCGGCAAGAACAGCCGCCTGGATGCTCCCCTCATCCAACAGGCGCTGGAGCGCGAGCCGCAGGGCCACATACCCGCCGGTCACGGCGGCCGTCCGCGTGCCGCCATCGGCCTGGAGGACGTCGCAGTCCACGATGATCGTCCGTTCACCCAAAGCCGAGAGATCGACAGAGGCCCGCAGCGCGCGGCCGATAAGCCGACGGATCTCCTGGGTGCGCCCGGAAGGCCCCGCCGTCTCGCGGGGCGTTCGGGTCAGCGTCGCGCGAGGGAGCATGGCGTATTCGCCCGTCACCCAGCCCTGTCCCTTGCCTATCAGCCAGGGAGGCACGCCCTCCTGGACAGTGGCAGCGCACAACACGCGCGTCCTCCCACAGGCGATCAACGCCGATCCCTCGGCATAATCCAGATAACCTGGGGTAATGGTCACCGGGCGGAGGGCGTCGTTGGCCCGCCCGTCAACGCGCATCTTTTTCCTCGGAGCGAAGGTGGGTCAGCGCGTGCAAGCGACCACTCGAAAAGGCCCGCTGGTTGATGCTGATAAAGCGCTCGGGCACGCGCCGCGAGATCACCCGGAGCCAGACCTCTTCCGGGACGTCCAGGAAGGCCGAAAGGGCGCCGAGCATCACCACGTTGTTGACCCGGGCGCTGCCCACCGCGCTGGCGATCTCGATAGCGGGCACATAGGTTGGGGGCGACTTGAGGGCGGCATAGGCCCGGGCCTCGTCCTCCTCCGTGGGATACGTGCCGGCCCCTGTGGTCACGGACACGGGAATGACGCGATAGTCGTTGATCAACGCCCTGCCGCCCACGCTGAGCATGCTCGCGTGCCGAAGCGCCTCCAGCCGCTCAAAGCCGATCATAAAATCCGCGCCCCCCGGCGTGATCAAGGGTGAGTAGACGTGTTCTCCCCAGCGGACATGGCTGGTGACGCTGCCACCGCGCTGCGCCATGCCGTGCACCTCGGACTTTTTCACGTCGCAGCCCAACTCCACGCCTACGAGCGCGACCACATCGGATGCCAGCAGTGTCCCCTGCCCGCCGACCCCGGCGAGCAAAAAGCTGCGCGTCAAGGCTGTCACGGAAGCTCCTTCCATCATAGTGCCGTCGCGGCCTCCGTCTCCGCCTGCTCCCGGGTGGTGATGCAGCCCGACCGACAGGTCTGGGCGCAAATCTCGCAGCCGACGCACAGGAGCGGGTCAATCGCCGTTTGGCGGCGACCCGTCTTCTCCGACACGGTGTCGCCGACGTAGAGCGCCGGACAGCCCAGTTGGCGGCAGAGGCCGCAACCCACGCACCGTGAGACATCGACGCGCAGGGACACCGCTCGCCGCCTGGCCTCTGGCAGCAGCGCACACTCGCGGCGCGCGATCACAACGGCAGGCTCTCCGGAGTCGCCGCAGGCGCGGAGCGTCTCCTCCAGTTGAGCCAGATCGTACGGGTCCACCTCGTACACTTGCTCGATGCCCAACGCGCGCACCAGGGAGACCATGTCCACCTCGGGCGTCTCCTTGCCCTGGAGCGTGCGGCCTGTTCCGGGGTGGTCCTGATGGCCGGTCATGGCCGTCGTGCGGTTGTCGAGGATGATCGTCACCGTGTTGCTCTTGTTATAGGCCACGTTGAGCAACGCGGGCAGGCCGGTATGGAAAAAGGTCGAGTCGCCGATGACGGCGGCGTGCTTTTGCTGAATGCCCGCCTTGGCCACGCCGTGCGCCTGACCGATACTGGCTCCCATGCAGCCCGTGGTGTGCAGAGAGCTCATCGGCGGCATAAAGCCCAGGGTGTAGCAGCCGATATCGCCGTTCACCACCCAACGCAACCTGCGCAGCACCGCAAAGACACCCCGGTGCGGGCAACCGGGGCAGAGGATCGGCGGCCGCGGCGGCAGGGCGGGCATCTGGAACGGCACCCGCTCTGGCCGTACTGACTGGGGGAGAAGGCCCGCCGCGATGGCGGACTCCCGCACCACCTCGGGGTCCAGCTCACCGACGATCGGGAAGATGCTCTTGCCCTCGCAGGGGATGCCGAGCAGCTTGATCTCTTCCTCGATACAAGGATCCAGCTCCTCGATGACGATCAGCCGATCCACGGAGCGGGCGAACTCGGCCACGGTCTTGGGGGGGATCGGGTAGGTCATGCCCAGGCGCAGGCACGAGGCCTTGGGGAACACCTCCCGGGCATACTGGTAGGCCACGCCCTGCGTGACGATGCCGAACGAGCGATCTCCATCCGCCATCTCGACCCGGTTGCCCGCGAATGCCTCCGCGTATTCCACCAACCTGGCGACGCGCTCCTCCATCACGGGGTGGCGTCGGCGGGCGTTGGCAGGCACCATCACGTACTTGACTGCGTCTGTGCGGTAGGCCCGCTCGTGCCCATTGCCGGAGAGATCGCGGTCGGGGCCGAGCGCGACGATGCCCGTGGAGTGCGAAATGCGGGTCGTCAGCCGAAGGATGACCGGCGTATCGAACTCCTCGCTCAGCTCCAGGGCTGTGGCCACCAGGTCCTTGGCCTCCTGGCTGGTGCTCGGCTCCAGACAGGGGACGCGGGCGAACTTGGCGTAGCGCCGGGTGTCCTGCTCTCCCTGGGAACTGTGCATGCCCGGGTCATCGGCCACGACCAATACGAGGCCCGCTTCCAGGCCGGTCATAGAGGCGTAAAAGAGCGCGTCTGCGGCCACATTGACGCCCACGTGCTTCATGACGGCCATCGCACGCGTGCCCGCGTAGGCCGCGCCGATGGCCACATCCAACGCCACCTTTTCGTTCGGGCACCACTCGGCGTAGACGCCCTCCATGGGGGCCAAGGTCTCGAGGATCTCGGTGCTCGGCGTGCCGGGATACCCGGCCGCAACCCGCACGCCGGCCTCCCACGCGCCCCGAGCCAGCGCCTCATTCCCAGAGAGCAACTCCACTCTGTCGCTCAATCCGGCACCTCCGGAAGGTGTTTCGAGAGGGAAGAGAGTATCTCCTCCTGACGGGCCCACATACGCTGCTGGTCTGCCTCTTTCTCGTGATCGTAGCCCAAGAGATGCAGGCACCCATGCACCACCAGGAGAGCCAGCTCTTGCTGAACGGCGTGGCCCTGCTCCGCCGCCTGCTGAGCTGCTGTGGGATAGGAGACGACCACGTCCCCGAGATAGGGGGGCAAATCCTCCGGCGCCACAAAGCCCAACCCAGCCTCATCAAAGGCCAGGACATCGGTAGGGGCATCCACCCCGCGATAGTCGCGGTTTAGGGCCTGGATCTCCGCGTCATCGGTGACGACGACGGTCACCCCGACGTCCTGCGGCGCCCCTTCGGCATCGCAGACCGCTTCCACGAGCCGAACGATCCACTCGTCCGCCACGTGATCGCGGAACTCGGGGCGTATCTCGACCTCTATCTCTCGGGCAGCCACGCGCCGCTCCTCCTGGGGATCTCGCCAGCCTCACACCGGGATGACTGCCAGGCCTTTGCTCTGCCCTGCCTCCGCGGCGGCGATGTCGTCCGCATAGACGCCGCGATACTCGGGAGGCAGCAGGCGGCCATGTTCGACCATGATCAGATCGGCCAGCGCCTGGAGCTCCTCGGTGCCCGGCTTGCCCTCGATCGTCGGAAGGCGGAACGGGCGCCCAATGACGACACGGCAGGTGGGTCGCCTGAGCCTCTTCCAGTCGGAGAGCTTTTCGACGCCCCAATGGGCGACGGGTACAAGGACGGCGTTCGTACGCAGGGCCAGATACGCGATGCCGGGCTTGGCGCGCTGCATGGTGCCGGTCCTGCTGCGCGTGCCCTCGGGGGCGATG
>Ga0194110_10003129_pt1 | contig 20638 bp, 17 predicted proteins | sample TA2Kig1200mmetaG_FD_146192 | JGI IMG/M metagenome (GOLD analysis project Ga0194110, IMG submission 146192) | Freshwater microbial communities from Lake Tanganyika, Tanzania - TA2015032 Kigoma Deep Cast 1200m | ecosystem: Environmental > Aquatic > Freshwater > Lake | place: Tanzania: Lake...
TTCTCCAATTACCATAACTTAAAATCATTCCGGCTATGGTTCCAATTACCTCGCTTTTTATATCATTACCATCAAAATACTGAATATTTGGCAGAGGTATTATTCTGTCCTCATTTTCTATCCATTCGATTTTTTGAGCAAGATATCTGCGGTGATCCATAGTAAGATGTTCCATACTTTCCAAAGCTAGCCTACGATCTCCTTTTAGGACTTCAAGGGCTATTTCTGGATGATTGTGACGACTACAAGCATTTATGGCTGTAGAAAATTCTGTGGCATCTCTTTGTGGTGAATACTTTTTTTCACCTAAAAAATCATAAGAATCCCCTGAAACTAATTTAGGAACATATTTTATGTATTTTGGTGGAACTTCCTTACTTAACATCCTCACAAGTTCAGAAAAGATCTTACCTTTCTCTTCTACCGTTAAATCACATAATGACCTTTGTCTTCTTCCATTTTTTCGAGGAATTCCTAATTTTTTTAACATTAGGATGCATTCAGTTTTGTTGTTGGTTATTGGAAGATTCACGTCGCCAAAATATGAAAGTGCAACAAAAATAGGTCTTGTCTGTCTCCCATAAATTGAAAGGTCGTTTATGGATTTCACAAGATTATTTTCAATTCCATCTTCAAGTATGTACCTATTTAAACCTGTTAATTTGCCGGATAAACCATCTTGCATATCACCTATAGCGCTTAAAACTCCCATCCAGCTTAGATCATAAAATCCGAATGAACGAGCCAGAAGATATGCCAATCCACCGCCTGAAACCTCATAAGATCCATCTATTCCAAAATAAAAAGGATTTATTTCGATAAATTCGCCGTTTGAAACTTTTATTTTAGTATTAAATTTTCTAACAGGCGGATGATGGTCTAGGATTAGAATCTTTGATAATGATGATCCAAATCCATCCAAATGCTGTCCAGAACCAAGATCAGAAAATATTGTAAGTTCATTGTCAATTTTGATGTCTTCCATTTTATCTAAACTTATAAATTCGAGTTCATGTTCCTTATCAATACGATCCAAAAGTATAGACAGGATAGATCCTCCTGTAATCCCATCACAATCAATATGACTGTAAATTTTAATATCTTCAGCATCTTTGACCATTTCATTGGCTTTTATAAATGCTTTTTCCATAGATTTGACCATAAATGAATTTTGATCTTCGATATGCCTCCACTCCTGAAAGCAATTAACAATTATTTTTTTAACTTCTTTTTTCTTGTTTATTTATTATATTACATTATTTATTATAATATCATTTACTATTAAAACATTTAAATTAAATTTTGAACCTTATTTAAACTTTCAATAAACGTAAATAGTAATCTAATCAAACTATGATCGAAACCCTTTGATCATATTACATGCCTTTATGAGGATCTCCGTTTTTGCCATCTTTTTATCAACTGACACCCGGCCTGAAGATTCCCACCATAAACTTGGATATGATTTGTCTTTTTCGACTTCTGGATTCAGGTTGAGTTTTTTAGCTGCTTTTGAAATTTCTCTCAGGGTTGGAGATGGTACTGCATATTTTTTAGCGATCTTCCTGCCTTCTTTTTTGGTCAGTTTTGAATCAATATAAACGGGCCATATCAATACCCTTGAACTATCCTTTTTTATGGTTTTACCTCCTCATAAGTCAAATATTTAAATTTTAATTATTTAAATTATAAATTTCTAATAGCGATTTCGTCGGCTAATCTATTTAACATTTCTTTAACAGTGTATTCTTCAGGTGTTAAAGCTGTGATACCGTATTCTTCCAGGGCTTTTCCTGTAACCGGACCAATCGCTGCCACTAAAACCTCACCATTTTGCAAATGGCCCAATATCTGATTTTCATATTCTTCTTTTTTATACTCTTCTTTAGCCATTTTAAAAAGATTTTTGACTGTAAGTGGACTTGTAAATGTTACAGCAGCCACTTTTTTATCGATTATGAGCTTAATAAGTTCATTAACCTTTTTTCTATCATTGGGTAAGGCAGATCTATAAGCTTCTGCTACAAAAACCTGTGCACCTCTTTCTTTTAATCCTTCAGGAAGCACATCTCTTGCAATCATGGTTCTGGGAAGCCCAATCTTTTTATTACGAATATCAATATCTTTAAAAACTTCAAGAAGACCTTCTGCAGTGTAGTCTTCCGGAATAATTTCAGCTTCCAGTCCATATTCCATTAAAAAATTTGCAGTTCTGGGTCCTATAACTGCTATTCTGCATCTGGGGTTTAATTTTTCATCTAAATCTTTGCAATGTTTAAATAGGGATAAAATTGCTGTGGGTGATGTGAATATTAACCAGTCAAGTTCAGCAGCCATTTTACATAACTTAATCAGTGAATCTGAACTTGAAATTTGTAGTTCAAGGGTAGGTGCAAGAAAGGGTATTCCCCCATATTTTTCAACAATCTCTGCTGCTTCGGCTGTTCTTTCAGCAGGTCTGGTTATGGCAATCACTTTGCCTTTCAAGTTATTCATAATTTAGCCTTCTTAAATATATCCACCACATGGCCCACAATCACCAGTGCTGGAGGACGAATATCTTTTTCAGTTATGTTTTCTAAAGTTCCTGTTATTATTCTCTGATCTGGCATTGTTCCATTCTCAATCACACACACCGGTGTTTTTGGATCTTTATATTTCATTAGCTCTCTCATATTTTCTTCTAATCTTCCAACACCCATAAGAATAATGATTGTATCTGCATTAAAATTCCATTTAACCTGTTTTTTTGCTTTGGTTGGGTCTTCATGACCAGTGACTATTGTAAAGGAAGTTGCTATTCCTCGATGCGTTACTGGAAGCCCAACAGATGTGGGAGCCCCAATAGCTGAGGTTAAACCCGGAACAAATTCAACATCAATTCCCTCTTCAAGAAGAGCCAACATCTCCTCTCCACCTCTTCCAAATACAAAAGGATCTCCACCTTTAAGTCTTACCACCACATCTTTTTTCCTACCCTCTTCAATTAAGATCTGGTTGATCTCATCCTGTCTTTTATAATGAGATCCTGCTTTTTTTCCAACATAAATAAATTCAGCATCTTTCGCATATTTTAAGATTTCATCGTTTGCCAGTCTATCATAAATCACCATATCAGCCTTTTTAAGGACATTTATGGCTTTTAAAGTTATAAGTTCAGGATCTCCTGGACCTGCACCAACCAAATAAACAACCATGGATTCACCGCATAATTTTATAAAATAATATTATGAATTCATGAAATTCATTGTTCAATTTATATTTTCTTTTAAAGTTCTTAATTCCAATTAATAATTAATAATTCCTTTAAAAAATTTTAAACCATCTTTAGATCCTAAAATAGTCTCAGATGCCCTCTCTGGATGCGGCATAACGGCGCATACAAGACCTGTTTCATCGCAAACTCCTGTTATGGCCTCCATTGATCCGTTGGGATTTTCCTCTTCGAACTTTAATACTATCTGATCCTGATCATGGAGCTTCTCTATATCTTCACAGTAGTACCTGCCTTCAGCATGTGCTATGGGCATTTTTATTACCTCATTCTTTTTGTACATACTTGTAAATGGAGTTCTTTTTGTTTTAACCTTCAAATCTGTCCATTTGCAGATAAATTTTGCATTGCTGTTTACAGTAAAAACTCCTGGAACAAGACCCACCTCAGCAAGAATCTGAGCACCATTACAAATTCCCAAAACTGGTGTTTCCTCTGATACAACTTCTTTTATACCATTTATAACTGGTGTTATGGCTGCTATTGCCCCCGCCCGTAGATAATCTCCATATGAGAACCCACCAGGCATCACTATAGCATCAAAAGCTGAAAGATCCTTTTGATCCCACCATACATATGCTGGTTCACCACCTGCAATTTTCAGGGCATGAAAAACATCACGGTCACAGTTTGAACCTGGAAACCTTATTATACCAACTCTCATCTTTCTTCCTCTATGGTATTTGATTTTGGTTATTTGGATATTATTTTTATCTCATAATCATGGATCACCGGATTGCAGAGGAGGCGCTGGCACATTTCATCCACTTTTTTGTATGCAACTTCCTCATTATCCTCATCTAGTTCAAATTTTATTATTTTAAGTGTATCTGTATCTTTAACCTCATATTCCAAAAGAGCCAGGGCTTTCTGGATGGTTGTGGCTTCTGGATTCAGTATACCTTTTTTTAAACCTATTTTGACTTGGGCATAATATTTCATTTAATCACCATAATTTATTTTCACGTCCAAATTCATTTTAAACTTTATATAAAAAATTAATTAAATTAAATGGATTATATAATGGTCTCACTATGATTTCTGTTTTATCTATATTTTTATAGTTTTTTAGATGAAATTAATTAAATTATATTTCTACGTTCCACTTTTTTTTATCATTTTTATCTAATATCATAGATGCAACTTTTTTGTAGGCTTTAATTACTCCGGTTTCACCTTTTCTGAAAAGATCTTTATCAAGTACATCGCAGGTTTCAATATCCCAGTATCTGCAGGTATCTGGACTTATCTCATCACCCAGAACTATGTTTCCATCTGGATCATATCCATATTCAATCTTAAAATCAGGAAGCAGAATGCCTTTGGATTTCAGGAAATCCAATAAAACTTCATTGATCTTTAAAGTCGTTTTTCTTATGAATTTAAGCTCTTCTTTATTTACCAGACCAAATGCTATGGCAATGTCATCATTTAACATGGGATCCTTGTACTCATCACTTTTATAATCCATCTGCACAATGGGAAGCTTGAATTCCTCGCCAGGCTTAAAAGGAAATCGCCTTACGAGACTTCCAGCTGCAATATTTCTGGTTATTATTTCCAGAGGGATCATCTTTAGCCTTTTAGAGAGCATGTAACCCGGTGTTATAAGCTTTATGTACTGAGTTTTGACTCCAGCGTCCTCTAAGACTTCAAAAAGTTTTGCAGAGATCAATGAATTGTAAAATCCCTTCAACTCGATTTCATCTTTCTTTTCACCATCTCCTGCAGTTATACTATCTCTAAATTTTACTATAACTTTCTTGGGATCGTCTGTTTCATATATGTCCTTCGCCTTGCCCCTGTATATCAAATTTCCAACTTTCAAACTCATTTATCCACATTCCTTTTTAAATGCTCAAACGCTTATATACGTGTAAATGCAATTACTGATATAAATAATTTTGATTTATATTCAGATTAAATTGGTTATTACCAATCTAATTATCAATTAATTATATAATCTAATATAACATAAAAAAACACCGATAGGTGAATGTATGTGTGGAATAGTCGGATGTATACTGAATAATAAAAAGGCAGCACCTGTACTTTTAGGATGTGTAAAAAGATTGGAGTACAGGGGTTACGATTCTGTAGGTATTGCTACACCTACCCATAAAATTCAAATTAAAAAGGATCAAGGAAAAATTGTTGATGTTGATAAAAACTTGAAATTAGCTGATCTTCCTGGAACCATGGGTATAGCACATGTAAGATGGGCGACACATGGACTTCCCACAAAAGAGAATGCACATCCCCATACAGATTGTGAAAATAAAATAGCTGTTGTTCACAATGGAATAATTGAAAACTATAAGACATTAAAAGAACAACTTGAAGATGAAGGACATGTGTTTAAATCTGAAACCGATACTGAAGTAATACCACACCTTATAGAAAAGTATATGGATGCAGGAGAGGATCTGGAAAACGCAACTAGACATGCTTTAACGGATCTTAAAGGATCATACGCAATAGCCGTAATGTCAAAAAATGAACCAGATAAAATAATCGGTGCCAGAAAAGAAAGTCCCCTTATTGTTGGAAAAAATGAGAATGAATACTTTGTTGCATCTGATGTGCCTGCAATATTAGAATACACAAACAAGATCATCTATCTTAATGATTATGAAATGGCCATCCTAGGAGAAAATGGTGTTTTAATTAAAGATATAGATGGCAATTTAATTGAGAGGGAAATTGAAGTCATTGAATGGACTCCAGACATGGCAGAAAAAGGAGGTTATGATCATTTCATGATTAAAGAAATCCATGAACAACCAGAAGCTGTTAAAAATACACTTTTAGAGGCATCAGAAATAAAAAAAGTTGTTCAAAAGCTTCCAGGATTCAGTAGGATCTGTTTTGTTGCCTGTGGAACCTCTTATCATGCATCATTGACAGGCAAATATCTTTTTGAAAGTCGTTTAGGAATTCCCACAGACGTTGTGTTGGCTTCAGAATTTGGATATTCTTCCAGGACTTTGAATGAAGAAACCTTGGTGATTCTCATAACCCAGTCTGGAGAAACTGCAGATACCCTTAAAGCTTTAAGAATTGCCAATAAAAAAGCAAAAACACTTGCAATAGTGAATGTGCTTGGAAGTACAGCTACAAGAGAATCAGATTATGTCATATATACACGTGCAGGGCCTGAAATAGGTGTTGCAGCCACAAAAACCTATGTAAGTCAGCTTACATGTATATATCTTCTATTGATTTATCTAAGCGGAAGGCATGAACTTTTGGATATTCTTCAGAAAATTCCTGATCATATGGTAAGTGCGCTTGAAAAAGAGAACAAGATTAGAGATATAGCTAAAAAGTACAAGAATACCCCTGACTTTTTCTTTATAGGGAGAGGTTTTTCCTACCCAACAGCCATGGAAGGAGCACTAAAGCTTAAAGAGATAACCTATATACATGGAGAGGGCTATCCCGCAGGTGAACTAAAACATGGGCCGTTAGCCCTCCTAGATGAAGGAGTTCCGGTTGTTGCAGTTGCTCCGCCAGGTAAGAGTCATGACAAAACCTTTGGAAATGTTGAGGAAGTAAAAGCAAGGGGAGCGCAAGTAATAGCCCTTGGATCACGAAGTGATGAGATTTTAAAATCAGAAGCACATGAGATGATTGAATTTGAAGATGAAATAGATGAGATGTTCTCTCCAATTCCCTATATAATCCCTCTACAGCTTTTGGCTTACCATATAAGTGTTGAGAAGGGCATAGATCCTGATAAACCTAAGAATTTAGCCAAGTGTGTGACAGTTGAATAAATTCAAAAATTAAGAATTCTTTTTATTTCTTTTTCATAAACAAATTACAAAAATCGGCCTATTACATCTATTTTATTCTCAAAAAAAATAATACTTTAAAAACTGTAATATTTAGGTATTAAATTGAGAAATTACCATCTATAATCTAAAAAATAAAAAAAATTGAATCTTTATAAAATAACTTTAAAAACATGAAAAAAGAGGGAGTTTATGTCATTGATCCAAGTGGAGAAAAAAATAAAAAAATATTACGGCCTTCTAACACTATTGTGTGTGGTTTTAGGTTTTGCATTTCCTCAAATTTCCATTCTGGCACCTTATGTACCGGTTTTACTCGCAATTTTAGTCTTTTCCATGGTTATTGAACATCATATAAGTGATTTTACCAAAATTGTTAAACATCCACTAAGTGTACTGTCACTTGCTTCCTCAAATCTTGTATTATATCCAGTAATTGGGATTTTATTTGGATACTTTGTTTTATCGCCTCAAAAGGACATCTATACTGGAATGATTCTCCTGTGTTTCGCACCTTCTCCTGTTGTTGCAGCATTATGGACTGAAATGTCTGAGGGTGACGGGACAGTATCCATAACTACAGCCCTCTTTTCCATGATGTTGAGCATTGTTGTTTACCCAGTTGTGCTTTTTTTTATGGGCATAACTTCGCCAACTCTGTCATTTCAAATATTTCAGCTTCTTGCTCTTACCATATTTGCTCCTGCAGTTATTGCGTTGTTTCTAAGGGTTGAAGAAGAACGATACATCCCTGCAAAGAAGGTTATGACACTAATATCCTCTTTTGTGGGTCTTTTTATAATAGTGGTGGCCATTGCCAATATGTCATCAAAAGTATTTTCGAATGAGGTTCTTCTGATTTTCCAGCTTGGCATATTCGTGACGATTTTGCTTATAGCAGGAGTTGGATACGGCTATTTACTTAGCAGACTTTTAAAGGTTCAAAAAAAGGATAAAATCGCATTTTTATATACAAGTAGCATGAGAGATGGAATAATCCCACTAAGCGTTGCCATTACTTATTTTTCATCTGAATCCACACTAACTTCTACCATATTGTTGATTATAATGCCTTTTCTGGTTGTAACGGTTTATTACATCCTACAGAAGGATAAATAGCATTATTTGGATGGAACAGACATGAAAATATTTGAAAAAAAAGATAAATCTCAAGTAAAAGAAGATAATGAGCAGATAATCAAAAAAATATCCCCACAAAATGCCTTCGATTTAATAGAGAAAAATAAAGATAATCCTAATTTCACAATTCTAGATGTACGGACTTTAAAAGATTTAGTGAAGGGCATATTGAAAATGAGAACTTCTTATCTACCAGTCCCGGGAATATGAAAATCGCTTGGAAAGCATGGATAAAAATAAAAAATATCTTATCTATTGCAGATCAGGACGCAGAAGTGGAAAAACTTTAAAAAAGATGAAAAATTTAGGGTACAAAGAGGTTTATGGCCTTACAGGCGGTATGAACCAATGGAAAAAAGAGCGTTTACCTATAATACATAAATAAGTGTCTTGAACATCTTGATATTCTTTATAAATTCGATGACAAAATTTTTAAAGTTAATTCTTGTGAAAAATAATAAAATAAATCAAAAAAGGTTATAAATCCTAAAAATGAATTAAAAAAATTAATATTTATAGTGAATTACCAAATGTTTTTAACTTTCTGATCATTAACTTTGTGAAAAACGTTTTTTCAAACCATCTGAAGAACCACGCGCAGATTTGTTTAGAGATTAGTTTAAAAAGTTAGGTTCTCAACTATAATTTAAAAAATTATTTTTTAAAAAAACTATCTTTAAAAATGGAATCAGAAAAAAAAATCTGGAATCTAAACTGAAAGTATATGAACCGCTGCTGTTCCACCTGTTCCCCCAATATTATGGGTCATACCTATTTCTGTACCTGCTATCTGTCTTTTACCAGCTTCTCCCCTTAATTGCCATACCATCTCAACAGCCTGAGCAATTCCGGTGGCCCCCAATGGATGACCTCTGGATTTAAGTCCTCCAGATGGATTTACAGGTAGATCTCCGTCCAGTTCAGTCATACCTTCTTCTACAGCCACACCGCCCTTTCCCTTCTCAACAAAACCAAGGTCTTCTATGGCAAGTATTCCATTAATACTGAAACAGTCATGTACCTCAACAGCATCAATATCCTTAGGACCAACACCTGCCATATCATAAGCATTCCTTGCAGCATTAACTGTCGCGTCAATAGTGGTTAAATTTTTTCTATCATGAAGTGCAATGGTTCCTGAAGCCTGTGTAGAAGCCTTAACATATACTGGTGTATCTGTATATTTTTTTGCCATATCAGCAGGGCATAGAACAATGGCTGCTGCACCGTCTGAAATTGGTGAACAGTCAAGAAGTGTTAAGGGATCCGCAACCGTGCTCGATTTTAGCACCTGTTCAACTGTTACTTCGAATGGAAACTGGGCAAGAGGATTTTTTGCACCATTTTTATGGTTTACGACAGAGAACATGGCAAGCTGTTCCCTTGTGGTTCCATATTCATACATATGCCTCTGGGCAATCATTGCATACAATGAGGGGAATGTTACACCCTGTTGTGCCTCCCATTCCTGATCTGAAGCTGTTGCAATGGCTGGAGTGGGATCAACGACATCAGTCATCTTTTCAACACCGGCAGCAATTACAAAGTCATGGTATCCTGATGCAACTGCAATTATTCCATTTCTCAAGGCAAGTCCACCAGAAGCACATGCTGCTTCAACACGAGCACAGGGTATAGGAACCAGTCCAGTATGATCTGCTATTAAAGATGATATATGTTCTTGCTGAACAAAAAGACCTGCAGACATGTTTCCCACATACATTGCTTCCAGATCCTTCCCTTCAATATTGGCATCCTTAAGCGATCCCATTCCTGCTTCTACTATCATATCTCTAAAAGATATATCCCAGAGTTCTCCAAATTTTGTCTGTGAAACTCCAATAATCGCCACGTCTCTCAAAACAATTCCCCCACAAGGACTTAGTTAATTATTTTAACTTTTATCAACCTTTTTCTTTTTTGATCAACCTTTTTTAAAAAAGGTTGAACTAAGCCATCCTCAATTTGCCTTTAAATTTAGCATAAAGTGCATAATCAACATATTTTTTCTTCTCAATTAATTCTGAAACTTTTGGAACTGTGTCTCTTTTTCTCTCAATTTCTTCGTTTACAATTATACTGAAAGCATCACTTCCAGCGCCAGATCCATATGATACAGCTAAAATTCGATCTCCTGCTTTGGCAATGTCTAAGATAGCTGCCAAACCTATGGGTGTAGCCCCTGAATATGTATTTCCAATAAAAGGAGCTAAAAGACCCGTCCTACTTTGTTCATCACTAAATCCAAGTTTTTTCGCAGCTTTTAGATAGAATTTACCATTAGGCTGATGGAAAACTACATGATCGTAATCAGAGGGCTCGCTACCCAACTTCTCAAAAATACCTTTTGCTGCAGCGATCACATGTTTAAAGTAAGCTGGTTCTCCAGTAAATCTGCCTCCATGCCTTGGATATGGTTTTCCCTCTCTTCTGTAAAAGTCAGGAGTATCAGTTGTAAAGCTGTAGGTGTCTTCGAAATCAGCTAGTGTATTATCGTGTCCTATTATGTATGCTGCTCCTCCTGCAGAAGCGGTGTATTCTAAAGCATCTCCTGGGGCTCCCTGTGCTGTATCCGCTCCAACTGCCAATCCATATTCAACGATTCCAGAATCAACAAGTCCCATGCATGCTTGCATTCCAGCGGTCCCTGCTTTACATGCAAATTCAAAGTCTGCAGCGGTTAAATTTGGTGATGCACCAACAGCCTCTGCAACAATTGTTGCTGTTGGTTTTACTGCGTATGGATGAGATTCTGAACCAACATAAACTGCTCCAATTTTTTGAGGATCAATCATAGCCCTTTTAACAGAATAACGGGCAGCCTCCACAGATATTGTAGCTGTATCCTCATCTGGAGCTGGAACAGATTTTTCCTGAACTACAAGTCCCTTAGAAATTATCTCAGGGTCATCTCCCCATACTCTGGCGATTTCCTCAACTTTTATTCTATATAAAGGTATGTAAACTCCATATCCTACAATTCCTGCCATTAAATATCACGACCATATAACAATAATTGGATTTTTTAAGTTATATTTAGATAATTTATATATTTTAAATTTATTTTTTGCTAAATCATCCTTTTTATCGGTCTTTCAAAATTTAGATAGCATTTCATCTCAATTTCATCCACTTATCTAAAATTAATAAGTTTTAGAACTAACTATTAATTAGTTATTATAATTTGTCTAATTCAAGTTTATAAACTTTTTCATTGAAACTTTCTAATCTAAAAAATACCACTAATTCTTGGTATAATGATTATTATAAGGGTCAATCATCTAAATAAATGCTGTGTGTAAGTGGCAGATGTCTCAGCCAGCCTATATCACTCTTATAAAGCATCCTTATATCCTTAATTCCCAGTCTTATCATTGCAAGTCTTTCAATTCCAAGCCCAAATGCTGCAACCGGGGTTTCAATGCCCAGTGGTTCCAGTACTTCAGGTCGAAACATTCCTGAACCTCCAAGCTCAATCCATGACTCTTTCTCTGGCAGATAAATCTCACATTCCGTGGATAGGTAAGTGTAAGGGAAATAGGCAGGTCTAAATCGTACCTCAAAACCCAGTTGATGATAAAATTCTTTTAAAACTCCAAGAAGATTCTGGAAGTTTATATTCTCTGCTGCAACTATCCCCTCAACCTGATGAAACTCTGGAAGATGTTTATAGGTTATTGTTTCCCTTCTAAAGACTCTTCCAACTGAAAACATCTTCAATGGAGGTTTGTGTTCAGCTAAAAATCGTGCAGAAACGCAGGTTGTATGTGTTCTAAGTACTGACTGTTTTGCAACCTCTACATCCCATGAATAACCCCATCCTTCAGAACCTGTGCCTCCTCCATCCTCATGTACACTACAAACTTTACCTACAAGTTCATCATGAGGTAAGTGGGTGTATTTAGGGTTCCTAACATAGAATGTATCCTGCATCTCCCTAGCTGCATGATCCTGAGGCTGGAAGAGGCAGTCGAAATTCCAGAAAGCAGATTCCAGGATTGGACCTCTTGATTCTGTAAATCCCATTTTAAGGAAGATATTTCTGATTTCTTCAATTGTGCGCTGTAATGGATGCATTTTCCCGGGGAATGTCTCGGGATGCTCTGCAGTTATATCGTATCCCCTGAATTTCAGTGATCTCCATGAGCCAGTCTTTAATTGTTGGTGGGTGAGTTGTGTAGTTTCATCTTTAATATTTATTCCCCTATCAAGGATTTTTTTACCTTTTGTAGTTATTTTTAACGTGTATTTAGATTCTTTTTTTAGTTTTAAGATTCCTTTCCTCTGTTTTAGGAGATCAAAACCACTTTTGATTATTTTGGATGGTTTAAAAAGCATTATTTTCTGTAATTCTAACAGTTTATCCAGAAGTATCTCATCGTTATATTCTTTATTGAGAGCTTGTTTTCCCTCTTCAGTTATTTTAACAACACCTTTATCTATGTTGGCCCACCTCTTCCGGATTAACCATCCAATTGCTATTTTTACTTCAGAAGGATCAAGGCCAGTTTTTTGGCTTACCTCTTTCATTAAGATTTTATTTTCTATATTTAGAGTTTCTAATATCTTTCTCTCTGGTAAACCTTGTTCCGCATATTTCCTACCCTCATCAGACAGACTAATAACTTCTTTCAAATCCTTCTGAACCTCTATAAGGCCTTTAGATTCTAAAGAGCCTGCTGCACTCATGACTGCCTTTATATCCATACTTTGGACTTCACAAACTTCCTCAGGTGAAGCCTCATAATCTAATGACTCCAGTGCCTTTAAAACTTTTTTTTCATAAATGTGTAATTCATCAATGATCGTCTGAAGCATTTTATCTACTCTCCAAAATCTGTTACTATTTCAACTCCATACTTTAAATAATTTCCTAATTTCCTCTGGAGAATCCGAATTCATTCAGAAAAGCTGTCATTATAGAAGATGCAGTTATATCTGCAGTTGTTCCAGGATTAAGTTTATTATCTATAAGTTTCAGGTCGAATTCTTCAAGCATGGAAAATCCTTTATCTGTTAATACTCCACCTTCTTCTAATATGGATTTTGCTTCATCTGAGACCTTATCTGCTACTTTATCTCCATATTTTCTGGAAATTAAAGTATCTGGATGGTTGGATAATATCGTCAGAAATGTTTGAACAGTAGCTTTATTTATTCCATAATCGGCTTTTACTTTTTTAAATACTGGAGATCCGAGCTCAAATGTCACAGGCATCCTTTTTGTAAGTTCGTATGATAATAAATCCCATTTAGATGATATATCAAGGACTTGATACATACTAATTTCTTTATTTATGAGTTCTTCCTTTGCAGCATCGTCTCCAACATCAAAATCTTCTCGCTCCCCCATACCACCCGCATCAGCAATATTTATGGCGTCATAGAGATTTACAGCATCCTTTGGAGTTGTAGATCTCATAATTTCATTAACATTATCTCTTAAATCTCCAAATTTACTGCTCATCCCAGCTGCAGCAGATAAAGGAATTAAAAGCATTACAATACCTAAATTTGTGTTGTTAGCTATCCATTTATCTGTTTCAAGAACTGCTTCTTTTATAAGCTCTCCTAAACGTATTTTATGTAATGAATCAGGTTTATTTTTATATTTTAAGCCTCTCTCTGCAGATTTTCTTATTGTGGGCCCTATAATGATTCCACTTATAATAAAATCTTCAAATACCATGTCATGGAAATCTTGGGTTCTGTGAACATTTCCCGGCTTTGGATGTCCACTCACCTCAAGTACAGATGCAATCTGCGCTATTTTCGAAACTAAATCTGGATCCAATCCTATTTCTCCTATAACCTATCTTAATAACTTATCATATCTAATTCTTTTTATATATTTAATCTTTTATCATATTATTCTTATTGTATCCTTATCAGACTTATTAAATATTCCAAAAAATATTATATCGCTCATAGTATTCCAATATTCATATTATTCCAAAAATAAAGGTGCATAATGTGATATTATAAGATCTGCACCAGCCCTTTTTATGGATATTAAAGATTCAAATATGGCATCTTCAGTTAAATAACCTGCATCAATACCAGCTTTAAGCATCGAATATTCACCACTTACCTGATATGCAGCTGTTGGGACATTGAATTCATTTTTTATCATTCTTATAACATCAAGATATGGCATTGCAGGTTTTACCATCACTATATCTGCTCCTTCACTTAGATCGAGCTCTACTTCCCTTAAAGCTTCTAAAATGTTCGATGGATTCATTTGATAGGTTTTTCTATCCCCAAAAGATGGAGCTGAACTTACAGCTTCCCTGAAAGGAGCATAAAATGAGGATGCATATTTTGCAGCATAAGACATTATGAGGGTGTCATCATGACCATTTTCATCCAGTGTTTCCCTTATTGCGCCTACTCTGCCATCCATCATGTCAGATGGAGCTACTATGTCTGCACCTGCCTCTGCATGGCTCATTGCTATTTTAGATAGATAATTTAGGGTTTCATCGTTTAGAATCTCGTCGTCTTTTACTATACCACAGTGCCCATGGGATGTGTACTGGCACATGCAAACGTCTGTTATTACTACAAGGTCGGTTTCTTCCTTTAATCTGCTCACTGCCATTTGAACAATGCCTTCACTATTATAAGCCATCGAACCCAATTCATCTTTCTCCTCTGGCATTCCAAACAGTAAAATTGATGATAATCCCCTCTCTTCAAGTCTTTGAGCTTCATTGACTGCATCACCTAGAGAATACCTGTATTGACCTGGCATTGTATCTATGGCTTCTTGCTGTCCATCCTTCAGGCTTTCTTTAATGAACATTGGATATATTAAATCTTCAGGATTAACCTTAGTTTCGCTTAAAATGTTTCTTATTCGGGAATTTTTCCTTAATCTCCGCATTCTTGTGATTGGGAATTTCATTTTTTTCACCATTTAGCCCTAATAGACCTGATAGTATCATTTAATAGATTAAAAATTCTTTTCATATATAACTTACCTCATTAAGAATATTTTCCCTTAATTCAGGCCGAATATCCTTTTCAGGGATAGCATCCACCTTAACACCAGTAATATCTCTCAAAAAGTTCTCAAAATTTATGAGCTTCAATAAACTCACTGGTTCCTCAAACTCAACAAGTATATCAAAATCACTATCTTCCCTTTGTTCTCCCCTAACGTAAGAACCAAATAGCCCCATCTTCTTTACTTTATACTTGCTTTTTAGTTTTCCCCTGTTTTTTGTCAGGATTTCCTTAATTTTCTGATAATTTTTCATATTATCACAGAAGAAACATTTCATAAAGTATGTTCCATTTCATTATATTCACATTCTCTGGTTTGAGAATTAATTGTTATTACTGGTTAAAGTATAATTTAATGATTTTTATGTCAACATTTTATATTAAAATTTTTATTTGATAAATCCTACGATTATCCAAGTTTATTAAAATAATTTAGGTTAGGATTTCAACAAAAATTTATTTTCACACTGTTATGTCGTAAAAGGTGTTTAAAAAATTTTTGATTTCCAGACTATTGAGTCTATTTTAAAGCTCATATTTCATCCCCTCTTTTCTTTTTTAGATTCCTCATTTCCAGACTATTGAGTCTATTTTAAAGCAAAGATTTGCATACTCTTTACACCTTTCCTATTTGAATTTCCAGACTATTGAGTCTATTTTAAAGCTGTAGATTGTGACATCAGCTGGTTGTGGAACCATCGTATTTCCAGACTATTGAGTCTATTTTAAAGCCTGCTGAATCCGTAGATGAACCAGAAATGCAAATGAAATTTCCAGACTATTGAGTCTATTTTAAAGCCCGGTTAGGGAAGAACTTAATAGTGATAGTATGAAATTTCCAGACTATTGAGTCTATTTTAAAGCCTTTATCACCCTTATCACCTTTAGCACCTGTAGCTCCATTTCCAGACTATTGAGTCTATTTTAAAGCAATATGAAAGTATATTGCGACAGCCACGGTTTCATGAATTTCCAGACTATTGAGTCTATTTTAAAGCTTGTCTATGACGAGAACGGTGTAGCAGTAGATATAAATTTCCAGACTATTGAGTCTATTTTAAAGCCAGCACAGACTAAAAGTGGCAAGCAATATGAACACAAATTTCCAGACTATTGAGTCTATTTTAAAGCAGCTATATGTCTTCTAACTGTGTTTTCTGATAGATCATTTCCAGACTATTGAGTCTATTTTAAAGCGTATATATCACCAAAATCTTCTTCATCAATATTGTCATTTCCAGACTATTGAGTCTATTTTAAAGCACATAAAGGAGACGTTGAATATTAAAGGACAGCGAAATTTCCAGACTATTGAGTCTATTTTAAAGCACAATACAGCAACAGTACTAATAGATAGTGATAATCAATTTCCAGACTATTGAGTCTATTTTAAAGCCACAATTACGAAATAATATAAAAGCATTACCGATAAAAATTTCCAGACTATTGAGTCTATTTTAAAGCACGATGCATAAGGCGGGGCAAACAGTTGCTGATGCTAATTTCCAGACTATTGAGTCTATTTTAAAGCAGGTAATCGGTTGAGGCCATAATATTCCATTGTAGGAATTTCCAGACTATTGAGTCTATTTTAAAGCAAAAATAACAAAAAAGGTATACAACGCAACAAAAAAATTTCCAGACTATTGAGTCTATTTTAAAGCCAAAAAAAAGAAAGAGAAATAATCTTCATAAATGCTCTATTTCCAGACTATTGAGTCTATTTTAAAGCTCATTCAGATCGACCCGATCCTGAATGAAAAAAAAAATTTCCAGACTATTGAGTCTATTTTAAAGCTGATCGAATTTCGATACGAAAAAATTCAGTCAAAATTAATTTCCAGACTATTGAGTCTATTTTAAAGCTGTTTTTATTGGTTTTGTGTTGAGAAAGTGATCCAGGATTTTCAGACTATTGAGTCTATTTTAAAGCTTTTGAGGAAGCTACGTTGAGAATGAAGCAAAAAGAATTTCCAGACTATTGAGTCTATTTTAAAGCTTTAAATATCAATATTAACAAAAAACAAAAAAATAAATTTCCAGACTATTGAGTCTATTTTAAAGCAAAACCGCCCGCACATTCAACCGCTTTCCCTAATATGCATTTCCAGACTATTGAGTCTATTTTAAAGCAGATATTTATCCAGCGAAACAATTATAGAAGAATTTATTTCCAGACTATTGAGTCTATTTTAAAGCAATACAAAAACAAAAAGGAGGTGAAAAAAAAAAATGAATTTCCAGACTATTGAGTCTATTTTAAAGCTAAACAGAATTAAAAAAATAAGAGGTGAAAAAATGAAATTTCCAGACTATTGAGTCTATTTTAAAGCTAAAGGTTACAATTCCATACTCCTTTACTATTTCTTATTTCCAGACTATTGAGTCTATTTTAAAGCTTTATATCAGCAATTGCAATTAATCTGATTTGCAATATTTCCAGACTATTGAGTCTATTTTAAAGCGGGTGGGGGGTGTTGTGTGATTTTTGGGGAAAAAAAATTTCCAGACTATTGAGTCTATTTTAAAGCTATTTTTTTACATGCTTTTTGAATTCTATTAATTAAATTTCCAGACTATTGAGTCTATTTTAAAGCGAGGATGAAATGACTGACAACGCCCTTGATGAGATGGATTTCCAGACTATTGAGTCTATTTTAAAGCGGCGTTTTGGAAATAGAGCAATACAATAAAGCTGAAATTTCCAGACTATTGAGTCTATTTTAAAGCAAACATTGTTCAAAAAAAAATATATATATATTAAAAATTTCCAGACTATTGAGTCTATTTTAAAGCCCGTCTGAAATCCGACTCTGGGTGGTCTGGGTTTGGATTTCCAGACTATTGAGTCTATTTTAAAGCCCCTATCCTTTCATCTAATGGTTTCTCAATTATTGTATTTCCAGACTATTGAGTCTATTTTAAAGCGAAATCTAGTTTCTGTGATGTTTGGAACTATGAAGACAATTTCCAGACTATTGAGTCTATTTTAAAGCGAATAGGTATTAATTATTGGATTGGAATGAAATATTATTTCCAGACTATTGAGTCTATTTTAAAGCACAAAAAAGTTTGACATGAAATCAGCACAACAATGGAATTTCCAGACTATTGAGTCTATTTTAAAGCTTGTATATAACATTTTTTATTAAAGTATTATCAACAATTTCCAGACTATTGAGTCTATTTTAAAGCATTATTTATGGTGTAATGGGATTTGCCTTCATCTTGATTTCCAGACTATTGAGTCTATTTTAAAGCTCAAAAAGCATGTAAAAAAATAGGATACCCTGTTTTTCATTTCCAGACTATTGAGTCTATTTTAAAGCACCAATAGAATTGTCAGAAGAAGTCATAAAAAAACAGATTTCCAGACTATTGAGTCTATTTTAAAGCGTGGGTTCATTTGGTTCTGTGGGTTCACCTGTTTTGAAATTTCCAGACTATTGAGTCTATTTTAAAGCACGGCTATACGGTCTAGTGTGATTGTTGTGGGTACAAATTTCCAGACTATTGAGTCTATTTTAAAGCTCGATGAAATGAAGTCAGATGATGCAAAGATAGCAGAATTTCCAAACTATTGAGTCTATTTTAAAGCAATTACATCTAGACCTGTGGTTTTTTCTTTTTCATTGATTTCCAGACTATTGAGTCTATTTTAAAGCGATTATCCTCATTTTATTGATGAATATAGTAATTTTATTTCCAGACTATTGAGTCTATTTTAAAGCACTAGTATAACTGTTTGATTAATCCTTTACGTTCCAGAATTTCCAGACTATTGAGTCTATTTTAAAGCGAACAATATGTTTCAAAGAGGATGGAGGTATTTGGAAATTTCCAGACTATTGAGTCTATTTTAAAGCCGTAAACGTGAGATCGCAGTTTCACAGAACGAATCCATTTCCAGACTATTGAGTCTATTTTAAAGCTTGATGGTTATGCATGTGTTGTATGGATACCTTTTAGATTTCCAGACTATTGAGTCTATTTTAAAGCCTTTAGAGATGGAGAGCATACGGCGTGTTATGAGTGAATTTCCAGACTATTGAGTCTATTTTAAAGCCTTTAGTTTCAAATCTCATTTTCATGTGCCTCTATTTATTTCCAGACTATTGAGTCTATTTTAAAGCTTAATTCAGGTAAATGATAGATGAAGGTTTGGAAGTATTTCCAGACTATTGAGTCTATTTTAAAGCCTTAACAAATTTATCACTAAAAAAGGAATTATCAGTAATTTCCAGACTATTGAGTCTATTTTAAAGCTTTTATGTTAGTGATTTCTAATTCTTTCGTTGGTATAATTTCCAGACTATTGAGTCTATTTTAAAGCCATAAAAGGAATATACATATCTACCAATTTTTAGGCATTTCCAGACTATTGAGTCTATTTTAAAGCCATAGTAACAGTCAAAGGGGTTGGGAAGGTCTTTTAATTTCCAGACTATTGAGTCTATTTTAAAGCTATCAAATGTCACTAGATAGAGCTGCAAAAAAATATCTATTTCCAGACTATTGAGTCTATTTTAAAGCTATTTATATATCCAGGGTTTCCAATCCACATATAAGCTATTTCCAGACTATTGAGTCTATTTTAAAGCTATAAATTTCTAATTCAAATATTGGGGTTCCTATACATTTCCAGACTATTGAGTCTATTTTAAAGCCTTGATTTATACTGTCCCATTGAGGTGAATTCGATTGAAATTTCCAGACTATTGAGTCTATTTTAAAGCTAGTTTGAATTTGAAAAAGGGAATATATCCATCCAGATTTCCAGACTATTGAGTCTATTTTAAAGCACGGGCTAGTATTCTTGATGAAGTTCTTAAGAAACAATTTCCAGACTATTGAGTCTATTTTAAAGCTATTAGCACGTGATATAGGTCTATAGAAGCTTATTCCATTTCCAGACTATTGAGTCTATTTTAAAGCAACTAGCATATATTGAAAAACATTATCCAGATTCCTAATTTCCAGACTATTGAGTCTATTTTAAAGCGATAATTACCTCCCTATTATTGCACTGCAAAAACCTTATTTCCAGACTATTGAGTCTATTTTAAAGCCAATGAAAACATCTTTAAAGCTTACCAGAAAATCTAATTTCCAGACTATTGAGTCTATTTTAAAGCATCCAAACATAATTCAATATTACGCCTTCAATACCTAATTTCCAGACTATTGAGTCTATTTTAAAGCAAAGATAATCAATATAAACAACGAATTAAAATGCCTAATTTCCAGACTATTGAGTCTATTTTAAAGCCCGCTTATGTTTTGTTTTGTATTCATTTCGGATCGTATTTCCAGACTATTGAGTCTATTTTAAAGCTGGCTAATGGAGAGAAAATAAAAATAGAAACAAGTGCATTTCCAGACTATTGAGTCTATTTTAAAGCCTAAAAAACGAATA